>ERZ1740052.126-NODE-126-length-26023-cov-7.696357_pt1 | contig 26023 bp, 28 predicted proteins | sample MGYA00581750_ERZ1740052 | MGnify/ENA primary metagenome ERZ1740052 (study PRJEB43018, sample SAMN04849743) | marine metagenome | isolation source: floating plastic debris | place: Pacific Ocean | collected 2008-08-30 | study: EMG produced TPA metagenomics assembly...
TTCATCGCTGAATTTAGCGCACAAGCATATATACATTACTGCTAACTTTACTTCTTCCCAATCGGGACGTAACTCCAGCTTTCTACCAGCTTTCTTAGCAGCACCTGGTGAACTTAATTTGCTAATACGAATTCATTCTTTGATATCGAGAGATTTTGCAGCCTGAAATGCATGTTCTACTGTTAGATATGTTGTATGGATATCCGCCATAAATATTGGGCTACTCTTAAAATTTGAAAACCAATTATCGTTTGTCATAGCTTATTATTAAAATGCGTTACATGATAAAAACGTAGTTTAAGTCTTTTTATTTTTCTATTTGATTATCCCAAAATGCAGCTGATATCCAAAACGTAGAAATATTTTATAGTTTCGTTATTTTCCTTGCAAAGATATTTATTATGTGTCTTTATTGTATGTGTAAATTGATGCGAGTTTAGCTGAGTTTTAATTTAATTAAAGCTGAGCTAAAGCGGCGAGGCTTGTTAAGTAAAAATAAGTCAATAACTCCTATCGCAAAAGTTTAGTAAAGGTAGGATTTAATTTAAGTAGTATTCAAAGTTAAGATGAAATGCGATGAAAATGTAATTTATACTCAGAAATCATTGGCAGAAAGGTACGGGATATCAATTTCTGCATTACAGCAGTGGTATCCATTTGCGGGAATAGTAAAACCGAAAAAACGAGGAGGATATTTTGCCTTAGATGCTGTTGAAACAGCAGATATTTTTTATGTAGCAATTAAGATAAGAAGATTAACCCGCGAAGAATACTTGAATAAGGTAATACCTGCGGGTGGATTAGATAAATTTATGAGGGAAGTTAATGGGATGAATTTATACGAATTCTTAACCAAGCATATTCCCTGGAAAGAAAAAGAAAACTTAATTGTCAAAGCTGTTATTCGGAGAATTGAACGAGATGAAACATATCAACGCAGTAGCTCAGAGTTTGCAAACTACACCTGAAATAATCAGTAAGGTATGCCAGAAGTTGGAGTTAAAGGTAAATAAAGATAGCACCCTTAAGCTAGAAATTGAGCAGCAATTAATTCAATTGAAAGAAGTTGCTACTGCACAAAATATGTCGTTAGAAGAAGCTGCCGATTATTTATTAGAAATGCGTAATGAACGTTCTAACGACGAACATAGATTCAATGAAGATGAATATATCGAACATAGATTTGGAGTAAATCCGAAAGATGCTTCATCTGATTCTTTTGTTAATGTACTGCATTCAGATATAGCTAGAGGAAAGCAACTTGCAAGATTACGTCACAAAGTAGTTATAGAAACTTCTACTTTGATGCTTGAAGATATGATATTTAACGGAGTTGAAGAACCAGCAACGGATTTAGAAGAAAACCAAAACCGGGTTTACAAGCGCATTGATGATGATTTTTTTGGCAAAGTCAATTGGGGAGAGGAGCCGCATCCCGATTTGAAGATACAGCCTCAATTGAAATCAAATCCCAAGACAAAATCCTTGCCAGGGAAGTCGCCGAACAAATGATGCCGATATGCTCTGACTATATTGCTGAATCAATTTATCAATATAGGATTGATGCAATACAAGGGATAGGGGTTGTGTTTTTAGGTAACTTTAGTGGGATGGTAGCAGGATTAGCCTTATCTCCCCCACCATCAATTGATATACCTAAAGTTATTGTTGGTTCGTTGTTTGGTGGAATTGTTGGAATGGCGATCGCCTTTAGTTTGATTCTTAGAAAAACCAGGGAGTTTCTTAAATGAGAGCAGTTAAGGATTTTTTGATTAATATCGGTGGCGGAATATTGACTGGGTGCGGAATTAGTGGATTTATTGGTCAAATGATGGGAGTTGGTGCAACTCTTGCCTTTAATCCTTTGCTATTACTATTGGGTGCTGTTGTTGGTGGAGCTTGGGTGTGTATTTTGCGCTCGTCTATTGAAAATTATTCTAGAGAACCACTTTATCTAGTAATTGATAATGGATAAATGCCATGCATCTACTTCTAAAAAGGGATAGGGATAAGCATAATCAAATTCATGCACCCCGCTTACCCAAACCTAACAAGAAAATAGATATTGTGCTGTGGGTATGTTGCGCCACCGTTGGGTTAGGTTCTGTATTAGCAGCGGCTGCCATTGTAGTAGGCAGACGTAGTGAAGTACCATCTGCTGTTTCTGCCGTTAGTCGTGCTAAAGAAGTAGTAGAAGCTAGGAGAAGGGTTTATGTTGAGAAGTTGACTCGTACCGACTTTAACGCTAATGAACTGCAAAACTATTCTGTTGATGGTGGTGCTACGCTTACGGGATGGAGACAATTAGCTGCGGCGCGGTGGTCGGGTGAGTTATTGCAAGATATTAATAATCAGCAAAGTGATGAAAACTCACCTTTCTTTAGACTGCACCATATGGCGGCGTTGGCTATTACTAAGCAAGATACGATGGAGTGCGGCTCGTTCTAACGCCGGAGCCTTTAGAAACTAAAGGGGTATGAGTTAGGTAAAGTTCGCGAGGGTAATACCTTCAAAACTTTATAACTGTTATCTGGATATGGGTGAAAGCCCCATCCTTGGGAAGACAAGTGACTCTCTATCTGCCCATACCGAGAAGGATTGTTACCTTCAGAGTAAAGCTGGGAACAGGGCGCAATCAGGACTGAATCAGGTAGGTTCCCTGGCGCTAATGAGGAGATGACATGAATAAACAAGTCCTAGAAAAGTGTCTTATATCTAAGCCATAACCTGCAAGTATATGGACTTCACCTCTTATAATCTCACAGCAACATTCCATAATTAGCTGTAATCTTCGAGATGGAGCGTAGGCAAAATGGACTGTTCTAAATCATCGTAACAATCTAGATAATGGAACGAGTAAAAACGGTGTTGTTGGTCTCGGAAAGGTCGAAAACCGAGTAGGCGTAACAGTCAGCGGAATCCCATGCACCGGGTAGGATGTCAGCAAAACTGCTGACGGATATTCAGAATATATTCAATGGAGAAGAGCATGATTAGACACAGTAGTAATACTAGTGAATCTTGGAAAAAGTTACCCTGGAAGAAATTCCGTAAAAACTTATTCCGCCTACAAAAAAGAATATATAAAGCTGTTCGAGTTGGCGACAAACGTAAAGTAATGTCCCTTCAAAAATTGGTTCTGAAATCTACGTCCGCAAAGCTAATGGCTATCCGTCAAGTAACTCAGCTTAACGCTGGGAAAAAGACAGCAGGAATTGATGGTAAAAAAGCCCTCAATTATAGTGAGAGATTTAAACTCTTAAAACTCCTGAAGAATCCTAGATGGAATCATCAAGGTCTAAGAAAAATCCCCATCTTTAAAAAGGACGGCTCAAAAAGATGGCTCAGTATACCAACAATCTCCGATAGAGCATGGCAATGTCTAGCCAAATTTGCATTAGAACCGGCTCATGAAGCAACTTTTCACGCCAATTCATTTGGATTTAGAACAGGAAGGTCTGCACATGATGCACAAAAATTATTATTCGATAATTTAAAATCTAATGCAAAAGGTCACCAAAAAACGGTAATCGAATTGGACATCTCTAAATGCTTCGATAGAATTTCACACAAAGCCATCATGGATAGGTTAATTGCTCCAAAAAACCTAAAGTTAGGAATATTCCGTTGCCTCAAAGCAGGAAATAACCCCTATTTCCCGGAGCAAGGAACACATCAAGGTGGTGTCGTGAGTCCTCTACTAGCCAATATAGTATTAAATGACATAGATTTTGAAATCAATGACAATACACCATACAAATGTATTAGATATGCAGATGATATGGTAATAATTTTACCTGTCAAAGATTCTAATAAAGAAAAAGCTGAAAGCATCATAAGAAGCACCAGCAAATTCCTTGACAAATATGGATTAGAAGTCAGTAAGAAGAAGACAAAAATCACCTACGTTTCGACAGGTTTTAATTTTTTAGGATGGCATTTCAAAACGCAATCTAACGGTAAATTCCGTAGCACTCCATCTAAGGAGAATTACGAAAAGTTCCGAAAGAAAGTTAAAGCCATAGTCAATAACTCGAATTATGGGGCTAAGGTAAAAGCTCAAAAGCTTGCACCAATAGTCAGAGGTTGGAGGAATTACCACAAGTATTGCAAGATGAATGGGGCGAGAAACTCTCTTTGGTTCATGAGTCATAGAGCATACAAGGTATTCAATAAAGAAACTAAGCAGGATAAGCACTCTTGTGAAAAATTAATCAACAAAGCTTTCCCCGCAGTTTCTTACTCCGAAAATCGCCACATCAAAGTCAAGGGAGATAAATCACCTTACGACGGAGACATAACATATTGGAGTCAACGCGAAAGTAAGTTATATGACGGTTTAACCTCACAAATGCTTAAAAAGCAAAACCATTCATGTGGTTTTTGTGGTCTAAGATTCTTACCTGGTGAGGAAATCCACCTCCACCATATAGATGAAAATCACAAGAATTGGAAGAGAAACAATCTCATGGCAATACATCGAAGTTGCCACGAATACCAACACATGGGCAAGGCAATAGCCAAGAATATCTAGGAGCCGGATACACGGAAACGGGTACGTCCGGATTTGAAAGAGAGGTGCCCTGGATAATACCAGGCATCGACTCTAACTGCTTTGGTAGAAGTTGCAGCGGGGAATAACAGTTTTACTTATGCTTACACCAAAACTGACGGTACTAAAGTTGAACAGAGACTAGATACTGGTGGTGCTGCTGCATTGCTTTTGGGTAAGTTGGAGGCTATCGATTATGCTGAGAATTTACAAAATCGCCCTATTGTTGATTTAAATCAAATGGTCACTCAGATTCAAACTGTACAGGAACCTTATGCTTTATCTCAAGCTAATTATTTGCGGGTACAAGGTTATAAAGACCCCGTGCGGCAGCTATCCGAAGTACCGCTAATACGTCAGCGAATAGCTGAATCGTTGAGAAAAAGAAGACTGAAGTTGCAGCAATTAAAGAAATCTAAACAAGATAAAGGAGGCTAATAGATGTGTATATCAAATTGTTGGGTGCGGGGATATGTTTTGTGCTTTCGTTATTTAATATTTTGGGAGCGATGCAGCGTGTCCCCATAAAAACAACTATTGGGGATTCATCGCGTCCCGCCGTGGCGATGATGAAAGCTCCAGGAAGCAATTTGCATTGGCTTTCGGGTGGAATATTTTTCACAGCAAGCATTGGTTTAATTGCCTGGGCTATTTGGGAATACAACTGCTTTGTTGATGTTGGTATTGATTCGATTGATATTCCTGCTCCCCCTGCTAATCCTGAAACCAATACCGATGCTCAAATGCCTCAATATTTGAATATTCAACCTACTCAATTGCAAGGAGGTGAACCCTTAAATCAAAACATAATTCCGTTTCGCCGTACCGCCGACGGTAGCGTGCCAATAACACCGGAACAGTTTAAGAAAGCTTTAGATGATGAAGATGTTTGGTTGCCACGATGCGACTCCTCATTGATTTTACTACTGCCACTGATACCAATAAAAAAGATGAAGCGACAGTAAAGCCAATCTCTCCAAATTGGAAATATGCCCTTGCTACTTTGATTTTGAGTATGGCGATCGCCCTTCCTCAAGTTTCCGAATGGGTTGAATCTCAACGCCCTGTTCGGTTACTGCAACAATTTACAAAAGCTCAAAAAGCTACCAAATCAAAAGAAACAGTTTTTCCCACAATAAAAGATTCACCTGTAACTAGTGGTTTTGGATGGAGAATTCATCCTATTACGGGGAATCGTAGATTTCATTCTGGCATTGATTTTGGTGCGCCAACGGGTACTCCAATTTATGCTTATCAAGCAGGTAAGGTGGAGTTTGTTGGCTGGAATGGTGGTTATGGCGTGCGGCTCGTTGCCGACTGAACAAGCTCTCAGAGCTTGGAAGTTAGCGTGAAAGTAACCAGGAAATATCTCCTGCATAACTTTCATAACTCAATGTCTGAATAAGGTGATTACGGATGAAAACATCAGCAAAAACTCAAAAAGTTAAACTAACTTTACAAAGAGTAGGTGCGGTTCACCGTACTATTTTGATGCAAATAACCGTAAGATTCCTATCCTCCCAGTTCCAGGGAGAGAAAGCACACAGCAATCCCGTATGGGATTCCCAGCCAGGAGAGAATGGTTATCAAACTTGGTCAGTGCATGGGGTGAAAGTGGTTGAAGCTACCAGCCTGAAATTGGCGGTGGAAACTGCAAGCAGTGTGGAACTGGTAAACGTAAGTGAATCTGTTGTCCGAATCGTCGTTACACCCTAAGTCCCGCGCAAGCAGGCTGAAACGCGGGGAGCGAAATATGCTCAGAAGGGAAGGTGGATGGAGTGCCGTAATTCATTCACAAAGGAATCAACCATACCGACGGGTAGATTCAAGGAACCTAAACACTTCCGGCGAATAGCCAGATACCGAAGCCACAGAAAAACGGACATTGGGAACGAGTAAAACCGATATTTTCTCTCGGAAAGGTCGATTTTCGAGCAGCTAACCAAGCGTATGAAATATCGGGGAAGGATTGTACTAGAAGCAAATGGTTCGTTGTAATGACGAACATACGCTGACGAGTACACATTTCATTGGAATGTAAATATTAAGTAGAAGTAGAAAACATGAACCCTTCGAGGTATGAATGGAGCGATATAAACTGGGCAAAATGTCGCAGTTTGGTCTTCAAGCTTCAAAAAAGAATTTACAAAGCCTCTAAATGTGGCAAACTCAGCAATGTGCGTAAACTACAAAGATTGCTAGTAAATTCATGGTCAGCTAAATGTCTAGCAGTTAAGAAGGTTACACAATCAAATAAAGGCAGAAATACTGCGGGAATTGATGGTGTAAAAAGCCTTAATAATCAACAAAAAGTCAGTTTAATTAACAACTTAAAATTTGATAATAAGGCTCAACCCACTCGACGGGTTTGGATACCCAAACCCCAAAAGAAAGAGAAAAGAGCGGCTTACATACTTGTTATCAAAGATAGAGCATTGCAAGCATTAATGCATATGGCATTGGAACCAGAATGGGAAGCCCGTTTTGAAGAAAATTCATATGGTTTTCGCCCTGGCAGAAGTTGTCAAGACGCAATAGATGCTATTTATATTAGCTTACAAGCATATAGTAAATATGTGCTTGATGCTGATATCGCTCAATGCTTCGATAATATTGACCATTATGCGCTACTTGAGAAAATCAATACATTTCCCAAGTTTCGTCAACAAATAAAGGCTTGGCTCCAAGCCGGAGTCATTGACGGAAAAACATTTTTAAATACAACTTCTGGAGTGCCACAAGGAGGTATTATATCTCCTTTATTGTCAAATATTGCACTTCACGGTTTAGAAAACACAGTCAAAGATTGGGTTGAAAATAACGTGAAGTTAAAATATCCCTGTGGTAGTCAAAAAAGTAGAAAAGATGTAAGAAAGTCGGTAAGCGTTATTCGCTATGCTGATGACTTCCTTATTATGCACTTTGACTATAAAGTTGTACTAAAATGTAAGCAAATAGCGACAGAATTTCTAGCAAAAATGGGGCTTGAATTAAAACAAGCAAAGACTAAAATTTGTCATACTTTGGAAAGGTTGAATGAACAAGAACCAGGATTCAATTTTCTTGGTTTTGAAATCAGACAACATAAAGTTGGGAAAGACCAAGGAGGTAAACTCCCCGGTACTTCTCAAAGCCAAAAATATAAGGGCTACAAAACCATAATTCGCCCATCATCTGAATCTGTTAGAAAGCATTACAATCAACTGAAAAATGGATTAAAAAAACGCATTAATCAATCAGTTGATACAGTAATTGCATTTCTAAATCCTCGAATCAAAGGATGGAGTAATTACTACAGACATGTAGTATCATCCCAAGTTTTTAGGAAGATAGATGATTGGCTCTACCATCGATATTGGCGTTGGTGCAAAAGAAAACACCCCAAAAAAGGGGCTAAGTACTTAAAACGCAAATATTTTGCATATGGTAAAAATGGGAATTGGGTTCTGACCTCCAAAGAAAAAGATGAATTGTTCCAAGTGACATCACATAGGGATATAGCAATTCATCGACATATTAAAGTCCAACGAGATAAAAGCCCATACGATGGTGATTGGTCATATTGGGCTTCCCGATTAGGAGAATACCCACAAATTTCACCAACAGTTGCCACATTGCTGAAGAAACAACAAGGTAAATGTCCCGAATGCGGGCTTTATATCAGAAGTGAAGATGAATTTGAAATTGACCATGTAATTCCCTTAGCAGAAGGTGGAAAACGTGACAAAAGCAATTTACAAATACTTCATCTTGATTGCCACAAGAAGAAAAATGGCGAAGATATGCGACGGATTATAGCGTCGAAAAATTATAATCCCGAAAATACACAACGCCGTATTAAGAGGTACAGACAAACATTCTGCCAATGAAGTGAGGAGCCGCTTGAGGTGAAAGTCTCACGAGTGGTTCTGAATGAGAGGTGATATGAGGTGACTCATACATCGACTCTAACAAGACTGTGATTATCAATCATGGTGCGGGTAAATCCACACTTTATGGTCATGCCAGCAAGATTTCTGTAAGAAGAGGAGAAAGAGTTGTAGCAGGACAAATAATTGGGGAAATAGGAAGCACTGGAGATTCCACCGGACCACATTTACATTTTGAGGTGAGATTTAACAATAAGCCAGTTAATCCAAGCCCCTACTTGCAACGGGGAGCTAAGTGAATGATTCGTCCCTATCAAATTACTTTGCTTTCTTTAGGGATATTAGTTTCATCTTTGTTTGGGTTAAATCCTAAAAGTTTTAGCTACGTAATCCCAATTTATAGAAAGAATAATATTAATAACTTATTTGCTAAGATTAATAGCCCTGGTAATCTTGCAATCTGTCGTGCTGAAGGAAATTGTGGGAAAAATGGTGAATTTACTTCATTATATTACGGTCATATTGACCCGTCTAAACTAGGTGGTAAACGAGTATTAAATCAAGGATTTTGTAGCGATTACGGTAAAAGTAAAGTAGGTGATATAGATGGTGCAAATCAAGGCTGTTTGCGTCGAATTAAATCAAGACTACCTCGATTAACTAAATTATTCAAGCAGCATAATATTGATATAAATCAACATACTGCTGCTTATATAAACGCTGTAGATTTGTGGAATCAAGCCGCACCGAGAGTAAGCGATAATTTTCCAAGACTATATGCAGCAAATGTCCGGAAAGGATTATCTATAAATGATGCTATTCGCCGCTCTCGGGTTGATGCATTTAATTTAAGCGCGTCCGGTTTATTTAATATTTGTCGCAGAGAGCCATATTACATATCAAGGCTTGCAAAAATTCCTTTAAACTCAACGCAATGGAAACGCGGATGCATTGATATTGACCAAAACCGCAGACGATTGGCTATTAATTCTGTATTGATTAATCGTGGGATAACTAAATGATGGAATCGAATGATTATATATACAATGCTATTGTTCATGCTAAGTATCAGGGCATGAATAAGGAAGAGATACTAGAAACAACTCTTGCTAATTTACCAGAAGGCTTGCATGACAATGCGATTAATATTATTGATAATTTAGACAATAATAATCAAATTTATTTTAACAGTTTTTTAGATTTATTTAATTATGTGTTTTATCTTGTTAATGAAAATAAGAGCGATGAAGCAATATTAAACAAATTAACTGCTAACTGTAATTTAGAGCAATTTGAATTTGTCAAGTATGCTTTACGCTATATAGCTATTAACCGTATTCCTTCTGTTTGGGAATTAGATAATGTTCAAAACGAATTAATAGGGCTTGAACTTGATAAACTAATTAAGAGGTGTGAAAGGATTAAAAACTTGGCACACAAAGAAGTTGCTTACCGGATAATATTGCAGCACTTTTATAACGCATTTTGCGATGGTAAATCAATTAAGTGGTTTGTTGATATTGCAAGCAAAACTACAGATGGAACAATTGTCAAATATTGCGATAGCATAGCGGTAATGATATCTAAAGCGCAAGGTATTGAGCCTTTAGTGGCACTGGAATCAGCATCTTCTAATATCAAGCAAGCAGAGTTATCAACGAATGATTCGGGAAAGCTGATTATAGATACCTTAGCCGATTTTAAGATAGCAGCAGAATATCTTGATGCTCAAGCTGGCCCCACTTTTAAACGTATCAAAATCAAATTGGGCAAAGGAGTGCCATTTAAGAAAATTCATGACTTTGGCAAAGACTTCGTACAGCAGTTGGGATTGGAGTTAAGCATAAAAGTTCCACCAATGATTGATGTTATCCCTGGTGGCGCTGCTATTGATATTCCTCGTACTGATAGAGAAATAGTTTACTTCAAAGACTATGTTGATTTCTCATCACCTATAGATATCCATAATATTGTCATCCCTGGCGGTGTTGGTGTAGATGGGAAATATCTTGACATTCCGTTATTTGATGAAAACGTAACTCATATACTTGGTGGGGGCAGAACCAGGGGCGGTAAATCGCAATTTGAAAAAGCAGGGATACTCTACCTCGCACGTCGCTATCCTCCGTCAGTAGTTAAGCTGGCATTATCCGATGTTAAGCGAGTTACTTTTAGTAAATTCTCTAAATTACCCCATTTGATTGCACCAGTAGCTAAGGATGCTGAATCTAGTGCTAAATTATTTAGCTTGTTGGTTGACCATATGGAAGCCCGGTATCGAGAGTTTGAGAAAGTTGGTTGCGAGACAATAACCGAATTTAACCGTAAACATTACCCTGAATTAATTATGCCCAGGATAGCAACGTGGGTAGATGAGTGCTTTGACTTACTGACAGATAAAGCGCATTCCGAGTTAATTGAAATGGATATGATGAAGCTCTTAGCTAAAGCAGGAGGTGCGGGAATTCATATGATGTTCTACACCCAACGCCCAGATAGAAACGTTATCAATCCTTTAATTAGAAGTAATTTCCCTGCCAAAACTGCATTTGCTACTACTCGTCCGGAGGATAGCTGTATTATTTTGGGTGATGATAATACCTTGGCTGCTAACTTGTTAGGCTACGGAGATTTTCTGTATAAAAATTCTACTCAAATTACTCGACTTCAAGCTCTTTATGTTGGTGATGCAGAAGAACCTGAATACTTCGAGCATCTACTGGAAGAAGCAATCAATCAAAAAGATAACTATACTGCTTGGGAACCAAATGATATCGAAGAAATTACTGCTACTAAAGCCAGTAAAAATAAATCGGATGGACTTAATAAAGCAATTTTTGATAATAGTTTTGACTTTAAAATTCAACTTGATGAAGAGTCGAGAAATTCAATATTAAATTTACATCGTAAAGGATACGAAATTAGTGAAATAGTTAAAGCTGTATTTAATATTTCTCGACAAGACGGAAGACACTACAAACAATATCGAACTGTTGTAGAGGCTTTTTTAAATAATTATAGGGATAACAGTGAATAATTAACATGAAAAATAACAACTAAGAAGCTTTTAACCATGCCTTAGAAACATTAAAATATTATGGTGATAAATCAAATTGGAGAACCACGTTTAGTTATGGTCATAAGAAACCTAACAGATGGCTTGGGGGAAGGAGAAAGAGTAGAATTGGCTTTATATGTTTTAAGGAAAATAGAATTGATTTTGAGCGAGGATTAAATGACAGTAATTCAAACTGATTTGAGTAATTTAACTACTAAAGAACTTTGCCAAAGAATAGATAATTGTTCCCAAGCATACATTAAGTTAAATGATGATTGTATATTAAGTTTTTGTACAATTATCTCCGAACAATCAAATTTTAATGTTGATAAGCAATTATTATTTAAAACTTGTTGCAATATTTATTATTAGTTACGCCAAAGTTTGAAATGTTTAATGTTTCTAAGGTTTAATTACAATGATATGATATCAATTGATTTAGATAGCGATAAGCTATACAAATTAATCAATTTATTAAAAGAACAACTTTTGATAGTTTATTATTTTTATCCATTAGAATATATCAAGATATAACGATACTTGGAAGTATTTTATTTGATGATTAAGGAATAGGTAATCTTTGGAAGAAAAAGCAAGTTCGATTCTTGCTATTACCATTGGGGATAATGATTGCCGATACTGAAAATATTAGCAATAGTTAAATCAATTACGCAATAGTGAGTAAGGTTTAGGTTAATTGTTATCTTCAAAATCCCAAATTCAATATGCCGGGGCGAAAGTATTTTTGTACCTGTATTAAGAGAGGGATAGCTATGTTTAATAAATTTTGCATCAAAGCATTTCAAGCAATTAATCTGACAGTAGGAGCAACTTCATTGGTTGCAGTTACTGTTGGAATAGTATTAGGTTTTGGTAGTTTTGGTTTACTGTATCTTGAAAAAGCTGGAGTAAAAACAATATCAGAAAAGAAAATTCAACAAGCTTTAAATCTTGGAGTAGGTTCAGCTGCTTTGGGAACTGTTGGGTTTTTATCTGCTACCGTAGCTGCTGCTAGTGTTTCTTCAATTGTAAGTGATGCTGACTTGGATGATGAGGAGGAATTTTTAGCTTCTATAAAAACTAATTATTTGGTATTTAAACCAGCTTCAAGTATGTTTATTGAGGATAATACTGATTTACTTTATCTATATAAGATATTGCAAATAGAAGGTTGTTCTCAACTCGAAAATAAATTGATTGTTGGGAGGATAGAAGAAAAAGCATCGCAAAAAGTTGTTATTTACGATTTGTTAGATTGTTACCACAAAGAAAGCTTGATTGAAATATTTGATGTTGACTTTGATGAGGATAAACTGAATGGAAAAGCTTTTTCATCAACTAAATCTAACCCTTGGGATGCTGCTTGTGAATTTGTTGATTTCTACCGTTCTCAATTAGAATTTCAAAGACATGAGGAACTTTCTAGTTTTAATCTAAAAAAATGTGCTGGATGTCGCAATTTTCATGGTGCAGATAAAATCGTTTGCGGAATACATCCGTATGGGTGGGATGATAATGCTTGTCCTGATTGGCAATCTGACTATCATCGAAAACGAGTTTATTTTCAATTTGAGCGTGAAGAAGTTATCGAAAGTTTGAATCAAAGAATTGAAGTAAATCAAGCGACTTTAATAAAAAATGACGACGGTACTTTAACTTTGTGGGACGATTTCACTAATCGTAGATTTCATTTTTCGTGGGCAGGAAAACTTCAAGATGATTCAGACAAACTAGTAGAATTGGGCGAACACGCTCAGTTGCTTTCTTACGTTCAATACTTTTCAGTAAGGGCTGTAATTGAATTTGACTATTCATTTCAAATTGATGAATTTGCTCAACAATTGAAGGGTATTGCTACCGTTGAAATTAGCGATACGGGTGTTAATGTCAGAGTTAAGCACTGCCCGGTGCGTAACCAAGAAAGGCAATATCGCTTTCGATTGGATGGAATTCCTTTGTATCCCTATGAATCAATTGTGCCGCAAGAAATTAAATACAGTTACAATCTCGTTACTTTTGTTGAATGGTTGAAAGCAAATAAATCTAGAGTAAGATGATGAATCAATCCAAAAATATCAAGAATAAAGTTCAAAAGTTGAAGCTGAGTTTCTAAAACTCATATTCCCAATCAAACCACCAAAAATTTATGAAAACTTAGTTAATCTGAAATAGCTCTCTTTTCTTCAAAGTTATTGGTGATTTAGATACTTCAGTACGGGGAGATAGCTCCCCACTACTGGATGATATCTAAAATCATCCGATAAAATTTGGAGGAACTATAATGGTTAAATTTTTGTTCGATTGTTCGGCATTTGAAATTTCTGCTACAACCCAAGCCATCAACGATATCTTATTCCCAGTTTTTCTATTTGCGATAATTCTTTTTGCAATGTGTGAGATTTTCTTACCGACTTTGGATCGAGAAGTCGAAATTAAAGTTGGTGAAAATATTACTTATCAAAAAGATGAGTTAAAGATCAAAAGTCCTTTTTACAAGAGTACTATTGATAATTGCAAAACAAAAACGGAACTATTTGATATTGAGATTGAGCATCAAAATCTAAAAGCTTTGGGCGTTCGTAAACTTAAGCAGTTTTGCAAAACAAATAAAGTCAAAGGTTATAGTGGTGCTTATAGTCAAGGTGGTATAGATGGTTTGGTAGAATTTTTAATCCGACAGCGAATATACGTTCGCAACATCGAGCAACAATCTTCACTTGGTTCAACTTTCCTTTCTTCGATAGCTTTGGCTCTATCTAAACAATCATCTAAATAGCTTAGTTGAGCTTTGGATGGAGTTGACATTATTTCAATATATTTGGCTTCAGGACGCTCTATTTCGCACAAATCCTTAACCATATCGAAAGTACAAATATCGAGGAATTCGCTGACTATGCGCTTAAGCACAACCATATTGTTGAATTGCTTCAGCCTAGTGATTGATTTATAGGTGCCTCTGGAAGATAATTCAATACCCGTTACAGCTTTTGCGAATTGGCTAATCCAAGCATCTAGATTATCAATTCCTAGTTCTTGTAATCTGCTTAATTGGAAGAACCTTTGCCACGTGAATATCTCTACAAGGCTGTTCGATATGATTGTCCCGCTTGCGCCGACGAACTTACCTTTATAGTTGCTTGATGCATAAAGCAGATTTCCTTGTACGTACAAAGCTTTGAGGTAGGTATCAGTTGCTCTTTGCGAGTGTCGAGATTGTATGCCCCGAACGTTGCCCATTTTAGTAGATGCATATAGATTTTTGGCAACATCAATTTCATCAAATAGTAGGAAATCACATAAATCGGCAAATTCTATGTGATTATCTTTGCGGTCTGATTTAATTATTTCGTTAATCCGGTTTGATAAGCGATTGAGAGCGGATTTGATACGCTTGTTGTTATTACCTTCTTCTCGAAGCCATTTTTGCAAAATCTCCTTTTCTTGTTCAATAAAAGTGATTTCATATTCAATACCTACGGTTAAGCAAAAGAATTGAGAGTGGGTAAGTATAGCTCCATCAAACTCGCTAGTTGCAAGGGCTGCGGTGAACAATTTGCGCCCATCTTTATCAAATGTTTTGGGTACAAAGACATTAGCTAAAGGATAAAGCAGCTTCCAATCCTTGTATATTTGCTGCTCCGTACCATTTAGAACAACTAGAACTGGCGGCTTCTTCGCTGTTCCTAACCTACGCGCCTCCATCGCAGCGGCAATCAAGACAAACGTTTTCCCCAGTCCAACTTCATGTCCCACGAAGGTGGTATTTGAAGCAAGAATTCTGGCGATCGCATTTTTTTGATGAGTTCTAAGTTTAATGCTGGGATTACTACCGATTAACGTAAGGTAACTACCATCGTACTTTCTGGGGGTGAATACATTGATGTGGGTATTAAAGTGAACTGCGATTTCAATACACCTGGATTCGGACGACCAAACCCATTGATTCCAAGCAAGTTTGAGGGCTTCAACTTTACCTCTTGCGATAATTGTTGCTTCGTCGGAAGCTGCTTTATCATATTCCTCTTTGCGGTAGATGCTGACTATAGTATCTTGACTATTAAGAGCATTATTGAGTATCTTGCTGCTATCGCGGTATGGTGTACCGTATTTTTCTAGGTCTTTGGAACTGCCATCTACTTTATAGCCACTGCTTGATTGAGTGGAAAAATAGCTGATTTTAACCTTTACTCCCATCACTTCTAAAGCAAATTGTTCGTAGAATTTGGTTGCTACAAAGTTAGTGCCCAATTCAGCTTTTAAATGTTGAGATAGCATCTTTTCTTGCGAAGCAGCATCTAATTGGTTCCAGTTAAATTCTAGCTTTTCCAGGCACTTAAAGATAGTTTCATGGTTAGTATTGGCCAGTAAAGGCAAGGGACGTACTGCTCTTAAAGCTTGAATATTACGTACAATTTCATTATCCTTAGCTATTTTTAATTTAGCGTAGATATTACCTGATAAATACTCATCTTTGCTTTCCCATTGATTACTTTGAGGATTAAAGTAGATGATGTCTTTTGCTACAAGTTCATCAATTAGCTTTTGATAATCCCACTTTAATAGCTCACAAATAAACCTAAAATCAAGGTTACCTTTATAATTAATAGAATGAGATATTGCTTCATCTAAACTATCAGCTTTTGACGGTGGGGAATATGATTTACACAGTCTTTTGTAGAATATATCGCTAATGCCACCACCTTTTTCTAGAGTGCGAACAATATAATAGCGTGGGTCGGAACCTAGTATATTGATATTTTGTTTGCTATTGAGCTTACCGTAGCTGTTGACGAAAGTTTCGTATAGTTTGAGTAGCTTCTTTTGCCATAGTCCGATATCGATTCCGGTATTTTGAGCATTGATAGTTGATTTGAGAATTGAGTGCAATTCTAAGAAAGTATCGATTATTTCGCTTTCAACATCTACAACTTTGACTATTGTGCTGGCTTCTCTTTTGTAATAGCTTCCTAAGTATTTAACAAATGTTCCTAACTTACTTGACTGTAATTCTTCAGGAACAATGATTGATTGCTGTTGCTTGATGCTTGAATATTGTGGTTCTATTTGATTAGCTATGTTTTGTAGCTTTTCTTCCACATTAATTTTATCCATTGCTGCAAGAGAAAAGCCATCGCCGTATAGCTTATTAACAGATGGTTTACCCAGCATCCAATATTGATGCTTGTGGTAAATTTGATTTAATCGAACCGATTGTCGATCAACATTTATTCCTTTAGTGAAGCACCATTGAGCTATATTACTTTCTTCAGGAGATGATACCTTTTGGAATACGAGAATATCGGTTGTCACTTCAGTTCGTGCGATACTTTCAAAGGTATTGTTTGGAAGTCTAATTGCCTGGATAAGCTTTAACTTACTTCCCAGCCAATTCCTAAATTTACTTGACTTAGCATCAAGGGTGTAGGTTGAATTGATGACGGCAATCAATCCACCAGGACGTACTAAATCTGATAACTTAGCAATGAAGTAATTGTGGATATTAACCTGTAGATGATTGTATCTTGGGTCATGCAAACCATAATTACCGAATGGGATGTTGCTAATTGCTAAATCAAAATAGTTGTCGGGAAAATCCGTTTCCTCAAAGCCCCGGTTGTAAATAGAAACTTCTGGATACAAGGTAGATGCGATTTGGCTTGGAATACTATCTAATTCCACTCCATATAGCTTGGAATTTTCAGCTATGGGGATTGGCATTGTGCCGAAGAATATTCCAGTTCCGCAGCATGGATCGATTATGCGCCCGCTTTTAAATCCAAGCTTTTGGACTATTTTCCATATAGCGCGAGCAATTTCTGGCTTTGTGTAATGAGCATTAACGATGCTGTTACTAGCTTTGGCGTACTCTAAATCTCCGAGCAATTCTTTAAGTTCTTTTCGTGCGGTACTGCACCAACCGCTTTTAGCTTCATCGAAAATCTCGTGGACTGCTCCCCAACCATTAAATTTAGCTAAAGCATCTAAATCGCGATCGCCGTTTTTAAGTGATACGATTGCATTTTTGTTTAATTCCCATTTTTGTTGGGGGGAAGTAAGGCTTAGAGCAGCTTCAATTTCGGAATTAATTTGGTACATTTTTCTTCGGAATAGTTTTTTTTATTAAGAAGAAAGTTGTATCTTAATTTATGAAAAGCAGCATAATTATGTAGCTGCTTTATATATATTTATTTAGTACTAATTCATCAACTCCAATACTGATGGAAACCAACGCAGTTGCTGGATGGTTTTGTTACTTCCGACTGCTTCTTGCAAATCGTCTTCAATTTATGCTAGATACTAATAGTACCTAGATTATTTATAAATTTAGCACTATTAGTAGCTAGATATAAAGCAAAATGATGTTAATTTTAGCTTCGGCTGCTCCTTACGTATCGTGGGGCGAAGATAGAGCAAAATTGTTACGGCAGTTGATAAAAGATGAATTTGGTCGAGAGATTTCATCGTATCAAATTCATAAAATGCTGATTGCCGCAAACGTTGATGATATATCTATTGCCTATCTTAAAAAGCTTTTGGGCGACAGCGGGAAAAATCATATAGCTTCTTCTGTAGCTTTAGATAAAGCGTTAGAACTTTGTAAAGTATTAAAAATTGAACCTAAAAGGCTAATTCCTATATTTGAAATTGACGCTCCTCAAGATTTTATTGACCCGATTTATTAGATATTATTAGTAGCTAATGCTTACCTGCTAAGTTACTGCTGTGCTTGATGCTTTTTTTACCATTAGTGCGAGAAGTATCATTTCAAATTCTTTTATTAAAAGAATTTGATTAAAGTTTTTACAAGTAATAGAGCAATAATTAGAAAAGTCCTTCAAAGGTATTTGCAGGTAACGTCTTTTGTTCGGGATATATAGAATATCTTTCAACTAAATCTTGTTTGGCTTTATCAAAGCGGTTATTATTTAACTTTCTTCTAGGAACAAAAGCCTTGGAAAGTGTTGTAAAAGTCTGTGGAATTACTTGTACTTTACCGACTCCTACTTCATTGCTAAAAGATAAATATCCAGTTAATGATGGTAAGTACTGTAACTCTGTTGGTAATACTGCATAGGTTTCTCTAATGTTTGATGATTGAGAATAATTTTTGTTATCAACTTCTTCAAATCGTTCCTGCTTGCCGATAATTTCTGACATGGTCATTGCCGTCTTGGGGTCGCGGCAATTTAAAATTAACTTAGTAGCTAAACCTTGGAGAATAATACGGGAATCGTATGTACCGTATGTCTTGAGTATTTGGGCTTCAGTTTGGGTAGCAAGTATAGGACAGACTTTAAACTTACGTCCTTCGGAAAGCAATCGGGAAAGCGAATCAAGACGGTTTAATGCTCCTAATTCATCAATTACTATAGCAGTTTTTAGTTTGCGATTTTTTGATAGTATTCCCTTCAATATAAGCTCAAATACTAGCGTGTATAACGGCTTGTATATTTCTGCTGAATCTTCAAACAATGGCAGGAATAAAGATTGCTTGCCATCCAAAGCCCATTTATAAAAGCTAAAGTCACCTTTATTTGGTAGTTCCCTATAGAAACGGGAATAGGGAGTCAAAGTGCCGATTATGCTAGAAATAGTCTTATCCGAGACGAATGTTTTTACTGATGGTGTCCCTTTGAGTAATATTTCAAGTTCCTCCATATCTAACTTAGATATACAAGCCCACACTTCAGCATTATTTTTGCAGCAGCTGTATATATCACTGAGTAATGCACGAGCGCTATAAGCCCAAAACTTATCCTTGTGGTCGTTTTCAGGTACTATTCCAGCACTGATAGTCTCGTAGCGCAATGGTTCAGCAGTATGGCACCATTTAACACTACGTTTATCGGTTGGGTTGAATAATAAATCTCTATCCTCTTGATAAAACTTTTGAGTAAATTCTCCATTTCTATCGAAACATACCAATCTAAAATCGGGACGTTGCCTAATTTGGTTAATTAATGCCATAACAGCTTGCGATTTACCCGTACCTGGGGAACCAATAGCAAATATACCTAAGTTTTCAAGATATGGAGGGAGACGTACACCACCGATTGATAGCTGGGGTTCTGTAAAACCATATATCTCGTTTTCTGAAGCGTTAAGATGTTTGTCTAAAAGCGTTTGTAATTGATTTAAAGATTCTGTAATAAAAGCACCGCGTAAAATATTCATATTTGACTAAAACTTAAGTAAGTTAAATAAATTTTGGTAATACATTTTTTAATCCTGCGTAATAGTTGAAGCAGTGACTGTAGGTGGAATAGAATTCTCTATTGTAATCACTTACTATTTTTTAAGCCAATATTTAATAGTTTAAAATTGCGGTTGGCTTTATGAGTTAATGTAATTATTGACATTAAATGATCATACTGTTAGTAAATATATGTCAGAATAAATATTATAAACGAGATTAAAATGTTAATTTTTAAATAAACATATATCATTGATTGATATTTGCATAAAAATTTTAACCTGCGTTTTTATGCAAATCCGCAGGTTAAATTATTTATAGCTAATGGCTTCTGACAGAATATAAGTTATTGGCTTGTATCATATATTGTATTACACATTCTTACTTCATCTATTATCTTTTTACAGTACTCGATAACTTCGTATTCAGGCCGATCTAAATCATTGTTTTTCCATATAGTGCCGGATTCTATGTGGACTATATATATCTCGATTAATGATTATCCCGAAATCATGGTGTTGCATTTCAGAATCTATAAAGTTGTATTCATTTCCATCTTCATCAGTTGCTATATTGATATATTCATTCATGACATCTTTCGTATCATTTACCTTGAGAAGAACAAAGCGATGTTTATCCATTACTTTATTAGCTTTGTCTAAGCTGATAAACTCTAATTGTTCGCCACTACAGTAATCGCAAACACAATCATATCCGGTACCGTAATCAGTAAAGCCATTGCCGCCGCACTCTGGACAGTAAATTGTAAATCCTTTCATGGTAAAATCCTTTTTATTTTTGATAAGTCAAATTGAGTAAGTTATTCAATACTTGAGTGTCAGCTATATTTATCCGTGGTTGGAACTCTTTATCTACAGTCAATTGATATCCATCGCATTCAATATCGAGGGTTTCTTCAGCAAACGTTCTAGATAATTTAAATGCCATTCCTGGGGAAGCTTCGTTATAGCAAGCATCTGATAGCTTAAATTTTTGATTGAGAAGCATCCAATCAACGAACGTATAAGCTGTAGCATATTGATTTTGCTCAAATATACGACCATTTAAGTTAAATATTCCTTTATCCTCCGAATAATTGATTAGGCTAAGCTGGTTGAATATCGTGCCATACTCATTAAAAATTTTGCTTTCTTGTTGATACATCAACTGTATGCATTTAATATCTTTACTAAGACTAGAAATAGCTACCTTAGTTTTAGCTTTGTTTTTGATAAACTCGACCATAGATTTATTCTCGAATTTTATTTGATTGTAATGATTGAATAATATAAACCAGCTTGGTGCTAAGGATGGCGGTTTCAATAAGTTGTAGTGCAACAGTATTGCTGATGCAGGATTTTCTAAATATGGGTCATATTTAAACAAAGCTTCTCCCAATTTTGTGGGATATAATTCTCCGTTATATTCAGTTGCTATTTTGAAAGCTAGTAACCAATATCTGATAGCTTTAAATTGCGGTTGGCTTAATCCGTATTTGAATGAGTTAAACTTGTTATTAAAATAAGTTTTATCTTTTAATATATTATCGTAACCTAGTTTAATAAATCTGGTAACAGGTAGCCATCCGTGGTGCTTATTGAATTGTAATTCAAATTGATTGACAAATATTTCTAATTGCTTCATTTTATTCTTTACTAATTAATTAAATAATTGTACTGTAAGTTCAATTAAGCATTAACGATAGATTAATTTAAACTGTTAAAATTGTCATTAATAAATCAGAAAATATATTAATGAAAGAAAATAATTTATTGAAAAGCGAAATTTTGCCAAACACTCAAAGTTTAGATTCAAGTTTTGATATTTACGATTTGTATAACACAAATGCTAGAATAAATAGTTTGGAGACTTTACTTTGTTGTTTGGTTAAGCAAGAAAAGCCGATTGATAACTGCATAATTGCATTAGACTATTTGGAATCAAAGCAAGTAACAAAGAGCAAAAAGCCAAAACAATCAGTAATGCAATTTATAGCTGAAGCTGCTTATAATGCATTTGCAATCATTGGCGCTTTTGTAATATTATCTTGCTTATACAAAGCGCCAAATGCTTACTATTCCTACGAAAATACCTCATATGAGCAAGGAGTAATTAGACAATTAAAATAATATATATTTGAAATCGCACCGAATATAAGGTGCGATTGTTATTATATTTCTGGGGAAAGAGATTTTAAATTATTTGATTTTAGTTGGCAATACATATCCTTTAAATCTTCGTTATCGTAATTGCCGTAACTGAGTAGTATCATCTTCTCAAATTCTTTACGAGTTTGATTGATGTTGCTGAATAATTTATGAACGGGATATTTGAATACAGCAGAGTGTCTTGTGTATACCCAGGCTAAAGTATGAATGGAGTATTCATCATTAGTGTCTAGCAAACAATAGGACAATTGCTGCAATAAGTTTTCGTAGGTAAATGGTTTGCGTTTAGCACTTGTTCTAACATCCAGAATAGTTCCGTTTGTAATTATCTGAGCGTCTGCTCCTGCTAAATATTCAGATAATGGAAAAGTGGTATTACAAATAACCTTGTTGCTGCTGGAGTTACCTTTATCTAATGATAAAGTTTTTAGACTATTTTCAGCAAATACTAAGTTGTAAATAGTTGGAATTTCTTGGATAATATTGCTGATGTCGTTAAAAGTAGGTATCCAATATTTTTTTATTTCACTATCGATTAGTAGGTTATCAATCTTTTCTTTACCGATAAATAGTTGAAGTATGGGATTGATTTCTTTTGAATTTCTAGTTACTTGCTCTAAAGCAGCTAAAATTACTAAACGTATTGCAACCGATTCTTCTTTATTACTATCAATACAATAATCAAACAATGGTGTTAATTGTAAATATCTAGCGCCGTACCATGCTAAAGAAGTATAATGCCAGTTGGTATCACCTAACTTTTGAGCAATATATTTTCTTAGAGCGTAGCAAACAGCATTGCCTACGACCGGAAAGTTTGTTCCTTGTTGAGGACTTATTATTTGTGATTGGCTTAAAATTTTATTATGGTGGTTTATAATTTTATCGATTGTTCGGGTATGTCTTAAATCAAACCATTTTCTAATTGGTGAGTTTGGATTCTTAAGTTCTGAAGTTAAACTCATTTTGGTTCAAAAATATCTAAATTATCTGATATTTTTGACGCAGTAGAATCTTAATTAAATAAATGTGCTTAGTATATATTACATTTCTAATCCTTTTTTACTAACTTTATTTATACTTTGTACTGCTGCTGTTTTAGTCTTATCAGTTTTAGGAGTAGGTTTGTACGTTTGATCGATACTATCTTTTCTTTGCTGGCTTAAATCTTGAGTAATATGCTTAAGTGGCGGAAGATTAATATTAGATTTTCCTGTGGTATCGAATTGAATTTTACTTTGCAAGGTCAATTTGGCATACATTTCTCGTTGTTCGGGAATTGATAGCTTACCTTCTTGAGTTTTTAGTTTGTTGCGTAATTCTTCGTTTCCTTGTTCTGTCGTTTGATTCCATCCTTTACCTTTGGGCATTGATTCTACTTTTTGCCACTCTTTTTTTAATGCGGGGTGCAATGGTAATGGGGTTTGAGCAGCATTGGTTGACGATGCTTTGGCTTCAAGAGTTGAGGAATACTGATTGTTGTTAAGATAGCTGGCATTAGCTGCAACAAATTTAAGCTGGTTGATGTCATTCTCACCGAGCTTCATGGTTTTCATATTTGTTTCCAGAGCGCCGCTTTTCTGCTTTGTAGCTTCCCAATCAACAGCAAGACGTTCGCTGCCATCGGATTCTATTTTATAAAGCTGTAGACTGGCTTTAGTTAGGTCAGAATTTTGTTCTCCTTTAATGAGGAAATCACCTATTTTAAGTTCATCGGTTCCGCTTGCTTTGAGAGAGTCAGCCATCCAGATCATAACTTCAGCATTTTTGAAACTCGTGAGGGTTTTTTGAGTACCAGCTGGTGCAAGCGAACCCAACTGATTAGCCATTTCTCTAACATCCGTATTTTTGTCAGGAAGCACTACTTTATCTCTAATATTGTCTGCTACGAGTAGAAATTCTTGACGTTCCGCACCGTTAAGTTTCTGTGCATCTACCTTGATTGGCTTACCTTTTTTATCAAGGCTGAAGCTCATAACCGGATTGCTGTACCCTGATAGTTCGTCATTGCGCTGGTGAATGCTGTATTCCTTACCAACCTTTTTGATGGTGAAAGCATCCGATTTATAAGCAACGCTACCGTCTTCTTGGATTTCACCGTATTTACGAACTAGTTCTTTAGCGGCGATCGCCATTTGTTTGTTCTCTTGCTTTACGGCTTCTTTGCGAGGGATAGTATTGGCATATACGGGAACTTGCTTTTCCCTAACCCAAGATTTCTGAGAATCTGATAATTCTGGAGAAGATGCAGCTTCTTGATAACTCACATTTGCTGCCGACACTTCCTTAGTTGCGGTTTTGACGCGTGCTAAACCATTTTCTTCTTCATCAAAGAATACTAGTTCTGATGGCTCTCTTCTAATTATTTTGCCAGGTTTATTGCTACTGATTTCTCCATCTTCGTTAACAATAAAATCGGGTTGTTCTAATTCAGCGCTCGTTTCAACTTGGGAGAGTAAATCGGAAGCGGTTTCTTCAAATTCAATCTGCGATTCGACTTGATTTAATAGCTCGGATACTTCAGTTTGAATATCTGGAGTAGATTGTTCATCAATTTGAGAAGAGATTTGATTTAATAGCTCGGATGCTTCAGTTTGAATATCTGGAGTAGATTGTTCGTTGACTTGTGATTCAATTTGAGAAAGCAAATCATTAACGGAGTCGAAGGAAGCAATATCAACTTCAACTTGGGATAAAAGTTCGTCTGCTTCTATTGATAGCTGTTCTTCGGGTAATATTTGGCTTAAAGGTTCCCAGGCCGCTTCTATTACTTCCTCTTTGCCTAATTCTGCTACAGCATTGGTAGTTATAGCTCCGCTATCAAGCTGTTCGTAAAGAACTATATCACCACCTTCAAAGAGGGATGCAGTAATCCTTAAAGCTGAATTTTGTGAACTTGTCAAAGCTAATTGTTCCGGGCTTTGTATTTCGTCTTCAATCAGTTTGGAAGTAACGTTTTGAATTTGATTATTAGTTAATCCTTCTTCTGTAATATTTCCAAGCTCATCTGATTTCTTCCAGATATAAGAGTCAGTAGCTTCGTCATACTCTAAACCATAATTTTCATGGTCAATCTCAATTTTTGCTCTTTTATCCCATTCATCTTGGAGTTTATCTGCTAAAGCTTGCATCAGTTCTGCAAAAGCTTTGGTGAATTCTCTATTGAGTATAGTTGATTCAACTGCTTGTTCTAAAGTAGAACTAACAGCTTCATCGAATTTGTCGGAATTTTTGTTAAACATGGTCTGAAAGAAAGTAAGAAGTAAGAAGTAAAAAATTAGGTTATTCAATTTTTGCTATCAAAATGTTAACGAAAATAGTAAAGTAGTCACTACTTAATAATTTTAATCTATCTCCTTTATACAGCAAATCTGTCTACTAATCGAAGATGATTATTAAAATGGCATACTCCTATATTAAAGAAAAAAATAATATTTTTACTCATTACTTCTTATTTCTTACTTCCTACTTCTTACTTAAATAACACGGTAACTTAACTTGAATCAATGCTTTTTGAATTATTTCTATTTCCTGCCAGTTGCGTTTAAGGAATTTTAAATCAATAATTTTATGTTTATCAAAGGTAATACGGCTAAAATAAATATTCACAGTTATATTGTCTTGACTATGTTTATGAATAAAGCCAGCATACTGTAAATCATCCCATCTAATTTCTCTAATATATTCAAAGATAATAGATTTTATTTGAGATTTAGACAAATTATATCCAAGACTGATATTAGTTTTTATACAAGGCTTTTTAAGCAATTTTCTTATTATTAATCTTTGATTGAAGCTATTAGCTATAGATTTAGAAGATGAAATATCTACATGATTACTACAAATAGGTTCAGAATCAAAATCTAATATTTCATTAAATGTTGTTATTGCTGTATCTTTAATATTAATTTTCATATTGGTAACATGGAGGTAATGGTGTCAGTTGATAATGGTTGTGCGCCTGCTTTTACTGGCTCTTGCGGGATAGGATAAACTTTATCTACTTCTTTCACTCTGAGATTTAAATCTTCTTGAGAAGGTATTTGTTGAGTACTTTGTCCTGCCAATTTTTTAATGACTTTATTCCATTGAGAATTATTATTAGTATCAATATCAAGTATGGCTTTTGGTATTTTTATTTTTTTAATCAAAGGTACAGAACCTTCATTTTTATTAGCGTAA
>ERZ1740052.127-NODE-127-length-25992-cov-5.426341_pt1 | contig 25992 bp, 31 predicted proteins | sample MGYA00581750_ERZ1740052 | MGnify/ENA primary metagenome ERZ1740052 (study PRJEB43018, sample SAMN04849743) | marine metagenome | isolation source: floating plastic debris | place: Pacific Ocean | collected 2008-08-30 | study: EMG produced TPA metagenomics assembly...
CAGACTGTCGTGCAAGAAATCCCATTGAAAGTGTTACCCGATGCTGAACCTCGCCCCTTTGTCGATCAAAGAGATTGAACAATATCTAGAAGAGGAAGATTCTATTGACCTAGCCAAAGGAGTCTCTTATGAAAAAATTGCATTGTTACTAGCTGACTATTTGGATCAGCTCGGAGCAAAGGGAATAGAGAAACGACTATTGACAGTGGAGTTTTTCTTGCCTCTAAACTTAATGAACAAGGCATTAGAACAATGCGCGATTCCGGGACCAGCAGGGTGGGGAGAACATATGCCGTTAGGATTGCAAAGAAATTGTGCGCATGTCTTGCTACGATCACAGGATCGTCTTGAGGGAGGATTCAAACGATGTCTTCCTACTTGGGAAAGAAAATGGAAAATTCTACAATCCTCTGCCACCGCTGAAACTACCTTTGTTGACGGTGATCGTCATAAGATAAAACTTGGAGACAAGCTAGAGTCGGATGAAGTATTTGGCCTCAGCTTGAGTAAACCCCCTACTCTTTCGCGAAAAGGAGAAATTGCTATGCTCTTGATCACTGGCACGCCAGCAGCAATTTGGCTGCGCTGTCAGACCACTGAGCTCTCGTTATGCGACTGTTTACACTCAAAAGTCTTATCTGGTAATTTGTCTGATGTCTCTCGTGCAGTTTGGTCACTTAGACAGCAAACTCCTAAGCCTGAAGGTTTAGAAGATTTGGAGAGTTCAGCAGAGTTGGGTCATCACCTATCCTTTATGTGGGAAAATCCCGAACGTGTTCCTCCTACGATCAATTATTTCCTATAATCGATTCTGCTCCAATTGGTTTCTTCTCTACGGCTATTTCTTTATGACTTCCTGGAAAATTTTTACGGGCACAGGTGAACCTCACGGCGGCTTAGAGCGGTTGCCAGAACCGCCGAGCTGGCGTGTATTCAAGGATGAGATAACCCGACAGTCAAACAAAGGAGCGACTTTCAAGGCGCGTCCAGAAGAGATAGACCTGGTCAATGCAGCTCTTTATCTACGCAGACCACTGCTAATCACGGGAAAGCCGGGTATAGGGAAAACATCTTTAGCATACGCAGTGGCGCATGAGCTTCAAATGGGTGAAGTTTTATACTGGCCTATAACGACGCGAACTACACTCAAAGATGGTTTATATAATTATGACGCAATAGGTCGCCTGCAAGATTCGCAACAAAAAGGGCATATATCTAGTGTTAGTGAAACAGATCAACAAGACATTGGTCGCTATATCCGTTTAGGACCATTGGGTACAGCTTTATTACCTGTTCAAAGCTCTAAGCAGCCGCGTATTTTGCTCGTTGACGAGATTGATAAGAGCGATGTTGACCTACCTAACGATTTGGGCGTGGTTTAAAAGCAGCCGATTTTAGGTAACACTCGCAGCACAAATTAGACCATCAACGACGATGGTCCAGCCCACTAATTTCATCAATTTCTACGCTCTTTGGAAGCGCTCAAAGCCCAGCAGCTCCAACCAATGTGGATGAGGCTGGCCGGTCAGCAATTGCTTAGGGCTTTTACCCACCCGTTCCGGCACCCGAGACCTGAGAAAGCAGCGGTGGTTACAAAAGAATTGGAGCAAGCTCAGATATGAATCACCGAGACTCCGCCGTAGAAAGAAGTAATTCCGCAGTCGTGAGTTAAGATTCTCGACCATTGAACTCGCTCTGGGTGTCTGTTTGAGGGCTTCATCGACGGCTTCCATCACCCCGTAAAACTTTCTTGAAAGCTCACTGTGTAGCTGAGTCCACCGTTCCCAGTAGGCATTCGAGGTGTTGGGTTTTCGGTGCAGCAAACAGACATCTCGCACCGCCTGCAGCGGCAGCTCAAAACTAGTCGCAATCGCGGCCAACTTCTGGTCGAGGACACCGGCAAAGGCCAGTAGCTGGTCGCGCTGATTATGGAGTGCCTTCCTCAGCTTGCGGATGGTCGGGTATTGCTTGCCCTCTCTTTGTTGGAGTTCGGCTTCAATGAAGTCAAAGAGTTCCTGACGCACCGCCAGGTCAGGGCCAGCCAGAGCGAGGACATCGAGGGAGAACCACTGGCATAGAATTTTGACATCCTGGGCACGGGCGACCAGTCCGGCCTCTCGACGTTTGGCTTTCACTTGTTGGATGGTCAGCTTTTGAGTCATGCTGTTGGTCAGTTTGGCCTGGGCAATCTTCTGTTCCAGTTTGATGCGCTGCGTCGTCGCGCCTTGGGCTAGGCGGGCTAGGCCATTGGCTACTTGCTCAAACTGCTGTTGAATATGGAACACATCCCCATGACAAGGCGTTTGGGGCATCGCCGCTTTTTGGCCTGCGCTCAGTCCGCTACCGCCATCAGCAATCGTATACTTTGGGTCGAAGCCTTGCGCCATCACATCCAGGAGATGCCAGCCCCAAGTGTCTTCATCCCGATGTTCTACACGCTTCAGGAGATAGCAGTAGGTCGAGGCGGCATCAACGCCTACGAGCACAGGTTTGTCGGATTGATAAATCTCATCGTGTAAGCCCACCTCAATGCTAGAAAGAGCTTGAGTCTGATTAATTTCAGTAGCAGTTGCGGCGGCTGCTTCGAGTCGATTGTGGACCGTGCCGATGCTAATCGACGTATCGAATAAATCGCGAAACAGCTCGACCACGTTGCGATAGGAGCTATGGCAAATCAGTACCAAGCCCAGAATCAACTGGTACAGCCAGTTCTTGGTCACGGGCAGATGAAATATAACCTCATCATCGCCTTGGGACGGCGCAAACGATTCATCGAGCGAGCGCTGTGCTTTATCGCCCTGTTGGTAGACAAACTTTCGGCTGACTTGGTGCGTCGCGGCGATGTGACTGATGGGTTGCGATCTCGACAGTACTTGAATGCCGATGTCCTGGCGGACATCAGGCGATAGGCTGGCGGCGATGGATAGGGCTGGACTCATGGAGGCGATGGCGAACGCCCGCTGAAAGCGATCGCACTCAGAAGTGATAACCATTTAGCCTACTTGAGTGCAGCGAAAGTGTAACCTCGTTTTGAACCTGGCCCGATGCTCACTGATTCTGTGTGGTTGTCAGTTGCTGCAAATTGGCAGATGGGTAAGCAAAGCTTGTTCAGTGTGCTACTCGGTGTAAAGTACCGAAAACGAACGATTTTGGAGCAGTACCCTTAAGACTGAGAAAGTCTGCTGAATCATTTAGTGGCTGCTATACTCAGTATTAAACCGTCTAAATGATGTTCTAGGGAAATTAATTTTCATGGAGCCATAGAAAACTTCGTTGGAGAAAATCATGTCACCCATTCCTCCAGGCGTGATGCCCAACAGATGGGATTTTATCGCAGACTTCTTTGTTGAACCTCTACCAAAAAGCAAAAGTTCTAGCGCTAGTCAAACCAGCTCTGCAACTGAGAGAAGTACTACGCTCTCTAGAAGCAAAAGTTTTGGCCCCAGCGCAGCTAAGCCAATAAGCAAGAAAGAGTTAGTAACTAGTTTCAAGAAGCGAGTTGCTAGTGCTCTAAAACTGGCTGTAGACGTCGCTATCAGGACAATATTGGCTAGCCTTTACGTGTATATCTTCAGAGCTATCATTAATGCATGGATGTAGGCCAGATAGTTAGTCTGCATTTTCAATCATTCAATTCTTCAAACGCAAACCTTTTGAGGCTATGCGAACAGGCATACCTATATAAACTGTGACGGGGCGGTTCATTTCAAGGTTACACTTTCGGTTAGGCCCTTAATCATCAAAGTCAATGTAGATACAGCGTTGAGGGGGGTAGCCCCGCATCAGCGTGTTACCCTGATTGAACCCAAGTTGAACCACCCCCTTTAACTAGCATTTTCAGTTCTATCTAAGAAGTCCGCTAGCTTTTGGCTAAGCTGATCAGAGTGTAGAGGTCTATTGAGCTGAGTAGATGTGTCGTTCAAGCGATTGGATGTTATGACACGAGGGTTAAACCCCTTCGAGACCCCGGTAACTATAACGGAATCAGCAGCACTTGAATTCATTTTAGATATTCTATGATAGGCGGTTGATGGGAAGTTAAATTTCTCATTTTGTCGGAGTGTTGTGGAATGGATACGTTTGACTTCGGCGTATCCTATTCTGTTGAATGTATGTCCAGAATAATCTTGCAAGTATTTGCACTCATAGATAAGCTCTTCCGTGCTCTCTTTAGACTGGATAACAGATACAACTTCCCATTCGTATTTTCCACTGATTAGAACTCCACTCATATCCCATGGATGATTATGGATATGACTGTCCTCGAGCGCTTCTTTGGGCCATAGGTGTAGTCTGATTGAGTAACGAGGACGTTGGTCTATCAAAAGAACTTTGCAAAAACCATTGTTATGCTCGTACGATCTACTAGCCACCTCGCTCAAATCGCTCGGGCTGTCGAGCAGCCTGACGACAGCTTTTCTTAGAGATCCTCCTAGAGAAAGCTGCGTGAGAAGCTCTTCTCTGTTTTCCTGGCTGTTATCTAGTAGATATGTACTCGAATAGGAAAGTAAGTCCTGTAAATTCACTCCCATTATCCTTAGATCTCATGGTTCGCTCATTTTTTATAGTGGTTCAAAGAAATGCGAAAACGCTATATGTAGCGTAAAGCTGTCTATTTTTGTAGTTGGCTGACTCGCTAGGGCTAGGGAGATACAAAACTCATAGCCTCCGTTATTTGTCAATAGCCTGAAAACCTACTACCTTCGTTGTATTTCTGGACCTCAAATTATTTTGAGCGAACCGTGAGTTAGATAAAAACTAAGCACGTCTTCTCTGTCATTTTGAAATGTTCGTTCACTTTTGGTACTTTTGGTAGGCTTCCAGGTGATATCTGTAGCGTGAGACAGAGAGACTCTATCTCCGAGTGACATTTTAGAGCGCTCAGGTCATCTAAAATTTTGCTGTCATTCTCAACTGCGATTGCCTTCTATACCCTCTATGTGGTGATACAAGACCGTAATGTTAGACAAAAGCGCTATCCTCCTCTTGAACCGCGTCTAGATCAGTACCAGAGCTAATGCCATATCGTAGAACCCACATATCATTGAGTTTTTAATTGACAAGTCCGATTCTAGTGCGATGTTTACTCAAGCTAAAATAAGCGCCGTTAGTTTGGGCAGAAAAGCGTGATCGCAGCTCTAGTCGCTTTTCTACCAAGCTCCAAATATTCGCAATTATCTTGGGCTTGATAGGTTGAGATCGCGTTGTAGATTTACTCACCAGATACTATATCCTCGCTTCGCCCGTCGTCTCTCGACTGCCTCGAAAACCTGCAGACCTTCCTCATAGTGATTGCACAAAAGCTCCAGCGACTGCCCTTGCGTTGCGCTCACTCGTCCCCACCGACGCAGCACGACCCATTGGCCGAACAAGTTTTGCCGCACCTCACACGAATAATGCCTGCTGCCCTTGTGCCAGTCCCGACGCTTCCATTTGTCGAATTGATATTCTATGCTCATCTCTCACCTGCACCTGCTGACCCAAACTTCCTGCGTCTGGTAGAAGCTGCCGCGCTGTTCCAGTGGAAACCCGCCGAGCAGAGCTGCGATCCACACTTCTATCAATGGCATCCTCAACTGCTGCTGAAGATCGACTAACCGTTGTGGTGACTCTTCTTGCCTATTGGCTAACGCCGCCACCCAGTCCGATACGTTCTCAGCGTGAGAGACGGCTAACGCCTGACTTTTCAGCTCAGCATCCTCCAGCGCGTCAATCATATCTAAGACCGATAGCTTCAGGGCCTCGCCTGCGACAGAATCCTCAGCGGCTTTTTCCTCACTGGGTAGATCGCGGCTATTGTACGAGCGATTTACTAAGTCTGAAAAGTCAAGCTCCTGTGTCTGGCGGGTGACTCCCTGAAGCCAGTCCCCATCCATCACCGGCCCTTTAGCGTTGTGAGCATCTTTCCAATCCTCCCAAAGTAGATCAGCCTTCGTCTCGCAGAGCCCTGCCAGTTGCACCAAAATATCGCCTGCAACTCTAAGGTGTTCGCGCTGATCCAGTTCGGCCAGCTCATCTTCAAATTGAGACCACAAACTCAACACGTCAGCATTTTCTGGAACCTCAGACGCTTCTTCCAGGGCAACTTCTAAGTTCAGTTCCAGCTGATGCACACTAATCATGCGTTACCTCCGACGTTTCCAGAAAATGCTCCTTCGAGGTTGCAAAGCGATCGCCCCAAGGACATCCTGGAATGGGACATTCAATCGGTTCCAGCCGAATCTCATCAGCAAAAAAGGTGATTCCAAACCGCGCCTTCAGATAGCCCATCACATCCTTGTGGATGTACTTCTCCAGCTGCCGCTTCCGATAGCCTGCGCAATGAATCGGTGCAACTTCCAGCACTTTGGAACCATCCTGGAACACCGAGGCAGCGATCGCATGAATCGGCGCATCTTTCCGCTTCTCCCTCCATATATATAGGTTGGCGTAAGGCATCGACCCCTCGGCCACCGGCAACGATACCGTCTCCACCTGCCCCTCACCCGCAGCTACACCAGTAACCTGCTGCTGATACTGCAGCCGCCGCTTTTCATTTAGCTGCTGACGATTGCGATAGTAAGAACGCTTACTGGAACAGCGCCTTTCATGCCAGCAGCCATCGCCTTTCTTCCCATGCAGCAGCTGCGCCTGAGTCGCACTCAACTGCGCACATTCCACACACTTTTTGTTAATCCGACGAGCCATATTTACAGCATCAATCTCCTGACATGCGTTGCCTAGCGGTAGGCGATGGATAACGCTTCTCATCTATGAGCGTTTGCCGCTCGATGACTTGACTATCGCTGTTGAAGCCAAGAATACGAATAGTGACGTCTCCGATAGCAGTGCGAGCAATAATCCTGGCTCCCTGTAGAGAAAAGTGCGCTGACCATCGATCCAAGCGAGGATTGAAAAATCGAACTAAGTTTCTTGTCTTCCAGTCGATGGAACCTAGATCGCTACCCTTCTGCCGATTGCATACAACACAGGCATAGGCCAAATTATCTAGTGTCGTCGAGCCTTCATGCTTAACGCTGATGATATGGTCAATGTGACAGCCTAAAAAGGTATCGTCTTCAGCTATCAAGCAATACTCACAGATAAAATCGGCACGCGTCGCAACCTGTCGTCGCATCTCGCGAGAAATCGCAGTTCTTTTTGCCATCTAAACCACCATCAGTTGCCTAGCTCTAGCTTTCGCCAATCGCATGATGTGCTCTAACTGAATGTATAGGTTTAGCTCAGTCGTTTCTTCCGTTGACAGCTCACCCTCTTTCTCCCTAGCAATTAACTCACCGACCCGCTCTTTCACCGCTTCCGAGGGGCGAAAACCGACCACACTTTCGGGGCTAGTTCCCGAGGCGATGAAGTTAACGATTTCGTCATAGGCTTTGGTCATTTCAACCTCCTATACATCCAGGCACACTTAACTTAGACATTCTCAGCTCCCTTAGTTGTACTTCATCTCTATTTGCTCTAACTGCTGCGCTACCCACGCATAAGAGCGTTCGGTTTGGTCAATCGAAGCGACTAAAGCACTGGTATCGACGATGACTTGCCTGAGCATCACTGCCCATATCCTTCCATGTATGCCGGGTTAGTCAAAAGATCTCCAGGGCCTTTCCCGGCACCGATAGAAGCGCGAGCAACCTTCGCGAAGGACTTGGGTTCTTCACCTCCATCACTAAGCGGTCGCCCATTAGAACCCTGATGTTTAGCAATAAGGAACTCGACAAAATCCAGAATCTGCTGCTGACTGGCTTCAGGCAGCCCTTCAATTCCTTGTACGACTTGCTGAGTGAGGGGAGACATCGTTAAGTAGCTCCTGAAATACAAACGGCTCAACCAAGGCTTAACTGACGCTAGAGCAGGCAAATCACTTATCGCTCAAACCGCCCACTACATCAGGCTTCATCATACCCCACTTTGCCAGAATGTATTTTTAGTCTGATTTTTAGTTAAGTCCAAATAAATTAAATTATTTGATTTCAGAAAAACAGATATACAACAAATTAGTAAAAGCCTAGATATCTTGACATGATGGAGCTTAAGCCTTTCTTCTACCTTCATCACTCTACTAAAATATAGTAACTTAGGGAAGCAACTAAAGGTGTGAGAGTTGGGTCTTTTCTAGCAGGAACAACAGAAAGTTAAACAAGGAGAATTGTTTATGAGACTCGACATGAAATACATGAAAACCAACTTTATCGGGACAGATAGAATTTACAATAAGAGAATGGAAGACTATTAATAGCCCTTCCCTTTCTACCGCTTGAACCATGTCGCTGACTGACTATTGAGAGGGTGAACGTTTAGAGTTCACCTTGCAACCACGCCACAATGCCATCAGCTAAGACCCGCGCTAGGGTTCGTTGCTCATCCTCATCAGTGATCCATTCAAACTCCTCAGGATTCGTCATAAAACCTAGCTCTAGCACCACTGCCGGAGCCTCTGACGGACGGGTTAGAGCCAGGTTGTTCCAAAAAACGCCCCCGTCGACTCGGCCCAAATGCTCCACTAAATAATTATGGAGAAACATCGCAGCGCCATGAGATTGGGGATGGTACCAATAGGAGCGCACTCCCTGACTCCCTTCTGCATCCCCGTCCTCCTCCACGCTCGTATAGTGAATCGTGAGAGCGAGGGCAGGTTCTGTCTGTGAGATCAACTGTTGTCGCTCGGTTAACGAGATGTCAAGATCGGTCTCCCGTGTCATCACGACCACCGCTCCCCGGTTGAGCAACTCATCCTGGAGAAGCAGAGACACAGTCAAGCTCACATCCTTTGCCAGAACGCCCGTGGGCCCTACCGCTCCAGTTTCTAGCCCGCCATGTCCTGGATTGAGCAACACCGTGATGCTATCCAACTGGCTGTCGGGTTGCTCGGCCAAGGCGTGTGTGTGGAGAACGCTTAGGACAAGCGTCACGGCAAAAAAACAAGCTTTTGGTCTCCAAATCGCCATTACATTTGCATCTCCAACGGTTTACCTCTCAGATGTAACGGGCATTGATGGGCCAATGGTTACCTAAAACAACCAAGCCCTGACGCGATCTCCAGCACCAAGCCAAAACTCTATTTTCTGATTCGACTCTATCCCAAATTCTTGTCGTTATAAAGCACACTCTTCCTTGGGGCTCTTGCAACTAAGGTAGTGTTGTAAAAACGGGGAACGTATCCTTGAGAGGTCAACCTAAGGACATTTGCTATCGAGAATCTATCGAGTCCTATGTTATCCTCCCAGCCATTTCAAATGGCGTCACATTCAGCAAGATCAGGTCTGGCTGAATGTTAGCTAGTATCTTCGCTATAACCTGAGCTACCGGGATTTGGAAGAAATGATGATGATGGAACGTGGCGTCAAAGTTGATCACACGACGAGCTATCGATGGGTGCAAGCCTACAGCCCGGATCTGGATAAACGCTGCCGCCCGTATCTCAATTCTCACCAACGACTCGTGGCAGGTGGACGAAACCTCTGTGACAGTCAAAGGCATGTGGAGCATCTCTACCGAGCTGTGGATTCGGCAGGTAATACCCTGGACTTTATGCTCAGTACCAAGCGCGATGCCAAAGCTGTCAAATGCTTTCTCAAGTAGGTTCTCAATTCACCACATACCGTAGAACCGAGAGTGATCACCGTCGATCAGAATGCAGCCTATCCACCTGCGACCACTGAATTGAAATCAGACGACGCTTTACCAGAAACAACGGAAAACAGGCAGAGCAAGTATCTGAACAATACCGTAGAGCAGGACCATCGATTTATCAAACGGCGTGTCAAGCCTAGTCTAGGCTTCGGTTCATTCAATACGGCCAGACGAACACTCGAAGGGTGTGAGTCGATGAACATGATTTGCAAAAGTCAGATCAACGATGCTGAAAAAGGAAATGTCATGAGACAGAGCTCATTTATCAACCAAATCTTCAGGGTTGCTGCGTAGTTCCAGGAGCGAGGGGTTATTCTATTGCCACTCATTAATTGCAGCAGAGCCGAGCACAGCGATTTCTGTCCGCCTTTGGACCAATACGCGGCCACTTCCATCCTCACCAGCACCAATAGTCGGCTTCAGAATATTAAACAGTAATGAGCCAACGGAGCGATAGTTGGCGATTGCTGGCAGGGCTAAGTGCGATCACACAGACCAATCAGACAGACCAATCAGACAGAATTCCCCCAACACAAGTGTCTCGTTTTGCCCGTGTCATATCAAGTTGACAGTGCTAGATAGCAGCATAAAGACTGTGGGTTAGCAGTACCAAACGGAACAAAAAAAGTCGTGACGTGCCCACACGGTAGAGATTTAGGCTCCACCTAGTCGGTCTGCATCAAGCTTCTGTTGAAACTTCATCTGTGTCATGCGAATAGCTTCGTCATGTGTTTTCTCTAAACTGTCTAAATCGAGCATTCCCACAAGCTTTTCGCAATACTCCACCATCTCTATACCGGTTGTTTCTGGAATGTAATTTCTAGCAATATGTTTTGAGCCAGATACCGGAGCTTCCCATATTTTTTTCATCTCAGCTGCATCCATACCGAAGAGACCTCGGTAGATATAATTTGTCCACTGTCCGTATTTAAAGGGACTAGCCCCTCCCTGTTCCGCGATCGCATAGGCCCAATCTTTTCTCGCTGGCTTCCCAGCTTGCCTTGCTACAAGCCACTGCTGAATACTTGCACTGTCTTCGCGAGTGTAAGTTTCTTTCAGAAATGTGTAGGCTTCTGCGTACAAGCCCTCAGCTGCGAACCAGGCCAGAAAATCTATTAGGCCATTCTTCGCTTTTGTTCGCAGCTTCCCTGGATTTTTTGCCCAGTCACTGACTAGTTCGACCCAATCAGCAACTTCAATTACGTTATAGTCGTTGCCATCATTTCCTGAGATTTGGATCACCCTAAAGAGCTTGCCCGATGGGAGTTTCAGGAATTTACCGCCGGTATTTGGATCACCCTCTTCAGGGGCAATATCAACGACTCTTTGGATGATGGTGTTCACCGGAACATCCGTATGGCGACTCATTGAACGATAACCTACACCAATCGTTGGACGGTTATAACCGAAGCCATCTGGATTTATTACAACTGCTCTAAATTCTCGGTCCTTAAACTTTATTGGAAAAACTTGACCTGATTGCAACATGGCCGCAGATAGTAAACGACTGAAAAGAAAATTCTGAAGTGCTATTTGAATGTGATTAGCTGTGGTAAGCAGGACTTCCCGATTTGATGGCGAAGGTTAAATAAGGAGTTGACACAAAGACCAGTTTCTTGAGTATTTGGGTCACCCTCAAAGGCTCTTCCCGCATGCGTTTCCCAGACCAAGCCTGCATATTTGGATCACCCCCTGTGGATTCATCCGAACTGGAAACATAAAATGCATAGGAGGCAGTCATCTGCACGATTCAACTAGCCCATAACTATTTGGGTACGCACTCTGGTTGACCATACCCCAATCCATCCATAGCACGTACAAACGTACTCATTAAAATTCTAGAATTTTAATTGCTTATGCGTTGATCGCTTCTATCTCCTGTAGAAGTTTATCTATCTCTTTTAGCTTTTTCTGTACTTGCTTAGATTGCAGCAGTGACTTCTTTTTCCTTACCGCTTTTATGCGAGCAAAAACTTGGTCGGAAATCGAAGGTGGTGATGTAGGTTGCTTGTCTTTTCTTTCTTGCTCTATGTCTTTGACTAATGCCATGACATCTTGCTTGGTAAGGCCGACTGATTCTTCAATCAACTCTGCATGTATGTCTGGAGGTTGCCTATTTAGAAGTACAGCATTGGTAGGAGAGAGCTTGCCCTCGCGTACAGCATCTAATATCGCAGGCGATAAGTTGAGCATTGGTAGTCGGTTTGAGACAAAGCTAGAAAGCTTCATTCCAAATTCTTTCAAGGTTTCTGTGACAACCGACAAGGCGTCATCGTTAAATCCTTCTTTATTAGAGACCGAGGCGCTTACATTTTTAGTCCGGTAGAGGTTTGCCTTTACTATCTCAATATGCATATTGAGGTGAAGCGAAAGCAAGTTCAAGATACTTTCTGTTTGCTCAACAGGAGTAATTTCTTCATTGAGCAGGTGTGCAATCAGTGCTGCCTCAAGAGCGATCGCATCTCCCATGTCACGAACGATAGCCGGAATGTCGCTCATTCCTAAAGCGCAACAACTACGCCAGCGCCGCTCTCCGCTGATGATCTCGTAGCGTCCTTTAGCACTAGGTCTGACCAAAATAGGCTCAAGTACGCCGTGCTTCTGGATGGATTGCTTAAGCCGCTCCATTTTCTGGGGATCGAAATACAGCCTTGGCTGCTTAAGTTTACCTGGTAGCTGAAGTGGCTGTATGTTGTCTACTGGGAGCCTAAATGACTGGTCCGATAGAGACTTCAGACTTTCAATTTCTTCTTTCAGCTGGGTGATTGTTTCGCCTTCTTGTGCAGATAGTGCGCCACTAAACATTTCTGCCATAGGCCGCTTGCTCATTCTTGCCATGGTCTTACTGCATCTCCTCAACAATACTGTTCGCGATCTTTTTGTAAATTTGATTACTAGGATCCCTAGACCGATAGAGGCCAAGTGGAAGACCAGCAGCGGCCGCATTCGCAATGTAAGCGCTGTCTTTCAGTGTGGGAAACAGTTGAATTTGCATGTGCCGCATGATGTCAGGGAGTCCCTGCATATCGGAAAGCCCGAGGTTATCTCTATGCATCGCTCTATTCTTAGCGCCATTTGGGACAACACCCATAATTTTCGGGCTTGGTTTTAATCTAAGTTCCGTTCGTGTTGTACTAATCCACTCAAGTAACTTAGCCATTGCGTCCATATCCTTGTCCTCTGGTTTGAGGGTGATTAATACATCTGTACTAGCTGACAGAGCTGCAATGTGTAGATGCTCAATAGTTCCTGGACAATCGATGAGGATAACATCGTGTGATAGTGGATGATCTTCTAATGCATCGGCAAGAAGGTATGCCCCACGTTTGTCTAGAACTAATCGCTGACTTGTCTCGGTAAGTGGTAAACCACCCAGACAGGCTTCTACTCCATCAACCCGGTCTTTCCAAACAGAGAATAGCGGATATTCTCCATTGAAGTCAGAGCGCAGTACTTTATCCATTGTTCGTTCTGAGGGTGGGTCGTTCAGTCCACAAAACAGGGTGAGAGACCCATTAGGATCAAGACCAAACATTGCAACGGTTTTGCCTTGTTTGGCTAGCTGATAGGCAAGATTCACGGTGAGAGTGGTTTTCCCAACTCCCCCGCTGTTTGACATAATTGAAATGACTCTTTGTGGCATCGTCTTCGTAGCATATTACTGAAGCCTGCGGCCACAGTTTATATTAGATACGTCAAAAATTCTAGGAATTATTTAAAAATACACAGATTAAAATTCTAGAATTTTAATTGTCGAGGTGCTATGGGTATAACTCTTGAATCATCATGTATTGCAGAATCTTACCTAGTCAACTGTCGCTTAAAGGCTTCTTTTGTTGTTTGAGTCCTAACCTGAAGGGGGTCTGGACTCAAATGCCATAGACGAGGGAGTAATGTCACACAAGAAATTTTGAGTAGTCTGTGATGCCGTACAAGACAGTGGGCACGATACTAGCCAGTTTTGGTCAGTGATACTAGATAACAATAAAAAATAAGCCTCAAGAAGCTTTCAGAAATCATGTTCAAGCCCAGCGAATGAATAGAATTACCCTTTTGTGCAATTCCTTCCTTTTCTACCCCAGCGCAAAGTAGAGAATGCAATAGACGAGTTTCCCAAAGCCATGCTTCTGTCATTTTGCGAAAGCTGGACCAGCGGGGGGTCGGGTGGGTCGGGAGCGTTGCCACTCCCTTCCCCCCGCTGGTCCAAGCTAGACAAGTCACATAGTTCTAGCTATATTTTGTGTTATTTAGCTAGAACTATGTGACGTTTTTGGAGTAAGCAAATGCCTCAGAAAAAATGCGGCTTCGGCTTCAGCTGTGCATCAATGATGATGCAACTTACTTTAGAGCCAAAAGATTGTCCTAACTGGGAAACCTGCGGGCGCGTTCAAGAATATACGCCTGACGAAGAGATCGCACTTCAACATGTCGTAGAAATCGAAGGAGAAAGGGTAACTTGTGAATGGATAATCACCCGTCATCGAGCCGCGATCACCATGCTGCAAGAACGGGGGCAGCACAGGGAAGTTTCTGACTTTGGTATAGAGGAAGCACAATCAGCAATCACAGAAGCTTTGACTGCGCTTCAAGAAAGTCTATCCAGCTTTGATCAGCAGGAGGGGTACATAGCGCCCGATGGCATTGAAGCGCATCGATACAATGTCAAACGTCCTGGTCGTCGATATAGAGGCGAAGATGGGAAGTGGTATCGGTATCGACGGGTGTACTGGTACAACAAGCTGACAGCAAATAACAAGATCTTCGCACCTGCTTTGCCAGGTGGGGAGGTCGAAGACGACTCCGTTCGAGTCATACACACCAGCCATGATGACGATCCGCGCAACATAGAAAGTCGGTTAGGAATAGAGCGGCGAAACCGATTGAATCAAATTCATACTCAACTCAGCACTGCACTCGAAGCAATAGAGCAAGCAAATGCACTTGCCTCCGAACCTTTTGATGATCTCCTAGCGCGTTTGGAAGCTGAACTTGCAGACTTGCAGCAGCAAGAAACCACCATTGAAGAAGTACCCGCGCCCGAATCTGATTGATGATCATTACACCGTCAGCAACTACCAAAACAATCTGCTTTAAAGTCTTACAGTTCTAGCTATATTTATATATAAAACAGCTAGAACTGTAAGACTTTATGCGGCACTTCTTTCTACCCATCCCTGCCAAACATCACTTCAAACCCCTTCTCTGTTCCTTGTGAAAAATTACCAAACGGGCAAACCCTTGGCTAGAACAAACCATTGCCGGATTCAGAACGCTCAATCAGCTCGTTGAATGCATCTTCCGCCTTCTTCTCCAGCGCCCGCTTTGTGTAGCGCTCAGAAGTCACTGGAGACTTGATCCGCATCAGCTTACGCACATAGTCTGGCGACATGTCATTCATCACCAGCTGCGTACCAAAGGTATGACGCAACCTATGAGGATGTACGTTCTCAGTTGACTCGGTGATTGCCCCCAAATCCTTAATCATCTCGTAGATACCCCAGTAGCCCAGCCGATTCCCATAACCGTTCCTGGACAGGCTCCTAAAGAGTGGCTCACCCGAAATTGTATCAAACCCTTTGCCCACACACCAGCCCAGATAGCTGTCTAACGCCTGACGAGCGTTTGGCGCTAGCGGTACTGTCCCATCGCTACGCCACTTTGCTTCACTCACCTGCACTGCCTGACCGTTGTAGTCGCCAATATTCAGCGTGCTTACCTCTGTTGCCCTTAGCCCATGCTTCAGCAACTCAAAAATAGCGGTGTCTCTGACGCTAAGCTGCTCGCGCTGACCTCGATACTCCAGCCCGTCTGCCAGCTGACGTACCGCTGCAACTTCCATATCCTTCGCTTCAGTCGGCGTAGCAGGCACTTTTTCAATGTTTAGCGTTGGGTTGTAAGTGACATAGCGTTTGGTAGATAACCACTTAAAAAAGCCTTGGAGCGTGGCGATCGCCTGATTAACACTGGCCGGAGAGAGCCCAATCTTCCCTGATTTAGTGGGTTTATTCTTCAGATGCTCTTTGTACTTGCGAAGATCCACATCGGTAATCTCAGCCCAGTGCTTGAACTCGCACCAGACCTGAAAACCTCGCAACTGGCGTAGATAAGCCTTCTTTGTGTTAGGTCGAATCTCGCGATCACCCAGAAATTCATCCACCCAATCCCCTTCCTGCACCTTTTCCGGCCCCCTCTCCGTGTCCTGAGAAGGGGTCGCCTGCACCCCAACCACAATAAATGACGGAACTGGATCAGGTTTAGCAACAAATACAACCCAAAAAACGCCCCAAACCGCTGCGAAAACGCTCCCGATTTCTAAGCAGTAGCCATTTCTGAAACCCGCATCGGCCCGTTGTCACCCCCAGCGTACCCTATCTAACCCCAAATAATTTAATTTATTTGGGTTACGCTAAAAATTACACTACGAATATGATCTAATGGTTTGGGGTATGATGAAGACTGGTATACCAAGCCTTTGGTCAATTTTATTTGAGCTAGTGGCCAGTAGATATAAGGACGGATCGCTATGCTCGAAAGTTATGAAGCGGTATATGAAAACGGCCAGCTCAAGTGGCTTAATGAGCAGCCAGTGGTTGATTCCGCTCGCGTCATCGTCACCGTCCTCGAAGATCTAGCTCTTAACGCTGTAGATACTGGTGCACATTCCACGAAGCGTCGCTTTCCACCTGACTCGATTGCGGGTAAGGGCAAGACGTTAGGCGATATCGTCAGTCCTATCGTGCCGGAAGAAGATTGGGAATGCCTCAAATGATCCTGCTTGATACCCATATATGGTTCTGGTTAATTACCCAGGAGTTTGAGCGTTTCCCCAAAGGATGGCAAGACATCATCGAAACGGCTCCCACCGTAGGCATTTCAGTCATTTCCTGTTACGAGATCGCCTTAGCCCGAGATAAAGGACGTTTGGAACTTCCTTGTCCGACGAATCAATGGCTAGAGGCTGCACTAGAACCGTCGGGCATTTCATTGCTCCCGCTTACCCCTGAGATTGCTTGTGCAGCAGTCACACTGTCGCCTATTCATAAAGATCCCTTTGACCGCGTGATTATTGCGACAGCCATTGCTCAAGAGGCCAAACTCGCCAGTGTCGATGGTTTGTTTCGTCGCTACCCAGAGCTAACAGCTCATTTGCTGGATTAGTCTAATGATTTTGTCGTCGTTGTTGAGGGCAAGCAATACCGATGCCTCGTCGAATTAGCAAAAAATGTGTGGCCTGTGCGCAGCTCAGTGCGGCTGATGCGCAGCAGCTGCATGGCAAAAAAGGCGATGATTGCTGGAATAAGAAGCGATGTCCGCGTCGGCGCTCCCATTATCGTAATCGTCAGCAGCTGAATGAAAAGCGGCGGCTGGCGTATCAGCAGCAGTTTGCTGGCGAAGTGTCGGCGGAAGGGGCGGTGGAGACGGTTGCGCTGCCGGTGGCCGAATCGTCAGTGCCTTACGCCAATCTGTATATCTGGCGAGAGAAGCGCAAGGATGCGCCGATTCACGCGATCGCGGCCTCTGTCTTCCAGAATGGTTCCAAAGTGCTGGAAGTAGCTCCGATTCATTGCGCAGGCTATCGCAAGCGCCAGTTAGAGAAGTACGTGCAGAAAGATGTGATGAGCTATCTGAACGCACGGTTTGGGATTACCTTTTTTGCCGATGAGATTCGGCTAGAGCCAATAGAGTGTCCGATTGATGGCTGCCCATGGCATGACCGGCTGATGGCGGGGCAGGATAAACCCTCCAATCATGTTGAGGCATCTCATGGATAATCTGCGTCAGCTGGAGCTGAACTTAGAAGTGGCCCTGGAGGAAGCGACTGAGATGCCAGAACAGGCCGATGTGCTCAGTCTTTGGGCGCAGTTTGAAGGTGAGCTGGCCGGGTTAGAGCAGCGCGACCATCTGAGGGTCGCGGGCGATATTCTGGTGCAGCTAGCTGGACTGTGTGAGACCAAAGCTGATTTACTTTGGGAAGATTGGCAGGATGCTCATAATGCGGATGGGCCGGTGATGGACGGCGATTGGTTGTCGGGCCTAACGCGGCAGACGCAAGAGCTAGATTTTTCTGAGCTGGTTGAACGCTCATATCGGACGGGTGAACGCGCCGATGAAGACAAAGCCGATGAGGATTCAATAGCTGGTGATGTCTTGAAGCTCTCGGTCTTAGATATGATTGACGCGCTAGACGATGCTGACTTAAAAAGTCAGGCCCTCGCTGTTTCTCATGCTGAGAATATATCGGATTGGGTGAAGGCGTTGTCTGCTAAGCAAACGGACTCGCCGCAACGGCTAATCGACCTTCAGCAGCAGTTGAAGATGCCGTTGATAGAAGTGTGGATCGCGGCACTACTGGGCGGGTTTTCTCTAGAGCAGCGCGGTAGCTTTTACCAGACTCAGGAAGTCTGGGTGGACAGTGGTCAGTGAGGAGGGCGCATGGAGTATCAGCTAGAAAAATGGAAGCGGCAGGACTGGCACAAGGGCTCAAGGCACTATTCATGTGAAGTACGACAGAACCTGTTCGGCCAGTGGGTCGTGCTACGTCGTTGGGGACGGGTGAGCGCAAAGCAGGGGCAGTCGCTGGAGCAGTTGTGTGACCGCTACGAAGACGGTTTACAGGTCTTTGAAGCGGTTGAGAAACGGCGAGCAAAACGGGGCTACCGTACCTGGTGAGCTAGGCTGTGGTGATCGCACTATTCAAAGGCCAAATAATTGTAGATAGTTGGCCTTTGAATAAGAAATGACTAAGACTGCGATCACAGATTTTCTAATACAGATAATTCCTCATTATCTGTAGTGAGAATATTCTGAAGCCTTGAGACCGAGACTTGTAGCTTCGTTATTGATCAGATCGAAGCGCCACAATTTGCCTGTTGTTCCTTCTAAAACAACCAACGAACCTTCATGTTCTGACTCAATCGTGTAAATATGACCACTTATGGAAATACTTGAAACAATGGCCCCGAGAGTAGACAAAATACTCGCCATAATAATCAGGCCAATCCCTGCTTTCAAGCAAGTCACCCTAACATTCTGCACATCACGCAATTCAGGAATGTTGTCCCTTATCCTACCGATAATGTGTTTGCGAATGGTTTCGTCTGAAGTCGTATATTCCTCTTCCAACAAATAGTGAGGGGCTAGTCTAGATGGGCCTCTAGGCCTTGGAGAAAGGCCTGCACCACAAACTGCAACGGACATCATAAGACACAACAGAGTGAGTAAACGTATTGAAAACCCTATCCCTTCAGAGGGCATATCCGCAGCAAATTTCAGTAGAACTCCACTAAATCCCATCACAGCGACCAACTTACTCGCTGCGTTATCAATGCTTTTATAAAAGTCTTGTAGTATGGTTTCCGTATACTCATATATGAGCACTACATTGTTCCGCACCTGACTATCACTCATGAGCCAAGACCCCGCAATTCAATCTAATCAATCTAAAGGTTCAACTCCCACTCCAGCTCCCACTCCAGCTCCAGCTCCAGCTCCAGCTCCCGAACCCCCACCAAGCGCCTGGTTAACCACTCATAACGACGGCGCTGATTAAGATACTGTCAATGCAGACCCTTAAGTCATCACTGCCAGGACCGATGCTACTTTATAGCATCGGCTTTCGCTATACCAATCTGACCGGGAATCAATGACAGAGACCATAAGGATTGAACCGCCCCATCGGACTCAGTTCTGAATTAGTACAAAATAACCATAAGGAAAACGACCGTTTTTTTACTGTAGGAAGACGGCTACCGTTCTCTATGGTCCCTTTTACTCAGGGTTGTTCTTCGCTGGAGACGAACCGGCTCGATCATCTCCTTTAAGACTCAAAACAGTTTCGGCCATAGCTAAAGGTGGGAAGTGGGAGTTAGATATTCGAGATCAGCGCGGTTAAAATGGCGGATTCCTCCAGCTTGTTCAGGTTTTCATAAATGACTCGCGCTTTTTCAAGATATCGGATAACATCTCCGTTTTCTGAAAGCTCCTCAGTTGCCAGTGCCAATCCTATATAGCTCCGGGCCTTGTCGACCAAAATCTCATTTCGATCTGCTATCTCAAAGGCTTTCGTATACTGCTCACGAGCGGATGAAGGGAGGTCAATCATCAAAAAAATATCGGCTTGCAATAAGTGAGCTTGACTGTTTTCAAGGCTCGTGTCGATGCCAGTTTTCAAGGTTTTTAATGCTAGTCGATTAAAAGTCTCGCTTCGATCACTTGATTCACGGTATCCGTATTCTATATATACTTTCGCAATCTCTATCACTTCTTGAACAGGGTCTAGGAGTTGCGCCCTGATTTGATCTAACTGGTGAGTGAGCCTTTCGCTATCATCTGGAGAAAGACCCAGATTTGCTGCCGTTGTTAAGGTTAACCGAGAAAACGAATTTTCAGCACGTAATCTGTCTGTATCGTTAGCATTGCGAGTGTCGGCTAGCACCGTCTTGTCAGGTCCCTGTAGAGGCGGTGGTCCTCCTGGCCTCGGTGATGTGCGGCGACAGTATTTAGAAATCTTAAAGGTTCCATTTTGAATAGGATGCTCCGTATCGTTCTGACAAATCAAAAGCGCTTGGCTACCCCGACCAACTCTAACAATGTAGTTCGCATTGAGTGGTGCACCGTTGCGGGCAAGCCCAAACTGTGCAATGTCCGACATGCTAATGGACACATCACCTCTAATCCTCTCAAGCCGAATATATCCCATAATTTCAAAAAAGCATAAGCCGTAAAGAAACACACCAGATAAGTATGTACCGTTTATCAGTTAAGGGGCAAATACTTATCACATATTGGCTAAGCGATTATGGGTTTCAGCTATCAAGAAGTATCGGCGGAGCCGTATAAATGCAGACTTTGTTGTAATCTCTGCCTATCTGTGCAAATTTTTGCTTAGCTTGATCCATCCATTGATATTCTTCAGGCGTGTTTGCGTCTCCGCCTAATTGACAGCATCGCTGCCAGGATTGAAGCGATGCATTTTGTAGCTGTTGTTCTTCAAGAGTTTCTGCCATCAAGCAGTGTGCAGCAGAACCAGAATCGTAAAGATCTACATCTGAGCGTTCACTAATTTCAATCGCAATATCTAGCTGGGCTTTCGCATCTGAATATTTGGTTTTCAGAAAATAGAGCCAGCCCAAGTTCTTGTGAAGGCTGTATCTAACTTCCCAGGCTCCTTCATCGTCGTAGGATAGCTCGATTCCTTTGTTTAGGACAGCAAAAGCTGCTGTCAAATTTTGTCTATCAGTTTGTAGATAAAGACGCCCTAAATTGTTGTAAGCTGCGGGCAAGTCTCCTTGTCTCGCAATTTTGTATTGATTTTCTGCTTTAGCGAGATCTTGACTATCTTCATATACTCTACCAAGAAAGTTATGGGCCTCGAAATTATTTTTATCAATCCAAATCGCTGTTTTGTAGAGTTGTTCAGCACTGCCTAGCTTATTATAGGAAGCTGAGTTTCCTTTCTGCATGTAATAGTTAGAAAGAAGCGGACGAAGCGACAAAAGCACGATAGTGATACTCGCAACTATTGCCGTAGACCTTATACATAATTTGCGAACTACTTTGCTTCTTTTGTCGTATTTATTCGATTTAGGTAGGCTTGCTGAGGGGCTAATATCAACTATTAAGTCAGAGGATTTTTCTGGGAGCGTATCGTATGGTCTCTGGCGCTGTCCTGATAGCAGAATAGGAGAGCCTGATGGACTAGAGCTGTTCAAAGCCATCGCCACTTTACCGGCTTCATATGCAAACGGAATCAATTCTCCGTTGCCAAGTGCGTCGTAAAACCCAACCGAGAAGTCAATAGTCGCTCTATCATCAACACACTTGTCTATGCCAATAACATAGGGAACTTGTTCAACGATGGCTGTAGCCTGAGCCTGACAGTAGCAGCCGCTCAAGACAACACATTCAATCTTAGCTTTTTGCGCAAAGAGGTTAAAGAAACTAGCTAATGCAGCATCACTAATTCGCTGTTCATTACCAAGCACATCTTCTAGAAATAGCCCTTCTTCATCTTGATGCCGACCTGAAAAGTGGATTATTTGAGGGGATTCTTCTAGAATAGCTCGCTGAAAATCGCGAGGGCGGACAGCCCATCTTTGTGCGATCACAAAATTATCACGGTTGCGGGCACGTTGCAGCCCTTCCTGAATATCACGAATCTCTTCGTCTAGCCATCGACGAGTGGAGTTTTTCGGACTAGCAGCGAGGATTAGAAGCTTACACCTTGACAAAAGAAGTCACACTAAACTGGTTTCTATCAATATAATCTGAATTATTCAAGTAGTTGGTAATATCTCACAAGCATGGCTCTTCAGGGGCGCGCGTAGGCCTCGCACATGAACTACGATGTTACAAACTGAGGGCTAAAATTAGGCTTAATCACTGTCTAAGGGTGCTCTGAAACCTCTAACTCTCAAAAAAGTCTGGTTTTTGGGCCTCATACGTTTCCAATCGAGAAACAGCATTTTCTTGCTCGCCCTCTCAATCCTATGCGTCAAAAACGAAGGTTTTTGACAAGTACACATACACTAGGCACTGATGCGCAAATGACTGTCGCACGGCGTCCACCTCAAATACCGTAACGCTTACCAGTCTACTTTCAGAATGCAACAGTAGTCGATTGACCGTTTCTAAGTAAAACTCTGATTTATTGACTAAGGGTAGGGCTAGTTTCTCTCTCTGTGAGTTCTTCCTCTATAGCCGGTGTTATGGGAATAGATTCTAATTCCACAATTATTGTGTCACTTGTGCTGTCTTCATTCGAAATTCGGACGCTTTTGAAGAGTCTATCGTCGAGTTCAATATTTATATCGAATTTTTTATTTTTCTTGATTTCGTAGTATTCTATTTCTTCATCAATCCTAACAATGAGAAGTCGTTGTTGCTCATACTCTTCTTTAATAGAATTAACAAGTACACTTCCTACATCTAAAGATGGTCCGCCAGAATTGAAACTCAACATTCCAAGAGGAGTCTCAATTCCCTCGCTATATCTATCAAAGTCGAATTCAACGCTTATCCGACCTCTGATATCTAGAGTGATGTTTATAGGTAGAGGTAGCACATCAAGTTCTATAGTTGCGCTAGGTTGTTGATATCCTACAGGTGAATCTTGACCACAGCTAACTAGAAACATTGATAAGAGCGCAGCGCTGGTAATTTTAACGGTTTTCCGAATATTCATTGGACAACTTTTGAATATGCACTCATTAGGTTTCAGCAACTAAGTGCAAACAATATACGAATTTTCTAGAAACGGATGATAACTCACGATCATCCAGTAGGAAAAGGTAGTAAAAAAACTTTTTCCATGATGACGGCTCCAGATCACTGACTTTTCAGTCAATTTTACCTGCACATAGGACACTGTTATCGGAATGTGTGAACTAACGCCTCAAAGAGCAAAGAAAATTTTGAACAGAACGGATTCTCATTATTTAGGCATTTTGAGATATAAAGCTGACTCTACTTATCTCGATACCCTCTCCACTTTCAATCAGACATTCGCCAGCGTCTGTTTTGATGAAGCGGAGAACACAGATGAACCGAGATCAACTGGATAGCCGTCGGTTGGGTAGAAAACACTCGGCTATTGCGAGATAATCGAAGGCTAAAAGACCTACCAGACAAATCAAAACGTGGCCTCTAGGTCTACTCAAAAGATCTCGACTACCCCCTTAGCGTCTCTTGGTTTTGACGAAAGCCAGCGGACAACAAACGAGAGTTGTGCTTTATCGCGTCGACCCATCCTTATTCGAATGTTTATCTCATCTGTTTGGGACGCAAACGCTGAGACATTAAAGGTTCTTTAAGACTGCTAAGCATCAGCTTGGACTGCACTACTTTGGCCAAAGCACCAAAATTCGGTGTCTATTGGTGGCGCATCCTAAAGTACCCGTACGGGTACTTTAGGAATTTAACCTTGTACTCCACACTTTAAGAGATTGAATCATCAGGATTTTCGAGCCCAACTAAGCTCCTTATGTAAGGTGTGGTGAAATGTAAGGTGTGGTGAACTCAATCTATGCCTTTCACAGTCACAGTCTAACTATCTGATTGGATCTGACAACTGACTTCTTTGTTGAATTACAAAAAATTCTTTCAGAAGGTTAAAAATACTAGTCGCTTGCCATAAGCAGCACTATTTCAGCTTTCAAATTCTGTTTGTGCCAGTTTTTTGAATCGATAGACCTACATGTAAATGAGGATGAATTATGTTTGTTTCCACTTTTGAGTTACTGCTCAATGCTTCTCAGCTACCGAGGGAAGTGCAAGGTGTTCCAACTTCCGCGCTAGAAGTATTTAGGCCAATTAGTCGGGATATTCTTCAAGGATACTTTCTTACTATCTCCAATCTAGAGAAACGAGAAGTCACTCTTAAATTTATATTCACTGTCGTATCGTCACCTGCCGAAGATAAATTTGATGCTGGAACTGTTACCTCCTTCTTCGATGCAAGTGGAGTTAACACAATTCTTAGTGTTGCATCTCCTACACCGACAACCCGCTCAGTTATCGTGACATTAAAACCTAATGATACTGGCCTTTTACTGGTGCAGCCCGATCCGCTTCTGTTACTCAAGCCCCTAGACACCAGTGAGATTGAAATTCGAGGCTATGTAGAAGTTAAAAACCTCCAATCCTGCGATGAAGGCTTTGGAATTACTAGAGTTTTATTGACTCCTGAGCATCGCGGAACATTCTATACTTTAGAAGTTCCTGAGAAGGATGGTAGTATCGACCGCGATGCTGAACTAACGTTATCTGATGAGCAGCAGTTAGACCAAATTGCTTACTCTCTCCCAACAGGAACAGGGGCGGCTCTATTCGAACTTGGATAGATTAAGAAAAAGGCGTTGGCAAATCTAAAAAGTGCTATCCCACTCTTAGAGTAAAAAGTCTGACCAAAGCTAGATTTTTTATATCGAAACTTGCCAACGCCAAAACATAAGAGAGCAAAAAAGCTTACAGATATTGAGTTCAGGGTTACGAGTAGCCTCGAAACTCTGCCGCGAGAAGACCAATGATGAGAATTGGAGGCACTGTCAAGTTAATACGAAATGGCCCAAACATGACACTTTGGCCGGTGGAATTGCGGCCTAGTCAGGCTATGCGAGCGCTGACAAACTCGTCAGCGATCGCCAACTTTCGCTCCGTTGGCTCATCACTGCTCGATATTCTGAAGCGGTCTGTTTGTGCTGGTGAGGAGAAACTGTCAGCCCTGAGTAGCCAAAATATAGCATCGGCCAGCTGGCTGCTAGGCTAGGGGCGATCAGCTCGTCTCACCGCTCGCTTATGGATTGCCCACACTGCCCATCGACTCGTGTCTCACTACTCCAGCGGAAAACCAGTCTGGGCTACGACATGTTTCGGTGTAAGTCCTGTCGTCGCACCTTCAATGAGCGTACAGTCACCCCTTTCAATTTTATCGAAGTTCCCACAGATATCCTCTTTCAAGTGTTGCTCTGCCGCGTGCGCTATAAGCTCAGCTATCGGGATGTGTCTGAATTCTTTCTGCTACGAGGTTTCCAATTCACCCATGAAACCGTGCGAGATTGGGAGGAACGGTTTCTGCCTCATTTTACCGACCAAATACGGACAAAGCGAAAGGGTAAAGTCGGTAAGATCTGGTCGGTGGACGAAACTTACGTGCGAGTGAAAGGAGCATGGTGCTATCTCTACAGGGGCATTGATGAGAATGGAAATCTGGTCGATGTTCGTCTCAGCAAGACGCGCGATATGGCCGGAACCAAAGCCTTCTTTGCCGAGGCCTTCGGTCTTCACGAGGAGGCCCCAGAGAAGGTAGCCACCGATGGTTTGGCGTCCTACCCTCGGGCGATTGAAGAAGAATTGGGCAAAGAAACCAAACACGAGGTTCGTCCCTGTACCGCAAATCCAGTTGAGCAAAGTCATCGACGAATCAAGCATTGCTACTACCCGACTTTGGGTTTCGGCGAGTTTGAAGCGGCTCAGAGATTCTGTCGAGCCGTCGATGAGATGGGCAACTTTTTAAGACCGCGAAGTCGAATGGCAGAAGTCGTGTCTCTGCGAACTGACAAGTCAGCGCTTACGCTATCGCGCAGAGAGCGATTCATGAAAGGTGTTGAGGAACTGGGATCTTTATTCCAAGCTGCTTAGGTAAACATAGAGATAAGCGCGATCTCATTGATGGTGATTTGGCTCAATTTGGCTACCCAGATCTGACATTTTCGATTGACCAGGGATGCAGAGGCGAAAATTCTACGACTTGACACATTTGTCAGCAGCCTTATAACCCATTGACTTCGTCGTATTTATGAAACTCAAATTATTTGAGTGAATAAGTTCAAGTTGTCTTCTCCTGTAAACAGAGGAGACAATGTT
>ERZ1740052.128-NODE-128-length-25971-cov-5.009492_pt1 | contig 25971 bp, 27 predicted proteins | sample MGYA00581750_ERZ1740052 | MGnify/ENA primary metagenome ERZ1740052 (study PRJEB43018, sample SAMN04849743) | marine metagenome | isolation source: floating plastic debris | place: Pacific Ocean | collected 2008-08-30 | study: EMG produced TPA metagenomics assembly...
GTAATAGCGACCATCCTGCTCACTCGCCCTGCTGCAACAGTGATGAGCATGACCCCGCTTTCAGGCCTAATGACGCTAAAAACCCTAGCGGCAGAATCAGTTCCCTACGACCTCGCTTTCGATTCGCAAAAGCCAACGCTAATCGAGTTTTATGCTGACTGGTGTACGACCTGCCAAAGTATGTCTCCCACAGTCAACTCGCTGCACGAGCAGTACGGCGATCAGCTGAATTTCGTCATGCTCGATATTGACGATCCTCAGTGGGCTGAGCAGGTGGAATCATTTAGTGCTTCTGGCGTTCCTCAGTTTACTCTGCTCGATTCTGCGCATCGGTCTGTGCATACTTGGGTCGGCAAAGTCCCCAAGCCAATTTTCAAGGAAGCCTTCGAGAAAGTTTTGAGTTAGATAAGTTTGAACAAGTCAATTTTGGATTAGCAGCCCTTCAATCAGCAAGTTTTTAGTCTTTTGGAGAGCACCTCATGACACTCCTTAGCCAATTCATAAAGTTACTAGAGTGGGTAGAAAGCACCCAAGAGTTCTTTCACTTTTTAAGTCAGCCAACAGGCATTTCTACACTGGCAGCTTTGTTGCTTTATTGCCCCATTCAGCTGTTGGGGTGCGATAGCCTCTCCGCAGCAACGCTTTCCTGCACAGTTGCGATGACGCTGTTTTGTTTGCTAGAAGAGCGGCCTAAGTTCTAGCACGGCTTCAGGTCCGACATGTTTAAACTTTCAGGTCTAAACTCACAGCCACAAACAAACAGTGTCAAACTTGAAACAGTGCTTGTCACCGATGTGAGATTCCGCTGACTAAGCGACGTTTGCTGCCTTTGATGGGGCCGTCGTTAAATACGGAGCGAATGAGGGTAGCGCTAGGCGACGGCTTGTCTGCATAAAACGTTTTGACGAGGTCTATGAAGACGATTTCTCGGTAGGCATGCCTACAGTAGGCGATCGCGACCACACCCATACATAGCAAAAATGTCAGCGAGATGCTGTAGAACCGAACCATTTCTGGCTGAGCTGAGCTCGCCTGCAAACTGCCCAATAGGAGCGCGGCTGTATAAACACTGAGTCCACCTAAAATGACACCGTTTAGCAACATAAGCAACAGCATGGCCTTTAGAAGTGGATTGTGCACCACAACGGGTTCTTTCATTTGCCAGTTTTCTAGCTCGTTTCTTTCAAAGTGAATGTAGCGGGGTGCTTTTCTGTAGATATAGGTCGCTAAGTGCGGATCGTAGCAGCTGAAGATGAGGTTGATGAGGCGAATGGGTGCATGCCTGCCAGTCATCTTTTTGAAGATGAGTGAGTTGCGACAGTTGTCTCGGCTGTTTTCAGTGAAGTATCTAATTTGGGCTGAAAACTCTAGCAGCGCCGAGTCCTGTCGGCTGGTACGACGAGTGAATGGACCAGCTTTGATCAGGTTGTTGATGAGTGCGATCGCACCTGTGGCTAATGCGAGAGCAAGTAAGAAAAGCCCTTGGATAAACATAGTCGAAACAACTCAGTCGAAATAACGCAAAGTCTTAGTGCTTTACCGTAGGAGAAGTCGCATGCACTATGTATATATACGGGGACTTGTGGTGTAATCCAGAGGGTTCTTTGTAAAACTATGAATCGGGCAGCTTGTAGCGATTTACAATGCGCTTGGCAAATTCTGGTACGTGCGCCTCTAGCTTGTCTGGATGATTGCGCCGGGTGTACAGATAGTTGCGTGTGAAGTGAGAGTCGATGGAAAAGCGAGCGTATTCCAAGCCCTTTGGGCCAATTTTTTCAATGACGACGCCCATGAGCTTGGCGGCCCACATAGGAAGGGTGACGCCTTTGTCATAGGCGGGGATACTGTTTTGCACGGCCTGGGTGCGATCGCCGCTACTCATCACCGGCTGCGTCTCAATAATCCCTTCCAACAGGTCAAACATCTCTGCGCCCGTGTCATTTCTCACCACAATCCACTGCCAGCCGAAGGGCGCACCCATATAGCCCACCACAATATCCGCGAGCGAATTGGTGTAGTCAAAGCAGCTCATGCACGACGGCGCAAATACATCTTTGAGCTTATTTGTCTTTAGGCCAAAGAACGGTACTTTCTCTTCCGAACCATCTTCATGCTTAAAGTGCACCTGAAAGTCCTGCATAAATTCGTAGGCGACCACCGTATCTGGTGAGCGACTAGTGGTATCCAAGAATTTTTGCAGTCCGGCTCTGGTGACATTATCAACACAGGGCATCCCTAGCACATACAGTTTTTCGAGCCCAAGCTTGTCTTGCACGGCTCGCAGTGCCTGAATCTGGCAGCCAACCCCAATCACAAGTACCCGCTTCATCCCCGATTGCTCAATGTGGTCGAGTACCGATAGGTTCGGCGATAGCGTTGGCTTATTGACCCGCGCTGCCAAAATATCTTCTGGCGAGCGAGCGATGACCGGCATCGGCTGAAACCGATCGTCCTCAGTATTTTGTACGCACACGACGCCTTCTACGAGGCCTTTATTTAGCATTTCTATGGCGAGGGTGCTGACGATGCCGGTCCACTGCGCACCGTCAATTGGCGCTAGCTTGCGAGCGGCTACCATCTTTTGCTGTACGCCAAAGTACAGCTCATCTTCATTTTCTAGGTCGCGGCTTCGTCCGTGGTTGGCGCTTTCTAGCTCGCTAACCTGCTGATTCAAAAAGGCGCAGGCGTCCTTAACGTAGTGAATATATGAGGTATCGCATAGGCCGCACTCGCTGCATCGCTCTTTGGCAGGCTTAGCCGCACCGGGTTTGAGGGGTCTGGATTTCGCGTGGGGCTTGGCCGAAAGGTTGGCTGAGGTCATGGTGGCGTGAGAACGGCTTTTTAGAGATGATTCCAAAGAGTGAAGGATAGAAACAAGTTTCTACCCTATGATCACGATACCGTAAGGCTTTACTCCCTTGCCTGTTTGTAACCTTTTCTTCTCTCCACCCTCTAAGGTGGCTGAGCGCAGTCGAAGTCATGCCCGAAGGTCCAGAAATCCGCATTGCTGCCGACAAAATTCAGCGGGCCATCCGCCCTCGGCCTACCACTGAAGTGTTTTTCGCTTTTGATCATCTGAAGCCCTTTGAAGAAGCGCTAACGGGCTGCCGGGTGACTGAGGTCGAAACTCGTGGCAAGGCGATGCTGACTCATTTTGATAATGGCCTAAGTGTGTACTCGCACAATCAGCTGATTGGCAAGTGGATTGTGCGCAAAGCCTACGACTTCCCGAATACGAATCGGCAGCTGCGCTTTGCGATTCACAACGAAAAGAAGTCGGCCCTGCTGTACAGCGCATCAGATATTCAAATATTGAGCAGCCCGGCTGAGATAGAAAGCCATCCTTTTTTGAGCAAGCTAGGGCCAGATGTGCTGAGTAAGGGCTTGCAGCCCGAAACGCTACTGGCGGCGCTCCAGTCCAAAAAGCACCATCGGCGGCGACTTTCAACCCTCTATTTAGATCAACACTTTTTGGCGGGTATTGGTAACTACTTGCGCAGCGAAATCTTGTTTGTGGCTAAGCTTCATCCGCAACTGCGACCGATGGACTGTAGTGAAGATCAGCTACAGGCGCTTGCCGAGGCCTCTATCGAGATTTCGTACCAGTCCTACAAATATAAGGGGGTGACGAATGATCTTGACTTGGCTAATCGGCTGAAAGCGGAGGGGGCGCGCTACCGGGATTATCGCTATTGGGTGTTTGCGCGATCGCACAAACCTTGCTATGTCTGCGCCACGCCAATCGTCAAAGAAATGGTGAACAATCGCCGAATTTATTACTGCCCAACCTGCCAAAAGAGATAGTCCGAGCGCATTTGTCTGACGTTGTTTTGTCTGCTGCCGCCTGTTCTGACCTTGTTGGATAAAAACTGAAAACTCTCTTTTGCGGGTTGTTGTGATTGTTAAGCTGAGCTTAAACCTAGAGAGAGCAAAACTCTCTCAAAGGTCACCTTTTGTAAAAGTGGTGACACTTCCACCGACATAGCGATCCTTCCATACAGTACGACTCATATGATGAAGGCAATAGCGTCGGAGTGCGTTGCACACTGCTGGTGCGAGCTGGTGTGCTAGATAGATGCGTATATTACTGGTAGATGATGACGAAGACCTGATGGAGTCTTTGGCTGAACGCTTGATTCAGCAGCGGTACGCGGTCGATATCGCGGTCGATGGCAGTAGCGCTAAAACTTACGTAGACCTATTTGACTACGATCTAATCGTGTTGGATTTGATGCTGCCAGATGGTGATGGCATTCAGTTCTGCCGAACGTTTCGAGCAGAAGGCTATAACAATCCGCTGATGATTTTGACGTCCAAAGAGAGCACCGCGCAAAAGGTAGAAGCCTTGGATGCGGGCGCAGATGACTATGTCATTAAGCCGTTTGACTTTGATGAACTCTGTGCTCGCATTCGCGCACTGCTGCGCCGAGAGCACCAGGGACTGCCTACGGTGCTTTCGTTAGGGCCGCTGCGTTTGGATCCTAGTGCCTGCGAAACAACGTACAACAATAACCCAGTGCGGCTTACCCCAAAAGAGTTTTCCATGATGGAATTGTTCTTGCGTCATCCGCACCGGGTCTATAGCCTGGGCGCTATTATCGATGACCTGTGGTCGTTTGAAGATCCGCCTGGAGAAGACGCCGTTCGGACGCATATCAAGGGACTGCGACGTAAGCTGAAGGCGGCTGGTGCGCCGAAGGATTTGATTAAAACAGTCTACGGTCTCGGCTATCGACTGAATGAGAATACGGCAGGTTCGACAGCAGCAGCTGCGGATAAACAGCCGGTTCGGTCGCAAGATGCGATGGCCGAGCCTTTAAATAGCGATCTCAATAGCGATGGCGGAGCCTTTTCAGGGGAAAATCGCACTGCTTCTGTGAGTACACCCAGTGAAGCCTCATCCAGTCAGCAGGCTGTGAATTTGTCTCCTATCCCAAGCGCCGCGACCGATAGTTCTCTGCCGGATACAGATAACTTGGCTCATCAGGCCAAACTCTCTGAACAGCTAGTTCAAGCCTGCCGACGCTACTTGAGTACGGCCAGCCGTCACGTCGCTATCTTAGAAAAAGTAGCGGCTGTTTTGCCCTCCATTTTCCCCAATGCCTTTCACAATGGACGCTCGATATCGGGAGCTTATTCTGTTCTCTTGGATGAAGGACGCGTGTGCGCCCACAAGCTTGCTGGTTCGTTAGGTAGCTTTGGTATTGCTGAAGGATCGCAAATTGCGAGAAAGATAGAGATTTCTCTTGAAGAGAAACTGCTGCAAGCCGGGCCGTCAGCGCCGAAGGCCACAGCAAAGAGCACAACAAAGGGCATAACAAAAGTCACAGCGGAGACCTCAGGAGAACACACGGCAGAACACACAGCAACAGAGACGATGCAGTTTAGTCGCTTGGTCAGCGCGCTGCGATCGCGTATTGACCAAGCGACCGTACAGGCAGCTACAGAAGCGCTAGCTGCTTCCATGCACGAAGGGCTACCGGTGGTGCTGATTGTGAGTGAGGACGGCTCGCTCGCTCAGTCGCTGATAGGATGCGCCGCACAAGTAGACTTGCGCACTCAGGTCGTGGCCACTGTTCAGCAGGCGATCTCAGTACTAGGCCTAGCCGTTTGCGACTTGATTGTGATAGATATCCCGGCAGCTATGGGTGATGGCCTGCTGGCGTTTGTTCAAACGATTAAAAAAAGCTACGACTTGCCAATAGTGGTGCTAAGAGAACAGCTCACACTCGATCAACGGCTGGATTTTGTTCAGCAGGGCATAGAGATTGTGACACATCGAAATGCACTGCCGCTGCAAATTATGACCGCTGCAGCTGGGCTGATTCGTGCTCGGGTCAGCAAAATTAAGGTTGCGATCGCCGACGACGACCCCGACATATTAGCCCTACTACACACAAGCCTAGAACCGTGGGGCTTTCAGGTCACCACCTTTGAGTGTGCGAGTTCTCTGTGGGAATGGCTCGCAGACGAGTCCGATTCTTCCCCAGCTTCTAAAGTCGACATCCTCGTTTTAGATGTGGAAATGCCTGAAATGAGCGGCCTAGACCTCTGCCAAATCCTAAGAGCCGACGCGCGCTTTCAGTCCATTCCCATTCTATTTTTGACCCATCATCAGGAAGAGTCTCTGCGTATACAGGCATACCAGCTAGGCGCAGACGACTTCATTCACAAAGCAGTGGCCCCCACAGAGCTAGCCACCCGACTACGCAACCAGCTCACCCGTGCTTGCCTAGCTTCCCAGCCCTCTTAATCCTGGGTGCTAAATTTCAGGCCCTAAACCAAGCTAGGTGGGCAATAGCCTAGCCCCTGTACAAACGTCGACCGGAACTCCTCAATATCTTCAGGGTTGAGCGCACCGTGAGAAACAATCACCACGTGATACTGGTTCATCACATCGGTAATAGGCATGCCTTGGTCCAATCGGCACAGTGCCTTCTCAATGCGAGGCGTGAGCGTGTAGGATGAGCCGTTTTCTTTGAGAAACGAAACAAAATTCAGATCTTGATTAAGTGCCAGCGTTGTTCTAGGACAGATCCTAATGATCCAGCGGTCAATGAGATAAATCACCGTGACAGACTGCAACCGCATAGCGCTCTGCTGAGAAAGATAGGTCAAAACGCGCAAGACCAAGCTGGTATTCGCGAAATAGTAGAGATATTGCATATGACCTCAGACCGCTACATTTCTAAGCATAGGGTTCAATTCTGAGTAAATTATGAAGAAAGATACCAATCGGGACTCAACTTTGGAATCGTGGTCCAAATCTTGACGTTGATAGATAAAATCATCCACGGCTCAACCCCGGTTGCAGTATGCCCTTGTAAAGCAACGTAACGCAGTTCGTATAAAAAACTCTGAATAGACTAAAAAAGAAGCACTACGCTAGGCTGGAAAGATCCTAGTGGCATTTCTTCCACTACTCCCAAAAGCGCCTATGAGTTCGGATGGTGCCTCTACTAGCAATACCGATTCAGCTGTGAATCTGCCGTCATCATCGGCGACAGATGAGAGTGCCCACGAGGCGATTTTAGACACTGAGACACTGCTAAACGCAGCCGGTAGTCTAATCGTTGTTTTTGATCGCCAAGGCAAAATAAAACGGTTTAACCGAACCTGTGAAACGACTACTGGATACATAGAGAAAGACGTTCAAGGTCACTGCGTCTGGGATTTTTTGCTGATTCCAGAAGATCGGGTGGCGATGCAGGGCATTTTTCGTCAGCTCATGAATGGACAGACGAATACCTATTACGAAAGTACCTGGCTGGGTAAGGCCGGAGAGACTCACGTTATCGCCTGGTCGAATACCGTATTGACCAACCGATTGGGACGGGTTGATTTTATTGTGTCCTCTGGTATTGAGGTAACCCAGCAGCGTCACAGCCGTCGCCAGCTCGAAGGGCAATATCGTCAGAGTCACCTATTAGCCGAAATTACTCAAAAGGTGCGCCAGTCCCTAGAGCTAGAAGAAATCTTGCAAACCACTGTGAGCGAAGTGCAAGGGCTTTTGGGCTGCGATCATGTGTTTATTCTTCAAGCTCCGCCAGAGTCCTCCGTTCGGCTAGCTGCCGAGGCGATTACAACCTTGGCTCAAGGCCCGGCCCAAAGCCTATTGCGTCGCCCTTGGCCCACTAATCCTCTCTTGCAGTCGGACTATGTTGAGCATTACAGACGCCAGTCTGTTTCGGTCATAGACACGATGGATGGGCCGGGCGTTGCGCCTGAGATTGTGGATATTCTCAATCAGCTGGCGGTTAAGTCTGAGCTGGCAGTGCCGATTTTAGCCCATGGCCATTCTGACGATGGCATTAAGGCGGGGCAAAAAGATGGTTTTTGGGGATTGTTAATTGCTCATCACTGCATGCAGTCTCGCCGCTGGAGCCCGCTAGAAATTGACCTGATGCAGCAGCTGGCAAACCAGATTGGAGTGGCTATTAACCACGCGCAGCTGCTTGAGCACCTAGAAGATATTGTGGTGGAGCGAACGGCCAAGCTGACCGAGACCAACCAGCAGCTACGCCGTGAAATGGACGAGCGTCTGCGCACAGAAAGCGCGTTGCGTCGTAGTGAAAAGCAGCTACGGCTAGTTACCAACGCATTGCCTGCGCTGGTGGCCTATGTCGATATTCGTCACCGCTACCGGTTTAACAACTATGCCTACGAAACCTGGTACGACATTCCCTACCAGCAAATCAAGGGGCGACAGGTGAGCGATATTGTCTCACTAGAGGTGTATCAGCAGATTTTGCCTTATTTAGAGCAGGCGCTGATGGGTGAGAGTGTGACCTTTGAGTCGGAGATGATTCAGAGCAGTGGGCAGCGGCTGTGGGCCAGCATTAGCTACATTCCCGATATTCAAGATGGTCAGGTGAAGGGGCTCTTTAGCCTAGTGAGCGATATTAGCGATCGCAAAGCCGCCGAGCGGATGAAAGACGAATTCGTTTCGGTCGTGAGCCACGAGCTGCGTACACCGCTGACCTCTGTACACGGCTCACTCAAGCTGCTATCAACCGGACGCCTAGGCACGCTCAACGGGCAAGGGCGAGAGCTCATTGACATTGCGCTCAAAAATACGGAGCGACTGACTCGATTGATCAACGACGTGCTTGATTTGGAGCGCATGAGTTTTGGCAAAGTAACGCTGGTGCCAGTGGCTTGCTCAGTGCTCGACCTGTTACAGAGCGCTGCGGATGCGATGCAGCCAATGGCCGATGAATACAATATTCAGCTGGCTATTCGCCCTACGGAGGCCTTATCGGTATGGGCCGCGCCCGATCAAGTGATGCAGGCGCTGACCAATTTGCTAAGCAATGCCATTAAGTTTTCACCTGAGGGCTCCACCGTGTGGATGCAGGCGAGGCTACCTGGCAAGGAACCCAACAAAGTAGATGCTCACGTGGAGTTTTTGGTTAAGGATGTGGGTAGAGGTGTTCCTAGCGACAAGCTAGAGACTATCTTCGAGCGCTTTGCGCAGGTCGATTCTTCCGATGCCCGCGAGCGGGGAGGTACCGGTCTCGGGCTGGCGATTTGTCGTGAAATTATTCAACAACACAGATGTCGTATTTGGGTCAAAAGTATTCACGGGCAGGGCAGCACCTATAACTTCACGCTTCCTCAGCCAACTGCCTCACCATCAGCGCTATAAAACGTTCACTTTTTTAACCAAGCCTGTTAAAAACAAGGCATACCGCCATGCTTAGTAAGCAGATTTTGATGATTGACGATGAGTCTGATATTCAGACCGTTGCTCGTATTGGGCTCACAATAGTAGGTGGCTGGCAGGTGCTAACCGCTAACTCTGGCCGAGAGGGCATAGCGCAGGCAAAATCCCATGTACTAGATGCTATTTTGCTCGATGTCATGATGCCAGATATGGATGGAGTGGCTACGCTCAAAGCCTTGAAGGCAGATATCTCAACGCAGTCAATTCCCATTATCTTTTTGACGGCTAAGTCGAGAGCGATTAATCGCAAAGAGCTATATGCACTCGGCGCACAGGGTGTGATTCATAAGCCGTTTGACCCAACGACATTATCAAGTCAAATCTCAGGTTTTCTGGGCTGGGATTAATGGTGGGATGAACGTCCTATTGATGTTGGGTGAGGGCATAGCAATGCCAAGCCCCTACGAGATGCGACGTTGCCGTAGGGGCTATCACCTGTGGTGAGGCAAAGGCTAAAGCATTGCTATGCCCAATGCCGGAACATGCTACGCAGATTAATTGTTAAAAAGACAGAATCGAAGAACAAATCAACTGTTGAAAACGAGAAAACTGGTAAAGATAAAGACTGTTGAAGATGTAGAAGTAAGAGACTTGCGTGAAATAGACAGAAGCAACAGTTTTTCAATTCTGTGATGCGCGATGGCGAAGCCCCTCGGAACGAGGAGCGCCCTACTACAGAAATAAACGCTGCGGGAAAAACTAAGGGCAAGAATGTACAGTTGTGTAAGGTGACCACCGTCTTCTAATCATCAAAAAAACACGATGTTAGAATCCTAACGCTCCTGTCGCCCCCAAATACAGTTTCAGAACAATGCAAATTGCCTCTACGCTAAAGTTCGGTTCTAGTGCTCTCATCGCGGCCGTTTTCTTAAGCGCCTGTCATTCTGGTATTTCATCCCGAGGCCTTTTGCCGGGGCAGACGTTGCAGGCTACCGTATCAAAGCCGCACGCTGTACTAGGCTCTGATTCGTTTCCTAAGTTGCCTTCTGCGCGGTCTAAAACTGAATCTGTACAAGGCGAAGTGGTCGGGGCCCCGACCGATTGCGACGGTGATGGGGTCAATGACGACTCTCGCATCGACTTCGACGGTGATGGCGTTTCAGACGATTGTGTAGATGGGGTAGAAACCATTCCCGAGCCCCCTTTTCAGCAGAGCTACACCCCCACAAGTGAGACATTCAACAGCTTGATTCCGGCTGTGGGTGGGCGCGCGAGCTACCAGTGCGGTGATGGGCTTTATGAGGTGAGTGTGAGTCGCCCAGCGCAAAGCCAGCTGGAGTACCAATTTGAAGGGCTAACGCTAACAAGCGATATTGTGTACGACGATTTGGATCCGAACCTCAATCAGCCGCTGATTATTCGCGAGCCTGAAGCGGGTATTCGATATGCCTTTACTCAGGCGGCAGGCGGTGAGTTTTACGAATATGCGATCGCCGATTACGAAGGCGATGTAGGGCTCTACGTTTACCAAACGGGTGAGCAAATCGTGGCAGCCCCTTGTGTTGTGTTGTCTAACTAAAATTAGCGTGTGATCAGCCAAAGCACCGTTGGCAGGCTGATAAAGCTCAGCAGTGTGGAGAGCACAATTGTTCTGGCAACGCGATCGCTATCACCCCCAAACTCAGTCACCCAAATGAGGGTATTGACAGCCACAGGCATCGCCGACTGCATGACCAGTACTGCCAAATCCAAATCTCTTAGCCCAAGCAAACTACCAATCGCGTAGGCCATCAGTGGAGAAACGAGCAGTCGCAGACTCGCCGCAAATAGTTCATAAATGCCAAAGCTCAGCGGTGTCCGCGATAGCTGAATACCCAGAGTCAGCAACGCAATCGGAATCGCTGCGGACCCGAGGAGTTCCAGCGCTTTATCGAGCGTTTCTGGCACATCCCAGGCGATCACCTGTAGGGCAACGCCGCCCAGGGTTGCCCAAAATACGGGAAGGCCAACGGTGACTTTCAGCCCGGCCTGTAGGCCTTCCCCTTTCAAAAAAATAGGCCCAACGCTTGCAATGAAAAGGGCTGAACTAATTAAGTAAACAATCGCGCGTTCAAGCCCGGCTTCCCCTAGCGAAAATAGAATGAAAGGGAGGCCGATGTTGCCAGAGTTGGCGAGTAGCGTTGTGGCCACAAGGCTTTTGCGCGTTGCCGCTGACAGCTTAAGGGGGCGAGCACAGGTGATCGCAACCACATACAGCGCTCCGCAGTTCAGCAAAAAACCGGCCACAATCCGCAGCGTGGTGTCCAGCTCTAAGGTGCTGCCGTATACACCTGTGATGACCAGCGCTGGCAGCAGCGCGTATATATTGAGCCGGGTGAGCGTTTTGATATCTAGCGGGAAAGCTCTGCCTACCCAGACGCCGACGAGTGCGACGAGTGCGATGGGTAGCACCGCTGAGATTAATACACCCATTGTTTCTTTGCTCGTTTCCTTGGCGCTATGCTTAAACGGTAGTCAACAATACTCCTGTGCGATGCCTTCTCCTACGCCTTCTCCGGCTGAGCCCACGCCAAATAATACGTCTGACTCGCTCCCTGCTGCTGGTCAAACGCCTGAACAAATTCAGCCGCTGCTCAGTTCCGAGAACTTTGGTGATCGCATCAAAGGCATCAACCTCCTGCGCAATATCGATCCGGCTGTGGCCTTTGAGCTAATCGTGCCGCTATGCACCGATGCCAACACACGAGTACGATACGCGGCGGTGAGCCAAGTTTCTACCCTAGGCGAACAGGATAAAGCAGCTGCCCTCACCTTGCTCAAAACAGCGCTGGGCGACAGCGAACCCGATGTGCAGGCTGCTGCTGCTGATTCATTGGGCGCGCTATAGCTGACTGAATCGCTAGGAGACTTGCTAGCTCTCTATGATATCACGCCAGAGTGGCTAGTGCAAATGAGTGTGATTGCCTGCTTGGGAGAAATGGGCGATCGCAATGCTTTCGACCTGCTGAAATCGGCTTTATCCGCCGATAACTCCCTCGTGGCGGTTTCTGCGATTGGGGCGCTAGGTGAGCTGGGCGATGAACGGGCGATCGCACTATTGCTGCCCTACGCCAAAAGCGACGATTGGCAGATGCGGCACCGAGTGGCCCAGTCGCTAGGGCATTTCCGCCAGCAGCCAGAGGCGCTTCAAGCCCTCAAAACCCTATCGACAGATGAATCGGCACTGGTCGCGGAGACAGCGCAACGGGTCATGGCAGCATAGGAACTCCCCTCTATAGGCCCTTGCTGTGAGTGGACGTAATAATTCTTTATACTTTGGCTGCTTCAGCGATCATGGATATTTTCGTCTGAACCTTTAAAGCCGCGTTCGTGGAAAAAACAACTGTAGTTTTACCTGACTTGATGCTACGCGACCGGACTATTTGAATAGTCTTCATGAAAAATACTTGATAAGTGTGTGAGAAAAACAACAAATTATTACTTAGGTACGGACTTTCTTCTCTGGTAATGTTCTTTTGCCCTGTAAAAAGAGTTGCTGACACTGACTCAGTGACGTTGTTCGTGTCGGCTTCTAAGAAAGTGAAAAACGGCTGAATAAAGGTCTCTTTTTAGGACGTTGTGCGTCATGTTTCGAGGAAAAAAACAGCGTTTGGTGATTGCGAAATACTCCCTGTAATATTTGTTTTGGGATCGCTGAAAGTCTTGTTTGGAGAGGCCTTGAATCGATTTTAGTTGCTGCAGTATCAACGCGTCGCCATCACAAACCACGATGCAGTGACAGTGTATGTGACTAAGATCAATGCGTTGAAATAGCAATCGCGTATGGAGATTTCTTGATTGCTTTCTTGCTTCAATAATTTTACACATCGGCTATCTCAGAAGATATTCTGATAGAATTGAGACATATCAAAAGTTGTTAAAATTAGAGTCTCTTTCAGAGCTGTTTGAAGACGCTCTACGGACGTGTAATGCTCAATACATTTCTGCTCCGGTGAGTGTCTTGAAAGTCGACTGCCCCAGGCTGAAGCAGTCAATTTAATCTGCGAACCACATGTGCCATTGCTCCGGGCCTTCGATCTGGAGCGATTCAGAGCTGATGAGTTTGGTCAGAGGCTAGATGAAATTTTGAGGCAGCGCTAGTGAGCAGCAGAGCGTAGCTACCTATGTATAAATCCGCTAAATATCCGCTGAATATAAGTTTGATAAGTTTCTAGGGGGAGTAGCTTAAGTGCTTTACGCTGCACCATCTTCTGAAAAATCGTCTACGGCTATAGCAATGAGTGCCAAGCAGTGGGAAAGCTTAAGCTTTGCCTCTACGCTCTACCTGTGTCCTATTTTGGATGCGCTGCTAGCGCCTATGCCAGACCCATTTCGCGATGAGTTGCGGTTGGGTTTGCAAGAGGCTCTCGTGAATGCGGCCAAGCATGGCAACAGGCTTGATCCCCAAAAGATAGTGTCTGTGCGCTACGCAAAAGTAGGCGGTTACTACTGGTGGATTGTCTCCGACCAGGGGGAAGGTTTTGAAGAGCCTATAGCCTGTCCGTGTCCATCTGCCGATCATCCCTTCGTCAGTGAGTGTGGGCGCGGACTGTTTATTTTGCATCAGGTGTTTGACCAGGTGCGCTGGAGCGAAGACGGTAAAGAGGTTCATCTTGCTAAGCAGGTTAAGCCTTCTGTGTTGAATAGCTTTGTGAGCCCTGCGTTCTTCCTGCGGCTGATAGAAAACTGGTGGCGGCGGTGGTCGCCAACTTCTCCTAGCAGCGTTTAGCATAGGCACTGTGCCCGTAATGCCATATTGTGACTGCCTAAGTATGTCTGGCTAAGAGGGCTCAGTTCATTCTCAGCGCATTTAAGTAACCAGCTAAAAAGCCTCCATGTCTGACATGGAGGCTTTTTGATGTTGCCTCAGGGAATTCAGCTTTCTTTGCTTTTTGCCCGCTTTTCGCCATGTGTAGGGCAAGGGGGTGCCTTCAGCGTTTTGTTTAGCCAGCCAATGGCCTGTGTGAGTCTTGGGAGGGCTTCTTCCGGTTTATCTTTGAGCATGTATACTAGGGCGGCAGCAGCCTGCTCGCGGGCCCGGACTGCCCGGTTGGCGCTTAGTCTGTGCCAGTCATTGGGTGCGATCGCCAGCTTTTGGGCTAGGGCTTCAGCCAGCTCCTGCTCGCTGAATGCTTTTAGATCGCCAGAAGAGCGTACAGAAGGGCTAGCAGGTGAACTTGAGTGCAAGTCTGGGCTTTCTATTTTCGGCATGGGCAACGCTCCAGTTTTACGATTGGGTTTGCTATTCAGGTCGTCTGGGTGTATCTCTGAAGGTGTTTTAAAGAGAACTGTATCCATCTACCTATACAGTAGTGGCCATCTATCCTAACTTGACTCCTATGAGGAGCGTATATGAAATTATTTCGCCGAGCCTCGAAACGCACGCCTCATTTGCCCAGTGATGCTGAGCTAACCAGCTTTGAAGGCGAACTCAAAGAAACCGCCGATGAGTTTCTGCTGTTGCGCGATCGCTTTTTTGCCATCCGCCGAGCCAAGGCCAAATACGAACAAACCACCACTGTCGACCTCGCTGGCCTCCCCGCCGAAGAACTCGCCCAAATGCAAGACCGGGTGGAAGCGCTAAAAGTCACCCTCGAAAGCCAGCTACTTTCCTGGCGCGAAGTCCAAGAACCCTTCTGGCAAATCTTCCGCTTCGTTGGCATAGGACTCGTCTTGGGATGGTTCTTGCGGGGTTGGCTAGGTTAAATTTAAATCATTTCTCAACTTATCTAAGCAGCCATTTTCACGGCTATTCACACGGCTATGACTTCTTCCCAGCGCATCAAACACGTTCTCGCTTCAGGGCAACCTGGCGATACCCTGACCATTCAAGGCTGGGTCAGAACCAAGCGAGCCTCCAAAAAATTCACCTTTATAGAAGTCAATGACGGCTCCTCCATGAGCGGTCTTCAAGTCATCGCTCCTGAAGAAATTCCCGACTACGCCAAGCACATGGAGCGTATCGGCACCGGAGCCTCCGTGCAAATCAGCGGCACCCTTGCCGAATCCCCTGGTAAAGGCCAGCGCGTAGAGCTTCAGGCCACCACCATTGAAGTCTTCGGTGAGTCCGATGGCGAAACTTACCCCCTGCAGAAAAAGCGCCACTCCTTTGAATTCTTACGGGGAATCGGCCACCTGCGCAGCCGCACCAACACCCTCGGCGCAGTCTTCCGCGTTCGCAATGCCTGCGCCAACGCCATCCACGACTTCTTTCAAAGCCGCGACTTCCTATGGATGCACACTCCCATCCTCACCGCCAGCGACTGCGAAGGGGCCGGTGAAATGTTTACGGTTACCCGTTTCAATCTCGATAGCATTCCCACTATCAAAAACGGCCCTGAGGCTGGCAAAGCTGACTACAGCCAAGACTTCTTCGGTAAACCCGCCTACCTCACTGTCAGCGGCCAACTCGAAGCTGAGATTATGGCCATGGCCTTCAGCAACGTCTATACCTTCGGCCCCACCTTTCGCGCCGAAAATTCCAACACTGCCCGCCACCTTGCCGAATTCTGGATGGTCGAGCCTGAAATGGCCTTTTGCAACCTAGAAGGCAACGCCGACCTCGCCGAAGCCTTCCTAAAGCATGTTTTCACTCATGTCATGGAGACCTGCGCTGACGACATAGAATTTTTCAACAAGCGAATTGACGACAGCGTCCTCGAAACCGCTAACAACATCATCAATAGCGACTTTGAGCGGATCACCTACACCGAAGCCATTCGTCTGCTCACTAAAGCCATCGACAGCGGCGATAAGTCGTTTGAATTCCCCGTTAGCTGGGGCATCGATATGCAGTCTGAACACGAGCGCTATCTTGCCGAAGACCTGTTCAAAAAGCCCGTCATCGTCACCGACTATCCTGCCGAAATCAAAGCCTTCTACATGCGCCTTAACGACGATGGCAAGACGGTTGCTGCTATGGACGTCTTAGCCCCTCGCATTGGCGAGATTATCGGCGGCGCACAGCGAGAAGAACGCTTAGACGTTTTGGAGCGTCGTATTGAAGAGGCTGGATTGCCGAAGGAAGACTATTGGTGGTATTTGGATCTACGTCGATATGGGACTGTTCCCCATGCGGGGTTTGGTCTTGGGTTTGAGCGTCTTGTGCAGTTTATGACAGGGATGGCGAATATTCGCGATGTGATTCCGTTCCCGAGGACGCCAGATAATTTAGAGTTTTAGGAAGAGGGGCTTACCTTGTCGACCCACCCCGTCGCTGCGCGCCACCCCTCCAGAGGGGCCCTATTTCAGGTTGTGATGCATGGGTTTGCTCTTGATGGATAACGTACGTTTGTGCCACGCGTGGCACGTTACCTACCGGTCACCCAATCAGCCCATGTTGGTTTTTGCCAAGGCCCTCTTGTTCGAGGGGTCTGGGGAAGTTAGTTCCCCAGGCAGCCCACTAAGCACCCACGCAGAGGAGGGGCATGGGGAGGAAATCCCCAAGTCTTATCGGCTTTAGCCTTGCCTCCTCCCCTAGTCGTAACGGAAATCAACAAAATATCTAGATAATCTCCGTTACCCCTTATTCTTAGTCACATCCGCGCACCATCCCTCTTCAAATGCCCCCCAAAATCCTCGCCATCTTCATCGGCAAAGGCGGCGTCGGCTAAACCACCACCGCCGTCAACCTCGCTGCCATCTTCGCCGAAACCCAATCCGTCCTCCTTATTGACGCTGACGCCCAAGGCTCCGCCAGCTGGTGGGCAGACCGCGCAGACAGCACTATCGGATTCGACGTCAGCAAAGAAACCGATCCGGCATTGCTTGGTAAACTAAAGAAACTAGATACCTACGACCTCATCGTCGTAGATACCCCTCCAGCTATCAGCTCCGAATCCCTCGCTGCCGTCATCCCCATCGCCGACTGTCTGCTCCTACCTACTCCCCCTGCACCGATGGACATCGCCGCCCTTGTGCAAACGGTAAAGCAAACCATCGTTCCCTCCGGCATCATGCACCGCGTTCTACTCACCAAAGTAGATTCCCGCAGCCTCAGCGAAGCTCTCGAAGCCCAAAACATGCTGATGGAGCTAGAAATCCCCGCCTGCGATGCCTTTGTAAGAGCCTACAAAGCCCACGAACGCGCTGCCCTAGAAGGCGTAGCCATCACCCAGCTTAAAGGCAAAACCGCAGAAGAAGCCAAAGCCGACTACATCAGAGTTGCTGACGAAATTCAAACCGACTGGGAAGACTCATGACCAAAAAAAGCCTCGCTGACCTGCTTAAAGAAGAAGTCGAAAAACCCGAAGATAAACCCAGCTCAGCCGCCAGCAGCGACAGCGAACCCGCCGCCAAAGGTCGCACACGCAAGCGTTCATCTGCCAAAAGCGCTACTACCAAAAGCACAGCCGCCAAAAGCAGCACCACCAAAACCACCGCTGCAAAATCTACCCCTTCAAAAGCAAGAAAATCAGCTACTTCTAAAACCACATCTGCTAAAGCGACAAATACAAAAGCCGCTGCTAGTACCACCGCCCTCAACAAAAAAATCGCTACACTTGAGAACGCTCTCAAGAAATCCGACGACCAAATTGTCGCGCTTCAAGAAGACGTTGATACCCATCAAAGCCGTATTTTTGAGCTGAAAGACAGTCTAGAGAAAGCAGAAGCCACCGCTAAGAAAGCAGAAAGCGCTACCAAAAGAAAAGACACCCGGCTCAAGAAACTAACCGCAGAGCTAGAAGATGCTAAAGCCACTATTTTGAAGCTTAGCGCCAGACAAGCAGAAGACGCACAGAAATCAAGCCCCAAAAAAGTAGACGCCGCGAAATCAAAAGCTAATCAGAGTGCAGCAAGCACCCCAGACGCAAAACCGGCTCGTGCGCTCAGCGTTCGCAGACCCTACTCCAGCTACAAATCTATCCCTGAGTACGCTATTCAAAGAGGCACCCCAGCGGGCGGCCAAAACAACAGCATGCTAAACGATGACGACATTGGCTGGGTCGACTAACGTGCGGATTGTCTAGAATCGCTTTATATGGACATCACACGTACGCAGAGATCGCTATGACTTCAGATCCGAAAGCCCCAGAACCCACTCCGACGGACCCGATCGATCCGACTTCAGATCGTAGCCAGGTCAATCCGTCATCTAATAACGCCGCCTCAAACAACTTTTCAAAGGGGTTGCTTCTAGGGTTTGCCCTGTTGGGGATATTGGTTGCTGGCGGGGCTGCTGTGCTACTTGCTCAAAGACCGGCTGCCACACCAGAACCCTCAAATGCGGCACTGACTGAGGCTGAAGACAGCGGCATTTTGGATACCCCCTTAAATGATGACGCTGCTGCTGTCGCAGATGAAGAAGCCGCTGCCTTGGCTGAATGGGAAGCTAAAATGCAGCAGGTCAATACTGTGGTGCAGTCAAGCGATCGCGCCGCACTCATCGGCGATTCACCTACCAAAGGCCCCCTCGATGCCACCGTCGTACTCATGAAGTTTTCCGACTTTGAGTGCCCCTTTTGCGCGGTTGCCTCAGCCGACATGAAAACCTTTTCCGACAACCACGAAGAAGACGTGCTGTATGTCTACAAGCATTTTCCACTGGTGAGCATTCACGACGAAGCCTTGCCCGCTGCCAAAGCCGCTTGGGCTGCTGGCCAGCAAGACCAGTTTTGGCTGTATCACGATGGTCTCTTTGCCTTTCAAGAAAAGCTGGGGGAAGACTACTACGTTGAGCTAGCCGATCAAATTGGGCTGGACGTAGAGCAGTTTAATCGCGATCGCAATAGCCCTGAAGCCGAAGCCGCTGCCGCCCAAGATACCGAACTTGCCCGCCAGCTTGGCCTAGGTGGCACACCCAGCTTTTTAATGACCAACCTCAGCGACAGCCTGCTACTTCCTGGCGGTGCGCCGTTAGATTTATTTGATGAAGCAGCGCTTCGTCTTGAAGCTGCCGCAGTAGAATAGCGCCTGGAAAGATCAGAGAATCAACCTATGTTGTTTCTGACATTTTCTTGGTAGTGTGACCATACTTTGCGATTCCCCCCTCATCGACGTCCGTAGTTTCTGGAGGCTCACCCCAGCGGCAAACCCATGGCATACGACTCAAAAACCTATGGCCAAAGCCCGTTTGGAAGCCCCAAAAGGACAGATGGGCCCGATAAACCTAAGCCTTCGAGCAAGTCGCCTAGCCCGTCGCCATCAAGGCAGATAGTAGATGATGGTTTGGACCAAGGTCCAGGCGAATTCTCTCCTGCCCCAGAGTCTGCTGTGAAAACGTCTCCTTTCTCTACGGCTACGCCTACAAAAGCTGCGCCGACCGACGCAGATAAGGCTGCGAAAACCGGAATCCCCGCTTCGGTGAGTCAGCTGGCCGGGAAGCTGGGCATTAGTCAATCTGTTTTAGATAAAGTGAGTGGTCTTACCGGTAACGGCCTAGCTGGCGTCGGTGATACTAGCTCAGAGTCCTTAGCCAAGGACGGTAAGAGCAGTACTACTAGGCGAAAGTCGCGCACCACGACCAAGACCGCAAAAACAGCGTCCAAATCTACGCGCAAGAGTAAAAAAGCCAAAGCGGCAGAGCTGGCACAAGCAGAGGCAGAAGCCGCAGAAGCTGAGGTTGCTCGTCGGTTTCAAGAAGAAGACCAAAGGGCCTACTTTTCTCTGCTCTACAAAACAGGTATTTCTGGCCTGGTGTGGGCTGTCCTGCGGCTATCGCGCTATGAGCTGCCCGAAGATGCGATCGCTATCATCAACATCATCATCCACCCGTTGCTCATCGGCTCTATCGCCTTTTTCACCGTGGTGGTGCTGACCTTCTGGCTGCGCCATCTGCTAAACGATTTGGCTCGCCATACCCAGCAGCTGCACACAGATGCCGAAGTCTCCGACGGTAAAAACTATCGCCCTACCTTGGAAATTGTGGGAGACGCACTCGAATACAATCCCAAGCTCCGACAGAACTTTGCAAAGCTGTTCAACATTGCCTCAATTTTGATTTGCACACTGGTGAGCTATCTGATTACGATATTGCCATTTATGAAGCTGGTATAGCGTGCGTGCCTTTACATCAGCATATCTACATCGAAATATCTACATTGTCTGTTCGCAAGACATTTCTTTGATTAGCGTTTTGCGATCGCTCAAATACTGATGAGTCTCGGCGCGTTCTGGGGCAGAGAGAATAACTCTATTTTCGATTCTTTTGAGTAAGAGTCTGGCTTGCTCACTAGGGGGTATTCGCTGCAAGTAGTAGGCAGGCATTTCTTCAATGACTAGCCAGATGGTTCTTAGCAGTCCAGTATCCATAGAACCCTCCATGGGATAGGCGGATTTCTTTTTCGCCCATGGTCACCATAACGTCTTTCTTTATTATTCCTTAAGGTTTTGACAAAACGACATGTTGATAGAGGTGCTTCTCATTTCGTTTGACCTAATGCTCACGTTCCGTTTTGAGTGGTAATCGCTTTTGGTGTTACCTTTGAGCGCTCGCCTGCTCGGCTCTCAAGTCGCTCAGTAACCCTTGAAGCTCCTGGCTATCAGCTCGATAAACTTCGTTGCAGAAGTGGCAAACTGCTTCAGCACCTTGGTCGACTTCTATCATATCAGCGAGTTCTTCTGTGCCTAGCAGCTTAAGCGCGCTGAGCATACGGGCGCGATCGCACTTACAGCTAAACTGCACCAGCTGCGAACCCGGCAGCATTTCTAGCCCCATATCGCCCACCAGCTCTCCGATGATTTGCGATAGAGATTTACCACTCTTTAGCAAAGGCGTAAATCCTGTCAGCGAACTTAGCCGAGACTCCAGCTGCGAAATCAGCGCCTCATCGCGCGCGGCTTTTGGCAGCACCTGCAAAAGCAGTCCCCCTGCGGCTTCTACGCCATCAGCCCCAACAAACACACCCAGTACCAAGGCCGAAGGTGTTTGCTCTGAGTTCGCCAGGTAATGCGTGAGGTCATCACCAATCTCGCCAGTCACCAGCTCCACCGTGCTGGAGTAAGGGTAGCCCACGCCCACATCGCGCACTACATACACGTAGCCCTCTTTCCCAATCGCGGCTCCTACATCTAGCTTGCCGTCAGCATTGGGTGGCAGTTCTGCCTTCGGATTTTCTACATAGCCGCGTACGGTGCCATCTAGCCCGGCATCTACCATCCGCCCACCGAGTGGGCCGCTTCCCTTAAATCGAATATTCACCCGCGACTCTGGCTTTTTCATGCTCGACACCAGCAAAAGCCCCGCTGTCATTGCGCGCCCCAGCGCCGCCGTCGCCACATAAGACAGGCCATGACGAGACCGGGCAATGTCTACAAGGCGGGTCGTGGTTACGCCGACCACACGAATTCCGCCATCTGCTGCTACTGCCCGAATTAACTGATCTGCCATGCCGTTCTCTTGCTTGTTCCTTTCTACGGGTAATCGCTGCGATTTTTGATAAAGCTGACCTTATTGTATCGCCATCGCTGTCTAGCGTAGTGGACAAAAAAAGCGTCTTCCGAGTCGTCGGAAGACGCTTAAACAAAGAGAATAACGCAGTCAGTATAGGAATTGAATGTCTTGGTAGATGCTTAGAAGCCCTAAGCTTTTGAAGCTAGCTAAGCGCCTAATGTGCTTCTAAGGCGCAAGTGCATAGCCGCGCAGCAAGCTACCCACGGTCTTCGCAGTAATTTTCATCTGCGTGATGGGGTTAGCGGGTACAACGGTTTTGTACAGGTAGCTGTCAAAAGTGAGCTTTTGTACGTCAATGTCGGAGCACATTTCAACAAAGGCTTCGCGAGAGGCATCGCTGCGGTAGAACACACGCTGCAAGATATCGAGCACCTTATAAGTGAGGCCGTATTCCTTGTCCCACTTTTGGATGTAGGTTTTTAGCTCAGCTTCAGTGAGGGCGCGCTCACCGCTGTTGGACAGTTCCACGATAGTTTCAGCGCACATGCGAGCCGACTTGGCAGCAAAGTAGATGCCTTCACCAGAAGACTTGGTCACGGTGCCAGCAGCATCACCCACAAGAGCTACACGGCCAACCACACGACGAGGTCTTGGATGCTCAGGAATAGGATGCGCTTCTACCTTAATGATTTCGCCGCCTTCAATTCGCTTGGCAGCACGGGTGCGAATGCCTTTTTGCAATTCTTTGATGCGCGCTTGGTTGGGGCGCATGGTGCCGGTGCCGACTGCGACGTGGTCGTACTTGGGGAATACCCAAGCGTAGAAGTCAGGGGAGACATCGTCACCCACGTACATTTCGGCCAGCTCTTCGTAGTAAGCCATTTTGTCGTCGGGGATGCGGATGCGCTCTTGGAAGGCGATCGCATAGTTATAGTCGCCCGCATCAATCGCACGAGCCACACGGGAGTTAGCGCCATCCGCGCCAATCACCATGTCTACTTTGAGTGTTTTCGCTTCACCTTGAAGACCTTCTTTGGAGTGGTCAGCGTAGTGAAGGATATAAGGATCTTTATCGTTATCGGGCAGTTGCAGCTTGTGCACTGTGCCGTTGATGACCTTAGTGCCGAGCTTTTCCGCTCTATCGCGCAAGAAACCATCTAGGACTTCGCGGCGGCACATACCGATGTACTCACCATCTTTGAGCGTGGAGCCAATGTTCACCTCAATGTTTGAAGGTGAGATCATCTTCATTTTGCGCACTCGGCGGTCGATGATCTCGGGGGGCAAGTCAAACTCATCAACCATGCAGAGTGGAATTGCGCCGCCGCAAGGTTTTGCATTGTCTAGCTTGCGTTCGAACAGGTATGTATCGATGCCTGCTTTTACAAGTACTTCAGCTGCGGAAGACCCTGCCGGTCCACCGCCTACAACTGCTACTCGAAGTGCCAAGGGCTTATGCTCCACAAAATAAATAATCCTATGAGCAAAATCGTATCACTCTCTCTTAGGGAGGATTACTTACTCCTATGAATGCTAAGCATATTGAAACACTGGTTAACATTCCGAAAGGAAAGAGGCTGATGACTTCATATGTCCTTACTGTTTGTGAGCACTGGTTCCCAATCCGAAATTCGCATGTTTTGGTTTAACTTTTAAAGCTCAGCTTCAGTAAAGAAGTCTTCGTCGATGCGCTTGATGCAAAAGGTTTCGTGGATGCTGACGCCGACGTCATGTTTGATCATTAACTGTGCCAGCTTTTGCCCATCAATCAGAACAATCTTACTATTAACAAGTTTTTGAGCATAAGTGTCAGCATTCTTTGTAAAGCCAGAAGTCGTGATGAACACGCCCTTGCGAGCACCAACACCTGCAAGCGCACCAGCAAAAGCTTGGATTTCTTTTCTGCCAACGTTATCTCCTGTTTGCCAGCACTTAGCTTGAATATATATTGTTTCTAGTCCGAGTTTGTCCTCTTTGATAAGTCCATCAATACCACCGTCTGGACCACGAGGAACGCCTTCTACGTCTTCGATACTGCCGCCATAACCCATGGCGTGTAGCAACTGCAATACCAGCCACTCGAAAGCACTGGAGTCCATTTTTTGTGCTTTGTCGAGAATATCGTCTCTTAAATTGGCTTCAATAGTGGCGTAAGCTTCACGAATTCGTTCATCGGGTGTACTTTTTGTTGCTCCGCTACTGATATCAATTGCTGTTCCACCACTGATATCAACAATTTGTTTTTCTACACTTGCAGGTGTGGCTCGATCACTAAACTCCTGATATTCCTCGAAACGTAATAAATAGGTGTCGTTGATAGCGGACGGGTTGTCGGCAACAACAGCTCTACCGCGAGGCGTTATTCTCACATACCCTCTACGTGTGCTCTCCAGTAGCTTTGCTTTCCGTAGATGGGTCGTTGCCCAACCTGCACGATTGTCGTAAGTTGCCTGCCGTCCGCTGGGTAGCTTGATTGCTCGTTGTTCAGGGGTCAACTGAAGTGTATGTGCAACGCGGTTCCGTAGTTCGCTAACGGAGTGTTCCTGACCATCTTCTTCTGCTAACTGAAGCAACGGCAGCATTAATTCATCATACGTAGGCAAAGAAGACATGCAAGTGAAATTGATTTATGGTAACAATGCGAAACTTTGGCAGTGTTTGGGCCTAAATAGTTGAAAATCCCTGCAGTCTATCGTAAGGATTTTCTCTATTCGAAAGCGCTCAGCCATTGCCATGACTGATGCGTCTACAAAATCGATACGGCTATCGGCATACTGATTTAAGATTTCAGCGGTTCTAGAGATATCACTTTCTGTAAGTGCTGTCATCTGTAGTCGGCTATTCGGGAGTCTTTGAAGAAATCGAGCGATGGCTTTACTCCCCAATTTCTTTTCGACCAAGTAAGCTACCTCTGCCAGAGTTGTCTGTGGTAATAAAATCTCAGCATAGTTAACGTATACTTCTTTGCAGTCCTTGTGTCTGCTGTCATATTCATTTGCTACAGCGACAATGAAACCAGTATCTGCAATTACTGTCGCCATGACCGTCTTGATCCAGTCTCAGTTTCTTCTCTTAAAATATTTTCTGCATTGGTCGCAAGATCCGGAGAGCCCTTGAACATGCCGATTAAGGAGTCATCTATCTCTGCATTACTATTTGATGACGTTTCCTCTGGTCGTGAATCAGGTGCTTGCGGTGTTTCTCCTAATTCTACGGTTAGTGCGTTGATAAGGTCATTAACGACGCTTAGCAGCCTAGGTGAAAGATGGTTAAGCTTTTGGGTTATTTGCTCTTTGAGGTCAACTGTAGTCATGACGTCTTTGCGTAGTAAGTGATTGAGTGCTTCTTTCGTTTTTTATATTTAGGCAAACGCTATATTACTGTTTGCTCAATCGAATCAGGCTCTAGATAAAGTGAAATGACCTCCTTTATATTTTCCAATGCTTCTTCTTTCGTTTCTCCAGCAGAAGTACATCCAGGAAGCTTAGGACACCAAATAGCCCAATCACCAGTTTCCTCATCAAGCTCTAGTACAACTCTCCACTTCATAAGCATCACACTTGAATCGCTACATCTACTTGTTCTCCTAAATTGTAAGCGGTTACTTATTGCAAATTGTCAGTACTTTGTTAGCGTCAGTTCAAAATAAGTAGCTCTTGATGCCAATCCTGAAGAAAATCTCCTCTTGGGAGGAGTGGCCGGAGCGCAGCGGAGGTCAAGGTGGGTTCGATGTTTGTTAAATCACTGCGACCCAACCCAATTGCCGCTACCCAGATCGAAGTAAAACGTGCTGCCACTACCCAGCGTTGACTTCACCTTGATGATTGTCTGATGCTGCCGAGCGACCCGCTGACACAGCGCGAGTCCAATGCCGTTGCCGTCTGTACGACTCTTGCCTGCTCGGTTGAACATCTCGAATATTTGGGTTTGAGCTTCGGGTGCTATGCCAGGGCCGTTATCGGCGATGAAGAAGAACCAGCGATCCTCCTTTGGAGGGGCCTTGCCATCGCTCGATGCCTGCTCGGTGCTGCTATCTCTCTCCGAGTCCATTGAGTTCACTAAGCCAGAGTTCACTAAGCCAGCCTCAAAGTTTTCGGCAGTTTGGGCTGAGATGACTACTTTTGGATTGGCAGATGTGTTGTGCACGATCGCATTTTTCACTAGGTTGCTGACAAGCTGAACGAGTAACTGATGGTTGCCGAACACGGTGGGCAGCGCCCCGTAGGTGACGTCCGCTTGATTTTCTCTAATCAATACCTGCAATCCGTCGATGGTTTCTTGTACGACCGAGGTCATATTCACTGTGGTGAAGCTGTCGGCGTTTGCGGTGACTCTGCTGTAGTCGAGTAGCGTGCCGATGAGCTGGTCCATTTTCTGAGTCGTGCGTTGACCCATTTCGACAAACTTTTGCTGTTTTGGTTCGAGCGTGGTTCTT
>ERZ1740052.129-NODE-129-length-25878-cov-11.056500_pt1 | contig 25878 bp, 23 predicted proteins | sample MGYA00581750_ERZ1740052 | MGnify/ENA primary metagenome ERZ1740052 (study PRJEB43018, sample SAMN04849743) | marine metagenome | isolation source: floating plastic debris | place: Pacific Ocean | collected 2008-08-30 | study: EMG produced TPA metagenomics...
GTTTTTTGTTATTTGTTTTTTGTTTGTTTTTTGTTGTTTGTTGTTTGGTTTTTTTTGTTTTTTGTTTGGTGTTTGGTGTTTGGAGTTTGGAGTTTGGAGTTAGGAGTTAGGAGTTGAGAGTTGGGAGTTGAGAGTTGAAAGTTTTAATAGTAGGTTGGGTTAGACAGGAATAAGCATATCAAGGCTCGTAACGAAAATATTTGTTAATCCTGTAGTAACCAATCATCATTATTATTGGGGATAAATAACATTATCTTGAGGAGGATGTAGGATATTGATGATAAAAAAATACAATGTTAGGTTACTAACTCTTAACTCCTAACTCCTAACTCCTAACTTTTAACTCCTAACTCCTAACTCATGAACATCCGTCCCGCTCGTATTACAAAAATATTGCCGGATTCTATTGGCGCTGAAATAGGATTTGAGGTAGGTGATGCAATCGTTAGTATTAATGGCGTGCATCCTCGCGATTTGATTGATTATCAGTTTTTATGTGCTGATGAAGTTTTAGATTTAGAAATTTTAGATGAGAAGGGTAAAACTCATCAAATTGAAATTGAAAAAGATTACGATGATGATTTAGGTTTAGAATTTGAAACAGCACTTTTCGATGGTTTAATTCAGTGTAATAATCGTTGTCCTTTTTGTTTTATCGACCAACAACCACCAGGGAAACGCTCCAGTCTTTACTTTAAAGATGATGATTATCGCTTAAGTTTTTTGTACGGTTCTTATCTAACTTTAACGAATTTACCCCAGCGGGAATGGCAAAGAATAGAACAGATGCGGTTGTCGCCACTATATGTATCCGTTCATGCTACCGAACCCGAAGTAAGAATTAGATTGCTAAAAAATCAACGTGCGGGGGAGATTCTTGATAATATCAGGTGGTTTCAAGAAAGACGGCTACAAATTCACGCACAGGTAGTTGTTTGTCCTGGTATCAATGATGGCGTACACTTAGAAAAAACTCTGCACGACTTAGCGTCTTTTCATACTGGAGAATTGCCTGCGGTTGCTTCAGTTGCAGTGGTACCGGTGGGTTTAACACGGTTTCGTCCTCAAGAGGATGAATTGGTACCAGTGACAAGAGAAAAAGCACGAGAAGTAATTACTCAAGTGCGGAAGTTGCAGCAAGAATTAAAAGAAACTGTTGGTGAAAATTGCATTTGGTTAGCGGATGAATGGTTTTTAATCGCAGGTGAGGAATTACCATGTGAAGCTGAATACGAAGATTATCCCCAAATTGATAATGGTGTTGGTTCGATTCGTTTGTTTATCAAAGAGTTTTTGCAAACAGCGCGGGAATTATTACCGCAGAAAGTTGAACCACGAAAGTTTACTTGGGTAGTAGGAAATGCAGTTGAGCTAGCTTTTCAACCTATTGTTAAACAGTTAAATTCGGTTGAAGGTTTATCTGTGAATATGCGTGCTTTATCCAGCGATTATTGGGGACAAGATATTAGCGTTACTGGTTTATTAACTGGTCACGATTTACTTTTAAAGTTACACGGAGTTGATTTAGGGGATGGAATTTTACTACCGAGTGTAATGTTAAAGCATGGAGAATTAATATTTCTCGATGATAAAACAGTTGAGGAAGTAGCTAGCATTTTAAAAGTAGAAATTTACCCTGTGGGAAATGTTGAAGAGTTAATTAAAACTTGCCTTCAAGAGTTAGGAGTTAGGAGTTATGAGTTAGGAGTTGGGAGTTAAGAGTTAGGTTGTGATGCCGAAGGGCTAGCAATTAAAAATGTAGTCTTCGAGATATTAAGATCCCCCCAACCCCCCTTAGTAAGGGGGGCTTTGTGTAAGTTTCGTAGGTTAAGAAGAAAGTTATAGCGGTTTTCAGTTGGGTGCAATACAGTCGGAAACTCACCTCTTTCCCCTCTCCTTATTAAGAAGAGAGGTGAGGTAAAATTTGTATTCTACTCAACCGAAAAGCGCTATATTATCTAAAATTATTATTTTTTGACAACTTCTCAATTATTTATCGGGAGCATCCCAATTTATCTGTCTAAAATATCTATTTTATTATTAAATATCCTAGCGTTAAAATAAAATCCAAAATCTAAAACAAAAGCATCCGTTGTTAAAATATAAAATCCAAAATCGAATAGAGGATAAATAGTGATAAACCAGGTTAAAGGAATCAGAAAAGTTAAATTAAAATCTATTAAAACTGGAATTTTATTCTTTAAATGCCAGTTTTTAGCTTGTACTTTATTTAATGTTTTACCTGCTACGGCGGCGACTGAACCTGTTATCAGCGTGATTCAAAGCCGGGAAAATTCTAACCAGTGGAAGGGCATAACTAGTCGTCTTGAGGAAGCTGGGGTTAATTATTGCGTGATTCCTTTGAAAAGCATTAGAAATACTGCTGATTGGGGAAGCCGCTCGGTGCTACTTTTACCCAACGTGGAAAACTTAACGCCATCGCAAGCAATTACCCTGGAGGAATGGGTAGGCAAAGGTGGGCAAGTAATTGCTAGTGGCCCGGTGGCAAGTTTATCTGCTCCGGGGGTACGTCGATTAATTAAAAATCTTTTGGGAGGATACTGGGGATTTAGTTTAGATACTCCGCAGAAACTTCAGCCTTCTAAAGATAAGTTGCAGCGCTGGGCTAATAAGAAAAACTTAATTGGAGAAGTGCGCGGTGGTGTTGTGGTTCCTAACTCAGCTACTCAAGCTGCTGCACTATGGGATTCTCTTGATAATTCCGTAGCGGTTTTAGCTACGTCGCGCTCTACTTTTTTTGGTTGGAGATGGGGAGTCGATAGCGCTGCAAATTCCAGTTTAGATAGTGCTTGGTTACAAGCTGCTTTAAAACGCCACTCAAGTTCGCCGAATGCTCCTAAAAGTATTCCTGGTGGTGTAACTAAGTGCGATAATTCTGCTGTTGCCCAAACACCTACGACAAATTCTAATAATCTAAATACGATAAATTCCACTACGGCAACACAAAGAAATACAAATTCTACTCCGCTTAAAATTACTGCTGTCATACCTAATAATACTTCTGGGAATATCAACTTTAGACGTTCCGATGAGCTATCGGATGAAGCAATAGATCATTTGCAGGATAAGGTACGTCTTGATGTTAAACCCAATTCCCGTAAACCAATTAGCCGTAATGAAACAGCAGCACTACAGCAAGAATTATTAAAATTAATTGGTAGGGTTGAAAGCGCGAATCTAACAGTTGCAACGATAAATAACTCTAATTCCCAAACCGCACAAATTCAACCAGCACAATTTGCATCCAGTCAGCCTGGAGCATTAACTTTTAGCAGCCAGCAAGTTATATCGCAAGCTAAACAAGTTGTTGAACAACTGCCGCAATTGGTAGCAAAGAGAAAATACGCTGAAGCTCGCAAACAATGGTTAGCAGCAAAAAATTCTTTATGGAATCAGTTTCCGGTAAATCAAAGGTTTGCTCAACCAGAAATCCGAGCAATTTGGCTCGATAGAGGAACTATTGTTAAGGCTAGAAACGAGCAAGGATTAGCTCAAGTTTTTGATAGGCTTTCCCAAGCAGGTATTAATACGGTATTTTTTGAAACGGTTAATGCTGGTTATACAGTCTATCCGAGTAAAGTTGCACCACAACAAAATCCTTTGACTCGTAACTGGGACCCGTTAAAATCCGCTGTCAAATTAGCCCACGACAGAGGTATGGAATTACACGCTTGGGTATGGGTTTTTGCCGCAGGAAACCAGCGACATAATCAAATTTTGGGTATTGGTGCCAACTATCCAGGCCCGGTACTTGCGGCTCATCCCGATTGGGCTGGTTATGATAGGCGGGGAAAGATGATTCCCCAAGGTCAAAATAAACCATTTTTTGACCCCGCAAATCCTCAATTACGCCAGTATTTATTAAAGCAGTACGAAGAAATTGTTACCCGTTACAACGTAGACGGTTTACATTTAGACTATATTCGCTATCCTTTTCAAGACCATCAAAGAAACCGCAGTTACGGTTATGGAAAAGCTGCAAGAGCTATATTTCAAGAGCGTTATGGAGTCGATCCGCTCAAAATTACGCCGCGTCAACGCAATTTGTGGCAGAAATGGACGGCTTTTCGTACTCAGCAAATAGATAGCTTTGTCGCCCAAGTTTCGCAAAAAATGCGACAAAAAAAATCCGATTTAATTATGTCCGTAGCGGTGTTTCCTCTACCGGAACAAGAAAGAATTGGTAAATTACAGCAGCATTGGGAAGTTTGGGCACAACGAGGCGATATCGACTTAATAGTTCCCATGACTTATGCTTTAGATACTCCAACTTTTAGCAGATTGGCGCAGCCTTGGATTGTATCAAGAAAATTGGGTTCTACTTTATTAGTTCCTGGAATTCGTCTATTAAATTTACCGACTTTAGGAGCTTTCGATCAACTACAGTTAATCAGAGATTTACCAGTAGGTGGTTATGCTTTGTTCGCTGCCGAAAACCTACAAAATCAACAGCTACAGCAAGTTTTGGACAGCACTCAAGGTAGTTTTGCCGAAAGCGAACCAATTCCTTACCGTCAACCATTCAAAACTGCTGCTCTACGTTACGCTTCTCTGCAAAAAGAATGGCAATTCGCCTTGGGGAATAAGCAGCTACAAATGTCTGCTAGCAAAACTTCCGAATTTAATACCCAAGCACAAGTATTGCAAAACGCTTTAAATCAACTGGCAAAATCTCCATCGCCAGCTAATTTGCAAACAACAAAAGCATCATTAACTAGATTTATTACTCAATTTAGAACCTTGATGCGGCAAAATGCTTTAAATAACCCCTATCAAGTAGGAGTCTGGGAAAACCGTCTGGCAATGATTGAAAGATTAATCCGATTTGGGGAACGTGTGAAGAAGTCAAAGGTTAAGAGTTAGGAGTTAGGAGTTAGGAGTTGGGAGTGAAGAGCTAGCAACGATCTACCTCTTTCTTCCCTCTCTACCCCACGCCACTTGCTACAACGCGGGGAACCCGCGCAACGCAGTGGCTCCTCTACCCCCTCTATTAACAAATTACGAATTATTTTCCTCTTGCGCCACTTCTCCTGGCTGAGATTCTACGGCAGCTTCTGATGCTGCTTCACCCGAATCTTGATTTTCTGCAACAGTTTCTGAAACTTCTTCTGGTTCTGGTTCAGCTTTTACGGGAGGCTTGCTTGGCTTGGGGGGGCGTGCTAGTGCAGGATTCACTGGAGCCTTCACTTCATCTCTTCCAGATGATTTTCTACCTCTACCTTTGCCTCTACCTCTATCTCTATCTTTGTCTCTATTGCTATCTCTATCTCTATCTTTACGATTTGTTTTTACTGGAGGAGTAAAACTCCTTTTTTCAGAACTGCCTTGTGATTTTACTGGAGGAGTAAAGCTCTTGGTTTCAGAACTGTTTTCGGTTTCTGGCTTTGGTTGACGATCCGATTTTTTAATTGGAGGTTCTACCATTGTTAATTTCTGTTAATTTATCTGTATGATATATGGTTTTGGTGTTTAGGCAACCTAAGCGCGGACATATTTGAAAATTTTTTTGCATAGCTTGAGGTTGAATAATATAACCCAAGCAGCAGATATCTGCCAATATAAATTATTACCGTATTATATATTGAACTACTAAGTAGGTCGGCGTTGAAAATCGTAGTTAAAACCAGGAAGTAGCAAGTAGCAAGTAGCGAGTAGCAATAAGGGTTTAAGGGTGATTTATATTTTGTTACATAGTTCCGTTTATTTGTGCCGACTTACTTACGCTTCGGTTTCTTTAAAGATAGTACCCAAGGAAGTTAAGATAATTCAGATAGATCAAAACAGTTATAGGACTTACGCAACTTGACATTTTTCTTGTAGGGGAGGCAAAAAACGGTGAGGAACGTGCGATCTTGGGGGTTTCCCCCATGAGCAACTAACGAACCCGTTCATCGAAGATGTTCCCGTTCCCCGGAGGGGTTCTCGAAGAGTAGGGTAGGGTGTAGATTCTCTTCCCGTTTTATTGCCGTTGCTGTGACACTTAATGAAATTTTGAACGTAGTATAATCGGTTTTTAGTGTCACGCACCAGCCAGTATTGTGAAAATTGCATAAGTCCTGATTTATTCGGAAAAATTAATATGAAAAGCAATAAGCAACCTAAGGAAACTATTTAAATTGGTTATCAAACAACAGTAGGTTGGTCGTTGCTAAGTTCTGGAATTACTACGCTTTTACTAAAAGTTCTTCCCGGTGACTCTATGCTGGTGGGGAGTGGCTTTTCTGATAATAGGAACCATTACTCTTCTTATACGTAAAAACCTTACTGAGTTAAATTAAAATTATTTAACCATCAATATATCGCCATCTTGAATATTTAATAGCTTGGAAATAACTACTTTTTCTCCTGGCTGCAATCCTTCAACTACTTCATATTTATTATCTACAATTTCACCTAACTTCACCTGCTTTTGTTTGGCTACTAATTGAGAGGTTGCGGCGGTATAATTTATTTTTTCAGCGACATAAACAAAGGCTTCTCCAGCGATACGAAATACTGCTGTAGTAGGAATTAATAAACCGGAATGCTGGTTCCAATTAATTCTTGCTTTCGCAAACTGCCCCGCTTGCATCTTTCCTTCTTTATTATCAAATAATGCTTTCACCAATACAGTGCGGGTATTTTGATTAACTTGTGGAGAAATAAAAAATATTTTTCCCGCACCTATATTTTCACCTTTGGAGTTGATGATTTCTACTGCCATTCCTTTGCGTAACTGCGATTTGTTTTCAAGGGAAACAGGAATATCAACCTCTAAAGGTTGATTTTGAGTGACTGTAGCAACTCTAGTTGAAGGATTTACTAAATCTCCTACTTTTACGGAAATATTTCCCACCGTACCTTTGAAAGGAGCTTTAACTCTGTACTGTTGCTTCTGTAGTGTCTCCGGCGCAGGAAGTCTGTTGGATTTAGTTACTTGTGCTTGTTGTAATGCTTTTTCTAAGCTAGATACAGTTGCTTGCTGTGCTTGTATTCTGGAATCTAAATTATTAAATTCGAGTTTTGCTGCTTCGAGTTTCTTAGAGTATTCTTCTTTAGTTTGTTTGGATACAGCACCTTGTGCCGCTAAATTAGAATATTTTTGGTATTTTTCTTGGCTTAATCTAATATTTTGCAGCTTCGATAAATGTTGAACTTCTAATTCTTGAAGCTGGGTACGAGCATTTTGTAGCTGTAGCTGCTTTTCTTGTATTGCGCTATTACTAGCACTGCTGTTGTCAGTTTGAGTAGCTTGATTTTTAGAGTCAATTTGCACTAAAGGAGCTTGGGCGGTAACTTGACTTCCTTGTTTAACAAAGATTTTAGATACTTTGCCTTGAGTTTTTGCTTGAAGGCTCTCCGAGCTTAGCGATTGTAAGCTGGCAATAAACTCCGAACTTTCTTTGATTTGACTTGCTTGTACATCGGCTAGTTTAACCGATAGCGGTGCTTGTTGTTGTGTAGCAGTCAAAGGAGATTTTCTTTCGCGAGCGAGCAAATTAAAAAGTACTGCCGCTCCACCAATGGTTAAAGCTACTGGTATTAGTATCAAAATTAAACGTTGTACCCATCGTGGCGATTTACTAGCTTGTTGCGAGCTATTTTCTTGAGTTTTAGTTTGGGATTTGGAGGGTTTCATGGTTTGTAAACAACTTTATGACAACTGAAGCGCTCTTATAAGAAAGATTAGATTTATTGAATTTGCGGATAGATCAATTACTAGTTTTAATTTACAAAAATAATATTTTATTTATACATATTTTTGACCTACTTATTTAGAGATAATTACTGAATTAATTGCTAAAATTATTTACAATCAATACATTTGTTAACGACATATAACAATAGCAAAATGGCATGAAACTATTCTCGAACTAAAGCTCAGCAAAATATTAGCTATTTTCTTAAATTAATTTTATCTAAACTTGAACGTTTATATGCGCTTAAAGAATAAATTTATTTTAATAAAATATTTCAACTTGGATTGTAAAAAATGAATCTTTTCTCTGATTACAAGCTTTACGTAAAGTATTATAATGTAACCAATAGATATTTCACTTAGGTAAATAATCCAAAATACATACCTTCTAAAGCCGTAGGAATTCATAGGGCTTTGGTAAGTTTTATCTTAAGTAAATATGTTTAGCAATATTAAAACCGTTATTTGAAGTGAAAATACGGATAAAGGATTTATGTTATTTTTTTATCAATTAAAATTTTAGCTATAGCTGTATTTTTTATTTTAAAAAGCTGGTTTTGAAGTTATGCTAATATCTATACAAGCATCATTCAAAAAAAAATATAATTTATTAATTTGGTATTCAGAATCAATAATCCTATGTTTTTTTTGAGAAAAAAATTAGGGAATGCAGGGAAGAGATATTATAAATTAATAAAAAAAGGCGGGAATCTCCCACCTCAAAATTACTTAAAATAAAATCAATTTAACCTTTAGTCATACGAACATGCTCTAAAATTCTTTGCTGTCTTTCAACAGAATTAATCTTAGGTTTTATAAAATCGTTTGTACTGCGAGCAAGATGCTCCATAATTCGCTTTTGACGGTCAGATTTTTCAGCCATTTTTACGGTTAATAGATAAGACAAACATTGTTACTCCCTTCCCGGTGGAAGATTACCTATAACGTAGGTTGGGTTGAACGAAGTGAAACCCAACACACTGTTGGGTTTCGTTCCTCAACCCAACCTACAAATTTTCGGTAATCTTAGAGCGGGATAGGAGTAACAAGTAGAATCGCTTCAGATTTAATCGATCGAAAGCATTTCTACGTAACATTTATTTTAGTACAATTTGGTTGGATTATGCTTGATGAAAAACGGCTTTTTGCTAATTATAAAAAATCTGACTTATTCAAGCTTAGATATGTTTAATATATGTCCAATAATATATTTAAAATCAACAAAAAAACAATTGACAAAATAGCCATTTTATATTGAGTAGAGAAAAACCAACAAATTCCGGTAAAATTTTGACAGTCGCGCTCTTAGTAGCTTGAGATGTCAAACATTGTTAAACCGCCATGTGATACCGGAGTCATCAAAGCTAAACGATGCTCTACTTCTTGTTCTCGGACTACCGAACGTTGGGTGCTAGTGGCGACTATACTTGGTTCGAGTATGGCAATGATTGATGGCACTGTTGTTAATTTAGCACTGCCAGTATTGCAAGAGTCTTTGAATGCAAATTCTACTCAGGTTCAGTGGGTAGCTGAATCTTATGCTTTGTTTCTAGCTGCTCTAATTTTAGTCGGTGGTTCTTTAGGAGATAGATTTGGAAGAAGATTAATTTATGCTTGTGGAATTGCTTTATTTGCTCTTGCTTCTGGATGTTGTGCTTTATCGCCTAATATCAATCAATTAATCGTTGCTCGTGCTTTTCAAGGAGTTGGTGGTGCGTTATTGGTTCCTGGAAGTTTGGCGATTATTAGTGCTTCTTTTATCGATTCCGAGCGAGGAAAAGCTATTGGTACTTGGTCGGGTTTTACAGCTATAACCTCGGCATTTGGACCAATTTTAGGCGGTTGGCTGCTGGAAAATCTATCTTGGAGATGGATATTTTTCATTAATGTGCCCTTCGCGATCGCAATCTTATCGATTTTATTTCGCTACGTTCCTGAAAGTCGCGATCGCGAATTTACTCGATTGGACTATTGGGGAGCAACGCTAGCTACTTTGGGTTTGGGAGCTACAGTTTTTGGATTAATAGAATCTTCTGCTTTGGGACTTTTTCATCCCTTAGCCATCGGTAGTACGGTATTTGGAATCATTATTTTAGGTACGTTTATTTTCCTAGAAGCCAATATCTACAGTCCGATGATGCCTTTATCTTTATTTAAATCGCGTACTTTTCTGGGTACTAATTTACTAACGTTGCTACTATATTCAGCTTTGGGAGGAGTTTTCTATTTTGTTCCTTTCAATTTAATTCAGATTCAAGGTTACTCACCGATGGCTGCTGGTGCGGTTTTTTTACCGTTTATTCTGCTTATGTTCTTCCTGTCGCGATGGTCTGGTAATCTAGTTAACCGCTACGATGCTAAGTTACCTTTGATGATAGGGCCAATAATAGCAGCAGTTGGTTTTATACTCTTTGCAGTACCCGGAATCGGTGGTAGCTATTGGATGACATTTTTTCCTGCTATTTTAGTATTAGGATTGGGGATGTCAGTTAGCGTTGCTCCTTTAACAACAACTGTTATGGGCTCGGTGAGAAAGCGTCAAGTCGGTGTCGCTTCGGGAGTCAACAACGCCGTTTCTCGTACCGCTGGATTATTGGCGATCGCCATATTTAATATCATTGTTTTTAATGCTTTTAATTCGAGTCTGGATCGGCGTTTGGCTAAGTTAGATGTACCATCTCAAGTTATGCAAGCCTTGGCGGAAGAAAGAATAAATTTGGCTGCTGCAAAAGTCCCGGATAATATAAGTAATGAATTAACGAATGCAATAGAAAAAGCAATTGCACTTTCCTATATCGATAGTTTTCGTTTAATAATGTTTATCGCCGCAGCTGCTTCAGTTGCTAGTGCTGTAGTTGCATTATTAACGATTAATAAGCGGCAGAAAATTATGTAGGTAATTGGTAATGGGTAATTGATAATTGGGGATTGGGCATAGGGCATAGGGCATTGACGATTGGTAATAGGTAATATGCTGAAATAACTTAATTTTGGATTGAGAAAGTTTATGGTTAATATCGGCTTTTGTACCAATCCCTATACGTTTTTTAATTTGGGGATTTGGTTTAGCTATAGACTTTATTACCGGAATCACCGCAAAGCGCTTTCAAGTTGCTTTACTTCCCCATCCCGAACATTTACCAGAACGTTTTGGGCTTTTACAATTATTGTTTTGGGTGAAGCAATTATTGCTGTTGTGAATGGAGTTTCCGAACAAAAATGGGACGTACAAAGCGCAATTTCTGCGATGTTTGGCTTTGGTATTGCTTTTAGTTTGTGGTGGATTTATTTTGAAAATGTTAGCGGTTCAATTTTAAGTTCTAATGTCGATAGAAAAGTAGGATTAATCTAACATCTTGCACCATTTTCAACAACCACCTTGGAATAAATTCCCAGGCTCAAACACAAAGTCTGATAAATCAGACTGAGCAAGGCTTTTAGTGCGTTTTAACGTACTTTGTATATTAGCCTCGGAATTGATTCCGAGGCGGTTTTTCGGGCTTAACGATAATGGTGCAAGATGTGAGCGTCCGACTAGCGGCGATCGCCACTAGCAACAAATGAAAATAGCACATTTTTATTAAAGCCCAAATCCCTATTGCGTAAGGGTTTTAAAATGTGCAAGTTAGGAGATTAATCTGACCGAACAGCAACATTCTCAACAAGAGCCTCCGACTCTTGCCGGGGGTTCCCAGGTTCAACCTGGGAACTAGGATTTCGAGGCTCTGCCTCGGGCTAGTGTGGAACAGGTAATAATGAGCAATGTAAGTCAAGCTCTACAAACTCCTCAACGCTGGCTGATTTGTGGTGGAGTAGCCCTGTGTATGTTGAGTTTAAGCATTCTTCACAGTTTGGGAATAATATTTCGATGCAAAGTCAGAGCAAAGTATAGACTTGGTGCTGCTGCAACTTTGATATTTATAGTTATAGTTGGGAGCGGTTTACAACCTATAGCAATAATTGGATTGGTAGCTTTCCTTTGCGCCACTCAAGAACCGAAGATTTGTATCAAAGCGGTGAATTATCTACATCCCAAGATTGATATAACAAGGCAATTATTTGCTGCAAACGATCGTAGTCTTATTTCAGATACAAGTATTGATTATTCATATTATAAATAATACTTATTTCTATTTATTAAAAAAATATTACGAACCTTTAAATAATTGTAAACTAACTATATCTTACAAGGGGTAGTCTTGGATTATTTGGGAGTATCCCGAAGGTATATTTGTATGAGTAAAGCTTTACTTATTATTAAGCAAGATAGTTCAATATCAATTTCAATGATTATCTAAATAAGATATGTTTTAAATAATTTTATAAAAATATCAGTTAATAAGAAAGTAATATTGGCTTTACTGAGTAAAACTTTAACAAAAAGAGATTTTATTACCCTATGTTTGATTCGCCTTCATTGTCGGCTAATCAACTGCTGATGGCTTTACCTCCTGAGGAATACGAGCGTCTTGTTCCTTACCTAGAGCCTGTAAGTTTGGCTTTAGGGCAAGTTATTTATGAACCGAAACAGTTGATAAAAGAAGTTTATTTCCCTTTGGAAGCAATGATTTCTTTAGTTTCGATTATGAAAGATGGTTCAACTACAGAAATCGGTTTAGTAGGTGGTGAAGGAATGGTAGGGCTTCCTGTATTTTTAGGAGGAAATTCCGCTACAAATCGTGCCATCGTTCAAGTAGAAGGTAACGGCTTGAAAATGGATGCTGCGATACTTAAGAGCGAATTTGAAAGGGGAAAACAGTTACAAGCAAAGCTCTTACTTTACACTCAAGCAAGATTAAACCAGGTATCGCAAATAGCTGCTTGTAAATCGCATCATCTAATTGAAGAAAGACTCGCTCGTTGGTTGCTTTGTGTAAATGATTGTGTAAATAAGCCTGAGTTACCGCTCACCCAAAAATTTATCTCCGAAATGCTCGGAGTACGTCGCGCTAGCGTTACAGAAGCGGCGATCGCACTTCAGAAAGCAGGTTTGATTAGTTATAGGAGGGGACAAATTACTATATTGAAAAGAAAAGAGCTCGAAGAAGCAGCTTGCGAATGCTATAGATTGATCCACAATGAGTTCAAACGCTTACTAAAGTAGAAATATTTAGGGATCAATCTTTATATTTTCTTAAACTTTTCAGACATATGTACGATATCGTACTGAAAATTTCTGGGATAAAGGTATTCTTTTGTTTACAGACATATGGTGTCAGCAGAGGTAATACCATTTTTGATTTTAGATTTTGAATATGCTGCTGTTTTTCGGAATATTCGTTATGGCAAGCTTGTGGAGCTTCGACTAATCGAACAATCCACAACGCCGGAATTCTTTTTTCAAACTGATATTGTTGCTGTTTTGATGCTGTAGGCAATTAATTGGAAAAATGCCTTTAGACATGACTCAGATATTTTTTATTCTTCTTGTGTCGTCAGATATTTTTCCAGATACGACTCAATTAAGAAGATTGTGTTCTTTCATATGAGCGACGATATTAGTGGTGCGATAGTCAATAAATTGCTAACAGCTTTACCCGAGCAGGAGTATCAAAGATTAATTCCTCATTTAGAATATGTTGAATTAAACTCCGGGGAAGTTTTGTGGGAACCAGGGGAAATAATAACAGAAGTCTATTTCCCCAATTTAGCAATGATTTCTTTAGTTTCGATAATGGAAAATGGTTCCACAACAGAGATAAGCCTAGTAGGTAAAGAAGGAATGGTAGGCTTGCCTGTCTTTTTAGGCGGGCATTCCACTATAAGCCGTGCCATAGTTCAAATTGAAGGTAATGCGCTAAAGCTTAATAGCAATATATTAAGAAGCGAGTTTAATCGGGGTGGAGAGCTGCAAAGACTTTTGTTACTTTACACCCAAGCATTATTCACCCAAGCTTCACAAAACGCTGCGTGCAATAGGCAACATAATATTGAAGAAAGACTTGCTCGCTGGCTACTAACAACGCAAGATTGCGTTTTGAAAGATGAATTACATCTTACCCAAGAATTTATCTCTCAAATGTTAGGTACTCGTCGCTCTGGCGTAACTGTTGCAGCAGGTACCCTTCAACAGGCAGGAATGATTCGCTATAGCCGTGGAAAAATTACTATTCTAGATCGTGAAGCTCTAAAAGCTACTGCCTGCGAATGCTATCGAGTCATAAAAAATGAGTATATACGCTTGCTCAAACCGAAACAAACTTAAGAACTAAGTACGTTACCGTACAGACAACTAAAAAAACATTGTGTCAATCTTACATACAGTAGAAAGCTTTAATGTGGATTGTTTAGGATAAACAATTAAATCATTGAAAATTAAAGCTTTAAAAATCTTTCCTATTTTCCTCCTTTAAGCAGAGGAGAAAGGAAGGCTTTTATTGCTCATCAATAAATTATAGCTTATAGCTTTGCCATATAATGATTCGGAAAATAGCAAGCCTATAAGCATGACTTTTGTAAACATATTTTTTGTAAAATTAAATATTGAAATACACAAGTAAATAATTGATTTTACAAACAATATTATTAGTAAAAGTGAAATAATTATATTCAAAGTTATCTTCATAGATATATGATATTCACTTTTAAATAAACCTTACTAAAGTTTTTTGTAATTTAATTGTCAAATTTTAGATATAAATCACAATATATATTTTAGATTAAATAGTAATTAAGTTATACAATTAGTTATAAGCTTCTAGAGGTAAATAGGTCGGCGAACATGATATCATAAAGGACTAAGTCTATGTTTGAGAAGCAACAAGAAACAGGAAAAGAATTAAGATCGCTGGTACTTATGGGAATTTGTCCCTGTTGCGGTTCTATGAAAATAAAGTATCGTGAATATATCACAAATCGTACATTTGGATTCCAATGTTTCCATTGTGGTTGGAAATCTCAATATAATTTGACGCAATTGCAACAAGCTTCAGCAACTTGGTTTCCTATTAGAAAATAGCGATTGTATAAATTTAAAACAAATCGCGAGTCCTCAGATGTATATTATATAAAATTAATTAGATATCAACTTAATGTGAAAATGATTGAGAAGATTAAAATAGGAAGTTTAGTAAAAATATTATATCCCAAATATGTATTTGATTTTCACGGTATAGTTGAGGCTCCAGAAGATATAACAGGGCGTTGGATAATTAGATTGATAAATAATCCTTTTGGTAATAATAGAGAACCTTTATTATTATCTTTAAATGAATCAGAGATTAAATTAATTAGTGTGTATTCAGGACTCAAAAAACATTGGGGTTGAAATTTCTGTAGATGCTATGGGCAGGTTTTAAATTTTTCGATAGTAGTTTGCGTCGATACAATGGCAAAAAGTAGTAGATTATTAGAAGTTTGGTAGTGATGGGGAAGTAAGTGCTTTCCTGAATGCAGTTCTAATTGGTACATTAACCTGGAACGAACCCATAATTTATTTTATGTCTACACCTGTTACATCCTCATCTAAAGTTTCTGGGGCAACCTCACTTGCTCTTTCATCTTTCCATATACGCTTGCAAACCTTAGAAAAAGAACATCAGTGGTTGCTCAAGCAGATTAAGAAAAAACGCACCGAGCAGAAGAACTTTCTCGAACAGATGCGTGCTGTGGCAACAGAAATCCATAGTAGATGTACTCCTTGTTTCCAAAAAATGGCATCTCTGGATGAGGAAATACATTCACTCTTTGATGAAATTTTGACTGCACGAAAGTTAGGCAAGCAAACCAGAAAAAATATTGAACAAGTTTATCGCAGCCTTCAGGTTGCAGGGATAATCAGCGTCAAGCTAAGTTCAATAGAAAATGATTTCCCAGAAGATTTTTTTGAAGCAGAGGAAGAAGAAGAAGAAGATTTCTCTAATTCAAAGAATGAAAATGCGAATAGGTATGGGGATTCCGAGCAAGGATATCAAGATAGACAAGAAGATTTTTCTTCAGCAACTAGAAATAGCGAATCGAAGAAAATTCGTCAAACATTTTTAAGGTTAGCTGAGATATTTCATCCCGATAAAGTCAAGGATAGTGATATCCAGTTGCACCATACAGAAATAATGAAAGAAATTAATAAAGCATATCAAGAAGGTGATTTAGCCAAATTGCTTGAAATTGAAAGATTGCATCAGGTAGAAGAATCGTTTTCAATTAACAGCGAGGATGATTTAACCAGACAATGTAATAAATTAGAACAGCATAACGAATTTCTTAAAACACAGTATGAAAATTTAAAAAGCGAGTTGCGATTAGCGAAGAATACCAACGAAGGACAAATGGTTTCAGGCTATAGAAAAGCAGTTAAAGAAGGAATAGATCCCATTTCTCAAACTGTCGAACAAATAGAATCTGAAATTGATGTGATATCTTCTATTTGTAGCTTTGTGAAAGATTTTAAAGATAAGAAAATTACCATTAAAGAATTTCTTGGTGGCCCTCCAGTTTTACAGCAAAGAAACCAAGAGATAATTGATGAGCTTTTTGAGGAGATGATTGTTGATTTTGAAGAATTCGGAGCTTTTTAGAGATAATTTTTTTATAATTTGTTTATCAGAATATCTAGCGAGGGAGAAGTAGAGATGTAGAATTGCTGCATGTCTATTTTATTGTAATGGTTCGTAGTAAGTGCTTTAGCGCTAAATATTTAGGATGCCAACAAAATATAACGAACCTCACCCCCTTCCCCTCTCCTTAACAAGGAGAGGGGTGTTCGCCGAGCGGGGTGAGGTCAAATTTTTGATCGCCTCATCAATCAAAGCTTCTCCATCAACCACCGTTTCCACTTGGTTAAACTGCTGCCGTAATTCCGCAGCACCTTCAAAACCTTTTGCATACCAAGCCATATGTTTTCGTGCTTGATAAATTCCTCTATTACCTTTGTATTCCCATAAAGCTTTTAAATGTTCTTTAGCGCATTCCAAACGCTCAATTATAGTTGGGGGAGATAATTTTTCTCCGGTTTTAAGAAAATAATCGATTTCTCCGACTAAAAACGGATAACCCAAAGTACCCCGCGAACACATTACCCCATCAGCACCAGTAGTTTCCAAACACTTGATTGCTGATTCAACAGAAAAAATATCTCCATTGGCGATAACTGGAATATCAAGCACTTCTTTAACGCGAGCAATCCATTCCCAGCGAGCGTTACCATTGTATCCCTGAGCGCGAGTACGTCCGTGAATAGTCATCATTTGCGCTCCTACATCCTGCATTCGTTTTGCAAAATCAAGGATAGTAATTTCCGCATCATCCCAGCCAATACGAGTTTTAACGGTAACAGGAATATCTACCGCGCTAACAACTTCTTTTACTATTGCTTCGGCGACTTCTGGCTGTCGCAACAATGAAGAGCCGCCGCCTTTTCGCGTTACTTTATTAACCGGACAACCCATATTAATATCAATCGTATCCGCTCCTTCTTTTACTGCTTTTTGAGCAGCTTGGGCAAGAAAATCCGGACGGCAATCAAATAATTGAATGCTTATGGGACGTTCATTAATATCAACATCCATAACTTTGGGCAACTCTTTGACATGAGCCAATCCTGAAGCATGAACCATTTCGGTATACATCATTGAATCCGGTGCATAGCGACGCACTAAACGCCGAAATACTAAGTCAGTAACGCCAGATAGAGGTGATTGTAAAACTCGGCTATTAACTTCCACCGAGCCAATTTTCAAAGGTGTTGAAAGTTTTGTTTTTAGTTCGGGGGGAAGATGGGAATTGGGCATGGGGGATTGGGGATTGGGAATGGGTAATTGGTAGTTGGTAATTGGTAAGAGGTATTTTGGCGGTTGAAACCGTGCGCCATTTGCACATCCAGGGAACCCCGGCACAATGGCTTATCAACAAGTCGCAAAGTCCGCTGCCACAGCGGACTAGATGTATTAAGATTATTTTTTATCGGTATTTTCTTAATCTTAATTTGAAGATTGATTTTCTACTTGTCGTCTAACTTCTTCTAAATCTAAATCTAAACCTTGAGCGATTTGTTCTATACTTAAACCTAATTTTAATAATCTAGGTATAGATTCAATACGTCCCTCTTCCTTCCCTTGTTGTTTTCCTTGTTGTTTTCCTTCCTCAACTCCTTCTTGATAAACTCGCGTTTGCTTTAAGTCGCTTAATCCAAACATCTCTTCAATCTCCTTTCTGCTCATTCGGGGAAATTTATAAACTAATATTGTCTCTATTAATTCTAGTAACTGCTTTTGCTGCTGTTCGATATTGATTTCTTGTTGAGTTCTGGTTATCAAATCTCTCGCGGCAATAATGGCTGCATTTTCATCTTCAATTATTAGTTTTATGGTAGCAATTCCCACAGGTAACGACGTTGTTTCTCCTAATTCATCTAAATAAATTCTATTTACACGTCCGCTTTGAAAAAATTGGCGGTAGTGATTGATATCTGCTGTATCTACATTACGACTGGGATAAATGACTATTCCTCACCAGGGATTTTTAGGTTTATTTTGGCGGAGGTATAAGAATATTTCGGAAAATAACCTTAAATAAATTTCTTCATCGGTTTGAAATTGCACTTCTACCTTTAGGAATTGGGTTTTCTTCTCCTTGATTCGGAAGAAAAACTCCATCGATTCGGAATGCTGTTTGTTTGATTTCAACGGTTTGAGGTGCATTACCAATTAATTCAAAAAAGATGCTAGGAAATTCTTTAAAAAGCCGGTAGAAGATGCTATTTGTTTTCACGAGTCATGTGATAGTAAAAAAAATGGCCCTATCAAGGATTTTACCGCGCTATTGTTCTTACTTCCTTCTCGCTCTAAGATTACCGACACCTCTTTCTTTCTTTTCTCAGCGCCCTCCGCGTCTCTGCGGTTTTTTAATAGGTAATCTTCTGCTGGGAAGGGAGTAATCGATTACTACACCAGCTAAAAGGAAGGATTGAATTACTGTTAATCAAAAATAATATTTAAATTTGACAATCGGTATAATTCATGTCTAGTAGAACGAAGATAAACCGAGTTTATTACTAATAGATAAATTAAAAAATCATTCCCATGAATTAAAGATGATTTTTTTCTTTAGCCTTTGAATCTAACAATGCATTGCATAGATTTGCAGAAAAATAATCAATAAATAGCCCTATTTTTCATCAAAAGGCGGCAAACACCACATTAATGTTACGGTTCACCCGAATTACTCATAGTATTAATTCCCATACATTAGTCATTGTGCAAGCAAACACTGATTGAGCCTTCAACACCTTATTGTTGCATAACCGTCCAATCACGGGTTCGGGAAACCACCCTTCATTCACTGGCTGCACGGGTTCAGTATATATAACAGTGTAAATAGCATAGCCAGTGGCTCAATGCCCTGCGAAGCGCTTTCATATTGATGCCTTTAGTGGTTGCTTTTAAGAGCCAGTTACCTCAAAATTAAACCTTTTATATTCTCATTCATTGTTTTTGTAGTTATACGGAGCCAAAATAAACATGGCAAAAGTAGTTGGAATTGACTTAGGTACAACTAATTCTTGTGTAGCAGTAATGGAAGGTGGTAAGCCCACAGTTATTGCTAATGCTGAAGGTTTTCGTACCACACCTAGTGTTGTTGCTTTCGCAAAGAATGGCGATCGCCTGGTAGGACAAATCGCGAAACGTCAAGCGGTTATGAATCCCGAGAACACTTTCTATTCGGTTAAGCGTTTTTTGGGACGTAAGCACGAAGAAATTACCCATGAAGCAACCGAAGTTTCTTATAAAGTAGTTAAGGACAGCAACGGAAACGTTAAGCTTGATTGTCCTCAAGCTGGTAAGCAGTTTGCTCCCGAAGAAATTTCCTCGCAAGTTCTTCGCAAGCTTGTTGATGACGCTAGTAAGTATACTGGCGAAACCATTACTCAAGCGGTAATCACCGTTCCCGCATACTTTAACGACTCTCAACGTCAAGCAACCAAAGACGCTGGTAAGATTGCCGGTATTGAAGTATTGCGGATTATCAACGAACCTACTGCTGCTTCTTTGGCATATGGTTTAGATAAAAAGAGCAACGAAACCATCTTGGTATTTGACCTTGGTGGTGGTACCTTCGACGTATCTATTTTAGAAGTTGGCGACGGCGTATTTGAAGTACTTTCAACTTCTGGAGATACTCACCTTGGTGGTGACGACTTTGATAAAAAGATCGTTGATTATTTAGCTGGAGATTTCCAAAAGCAAGAAGGTATTGATTTAAGAAAAGATAAGCAAGCTTTACAGCGTTTAACTGAAGCAGCAGAAAAAGCTAAAATCGAACTTTCCAGCGTTACTCAAACTGAAATCAACTTACCATTCATTACCGCAACTCAGGATGGTCCAAAGCACTTGGATACAACCATGACTCGCGCTCAGTTTGAAGAAATTTGCTCTGACTTAATTGATCGCAGTCGCATTCCGGTTGAGAATGCATTGCGCGACGCAAAATTAAACAAAGATAATATTGACGAAATCGTACTAGTTGGTGGTTCTACTCGTATCCCCGCAGTACAAGAAGTAGTTAAGCGCGTATTAGGAAAAGATCCCAACCAGAGCGTTAACCCTGATGAAGTTGTAGCTGTTGGTGCTGCAATTCAAGCTGGTGTACTTTCTGGTGAAGTTACCGGAATCTTGCTCTTAGACGTAAGTCCGTTATCCTTGGGTGTTGAAACCCTTGGTGGCGTAATGACCAAGATTATTCCTCGTAACACCACTATTCCTACCAAGAAATCGGAAGTATTCTCTACTGCTGTTGACGGACAAACTAATGTAGAAATTCATGTTCTCCAAGGTGAGCGTGAAATGTCCAACGACAACAAGAGCTTAGGAACTTTCCGTTTAGATGGAATTCCTCCCGCACCTCGTGGAGTACCTCAAATTGAAGTTGTTTTCGATATTGACGCTAACGGTATCTTGAACGTTACTGCGAAAGATAAAGGTACTGGTAAAGAACAATCCATCAGCATCACTGGTGCTTCCACTTTGGATAAAACCGAAGTTGAAAGAATGGTTAATGAAGCAGAAAACTTCTCCTCTGCTGACAAAGAGCGTCGCGAGAAAATTGACCGCAAAAACCAAGCTGATTCCTTGGCATATCAAGCAGAAAAGCAGTTGCAAGAATTGGGTGATAAAGTTCCTGAAGATGACAAAACCAAGATTGAAGGTTTAGTCAAAGACTTGAAAGAAGCCGTCACCAAAGAAGACGACGAGCAAATTCAAAAGGTAATGCCAGAATTGCAACAAGCGCTATTCACAGTAGGTAGCAACATGTATCAGCAAGCTGGTGGTGCTGCTCCCGATGGTGCCGCTCCCGATGGAGAAGTTCCTCCTAACGGTGCAACTGGAGATGCAGGTGCTTCCTCGGGTGGTGATGATGTTATTGATGCTGACTTCACCGAGTCTAAGTAATAATTTGACGGTGAGTTTTTTGCTCACCTTTACTTTTGAATTAAATTTGAATAATGTTTATCCCTGCAATCCTTGGAATGTGGGGATTTTTAATTTGATTAGACATCTCCGGAAAAGAAAAAACCCCTCTCCATGAACGCGGAGCGTTTTCTCGTAGAGTACCTCTCCCCCACGCTTGAGAGAGGCTTAAAAACCCCCATTCCCTCCTAGGGAAGGGGGTAGGGGGTTAGGTTTGGGTGTAATTTGAACCATATAAATGTTTTTCGGAGATGTCTATTACAGAAAAGATGATAGAGGTAAAAATTATCCCCAGGTAATTCTGTGCAAGATGAAATCCGCCGATGCGTTGGATTTCTATTATCCCGGCTCTGCTGCTCTTGGAGCTAGCTGTGCGGCAATAAATGTACGGACAACAGCTCAAGTTGTGGCAAGACTCACCAAAGAAAACCGGGAACCATCTATAGGGAAAGATTTGGTGTACTATAACTGGCTCACCTATAGCGGACAACAGTGGACAGATAGTTCTCCTACGCCTGTGGCTTTCCTTACCTCCGATGGTAAATTACATATCGTTAGCAAAGAACTCTACGTTGAAAGAACTAATCCATCCTCATTTGTCGGTTCCGAGAAGAAAGGCATTAACTATTGTCAAGTCATTGCACCTCAGTACCTCCGCAAGCTTTTGCTAGATAAGATCGTGGCACCCGAATGTGATGCTCCGCCATTGTACCAACAGTCATCCACTCAACCAGAACCTGCCAAAACTTGGAATTGTGCTAATCCCTAAAGTATGTCTAATCTTTTTTCCTCTGCTTTGATATTAAACCCATACCCAAAACACCTAATACACCTAAAATACAGTTTGCTTCTGGAACGGATGCAATACTCAAACTATTAATTGCAAATGCACGATTAGATTCTGAAGTGCTGAAAACTAACCGAGAAATATCAGCTTTATCGCTTTGAATTCCCAGAAAAACAGCAGAATTATCTAACGCTAAAGAAGAAGTACCTGGAGTTGAAAAACTTCCTAATAAATTGTTTTCTGCATCGAAAGCAGAAATAAATGCAGTGAAGTTCAAAATATCGTCTACAGCAATTTGAGTACCAGCAGCTTTTACTGGTTCATCAAAACTAATACTTATAGGACCTGGATTTCCAGTTGCAGGAAAAGTATTTGGTACAAAACCTGTAAACAGAAGATAATCGCCATTAGCAAAGTTAGTGGGCACTCCCTCAGATTCAGGTAAAGTTTGAAATACAAACGGTGGTGTTAATTCATCCACTTGAGGGATATCAATATTTAATCCTAAATTTCCTTTAGATGTTGCTGAAAAGGAATTGGGTAGAAAGTCGGCAGGGTTAGGAGAGCGAACATTTAAAACTTTACCCAAACTAAACCAGTCAATTTGGTCATTACTTTGTAGCGCACTTCTTTGAGAAACAAACAACGTAGCTGCTTGGACTTTTAAGGGTATGGAAGTTATAAAGGTTGTGGAAACTGCAACAGAAAGAGTAAAAGCAAATTTGCAAGTTGAAAAAATATTAGATTTGATAGCCATATTACTTTTTTAGAAATAGCTGTTGTTTTTCGTACTTGTGAAACTGTAATTACCCGTATTATTAACTGCTATGCCATCTTTATTTAAAAAGATTCCGCAAAGTTCTCCCCCATCTAATGTTAGAGAGAAAAAGCTTCCGCTCATACCTCGTTCCGAACGGCAAGGATTCTTTCTTCTATTTACCTTTATGACAGCTTTAGGATGGATTGGTGGAGGAATTGCCAGTCTGGCTTTAGAAAAAATTATGCGAGAAAATATACCCGCTTATTTCGCTCAAAACGACTTCTTATGGTTCCGAATAGCAAAATTAATTGCGACTAGTTTATTTGCTTTGATTTTCGCCGCAGATCAATCTATTCCTTTAAGTAAATATATATCTGGCTGGTCATGGATGTTTGCAACCGCAATCGGCTGGTTAGTAGGTAATACCGTTTCTACAGCTTGGATTACCTACATTTCTTCTATGGCTCCTTCAACAAATCAAATATCACCACAAGCAGCTATATTTTTTCAAATATTACCAACTGCTGCCTATATTTTTTCTGGTTTATGGCTGGGTTTATTGCAGTGGTTAGTATTACGAAAGCACGTAAAAGGTGGATGGTGGTGGAATTTTGTACCTTCTATTTCGTACTTTTTTATTAGTATTTCAATACTATTAATCTCTTTATTCCAGAACTTTATTCCAGCAATACATCGCGATATGACCTTATTTTTACTAACCCAAGGATTAACAGCCTTGATTTTGGCAGTTATTCCCGCTATTGCTTTTTGTCGCTTGCGGAAAACTGTTAACTGTTAACTGACAAAACCCCTTCATCAGCATCCAAAGTTGCCATTAAACCTACGGGTAAAGCAGCGTTAGGTGCTTGATGTCCAAACGATAAGTCGGAAACAACGGGAATACCTAAATCGCCGAGTCGATCGCGCAAGACTTCATCTACACTAAAGCTGGGAATATTTTCTGGTACGTCGCATTTGGTAAAGCTACCTACAGCAACTCCGGCTATTTTTGATAAAGCACCGCTCATTCGCCATTGAGTTAACATTCTATCGATGCGGTAGGGAGCTTCTCCTACATCTTCTATTGCTAAAATTACGCCATCAAGCTCTGGCTGCATTGGGGTACCTAAAAGATGAGTTGCAACGGTAAGGTTTGCTGGAAGTAATTTACCGCTAATAATACCACCTCCCCATCCTTTACCTTTTAAAGGTTGAAGAGATTTACCTTCGACTAAATCAAATAATCTTTGTATCGACCAAGTTGGTTCTTCAGCTATAGTAGTCATTACAGGAGCATGAATTCCACAAATTCCAGCTTTGTAAAGACTCCACAATAAAGCTGTAATATCCGAGAAGCCTATTAACCATTTTGGGGAATGGGAGATGGGGCATGGGGCGTTGGGAGTTTCTTGATTTTGCAACATCCACGTCCACTCTTCCAAAATTCTTGTAGTACCAAAACCACCTCTCGCGCAAAGAATACCCCGACATTCGGGATCTTGCCAAGCTGTGGCTAAATGATTGCGGCGATTTTGATCCTTACCAGCCAAATATCCCCATCTATCTTCTATTTCCGGAATTACTTCTACTCGATAACCGCGCGATCGCCAAATTTCGACACCGCGTTGGAATGCTTCAATTTCTCGCAAAGCACCGCTGGGAGCGATTACTCTCAATAAGTCTCCAGGTTGTAAAGCTTGAGGTATTAGTAAATTGTTGGTGTGTTGAATTTGCACTTGCATTGACTGCTGGTTATTTATAATAGGGATGGATGGGGAAGATGTCATTCGATTTTAGATTTTCGCGCTTCAGGATTTTGGATTCTGCATTTTGCGGAAAGTTTGGGATGTAGATTCTCTTCCCCCAAACTTTCCTGCATCGGATTCTGGATTTGACGGAAAGTTGCTAGAGAAATATTTTGCCCAAAGTTAAACATTAAAGGATTTTGGACTGTTTCCTTTATTAAAAGAGGCTTGCTGGTTTTAGATTTGGGATTATGTCTTAATAAACTAAGAACTTGTAAGTTATTTAATCTAAAATCTAAAATCTAAAATCCAAAATCTACTGTGTTTCTTAGTTCATAGTTGGTAAGTGTTTATCCGTAAATTGAGTTGAAAAAATAATAGACAAACTTGAAAACTTCTAAAATTGTCCGAATTCTAAACCTGAAAATTTAAAATATCCACAAACCATTTTTCAAAAAGCTCGCCTAATAATTCTAAAAAGAATACTTTCTGTGCGGTATCTCGGCAAGCTTGACGGTTTATTCGATCTAAACGTTTTGTAGCTTCTATTAATCCATTAATGCTATCTGGTTCTACTAAAAAGCCCCTTTCGCCGTCTTTAATAATAGATGCAGGACCACCCCGACTACAGAAAATTACCGAAACTCCACAAGTTAACGCTTCAATTACTACATTCCCAAATGCTTCAATCCAGCAAGGTGTCACAATTAACACCAGACACTAACCGACAACTTGCTGCATTTCTTTAGTAGATAAAAACCCTAGATAGTCAAAAGGTGCATTCGGGTAATCTTGCTGAATCTTCTGCCAATAAAATTCATCTTCAATTTTACCCATAACTTCGAGAATAATGTTAGTACTATTTGCTACAGCTTACGCATCTTCTAAACCTTTTTCTGGAGAAATACGACCTAACTAAGCAATCGGAAAGAGTAGGGAATAGTGAGTAGTGAGTAGTGAGTAGTGAGTTGGGAGTAGCGAGTAAAGAGTAATAAGTAGGGAGTAGGGAGTTGGGAGTAGTGAGTAGTGAGTAGTGAGTAGGGAGTAGTGAGTAGGGAGTAGGGAGTAGGGAGTAAAGAGTTACAAGTAGGGAGTAGGGAGTAAAGAGTTGGCAGTTGGGAGTAAAGAGTTATAAGTAGCGAGTGGTGATTAGGGAGTAAAGAGTAGGGAGTAATGATTCGGAATGGAAGATTGAGCAGCACAAATAGAAATCAAACAAGAAGGTAATTAACTAGGTCGTAGCTCTTTACTCTTAAATCTTTACTTGCTACTTACTACTTTAAGACTTACGCAGTTGTCACAATAACCGGTTGGTGCGTGACACTACAACCTTGATTATTACGTTAAAAATTTAATTAGGTGTCACGTGCCCCTACAAGAAAAATGTGCCACGCAGCCTTAGTCCTATACTTCTCACCGAACAGCACCATTGCCAACAAGAGCCGGAGACTCTTGACGGGGGTTCCCAGGTTCAACCTGGGAAC
>ERZ1740052.130-NODE-130-length-25788-cov-4.400497_pt1 | contig 25788 bp, 15 predicted proteins | sample MGYA00581750_ERZ1740052 | MGnify/ENA primary metagenome ERZ1740052 (study PRJEB43018, sample SAMN04849743) | marine metagenome | isolation source: floating plastic debris | place: Pacific Ocean | collected 2008-08-30 | study: EMG produced TPA metagenomics assembly...
GCTTAATGACAGTTTGATGACATTCAAACAGGGACGATTTAACTCATTGGTTAAAACAACAACAGTTTAGTCAAGATAGCACTGCTAATCTTTAACAAACCCGACTGAAAGAATTTGCACAGAGGAACAAACCTAGAATGGCAGAGCGTGTTGCAATTATTGGTGCCGGTCCTTGCGGGCTTTCTCAGCTTCATGCTTTTGAGCAGGCCCGGCTAAAAGGAGCCGACATTCCCAAAATCGTCTGCTTTGAAAAGCAGGCTGGGGGGGGCGGCCTGTGGAACTTTACCTGGCGCACAGGACTCAACGAATACGGTGAACCCGTCCATGGCAGCATGTATCGCTACCTGTGGTCCAACGGGCCCAAAGAATGTCTAGAGCTTGCAGACTATACCTTTGACGAACACTTTGGTCAGCCCATTCCGTCATTTCCACCCAGAGAAGTTCTCTACGACTACCTCTCCGGCCGAGCAAAAAAAGAAAACTTAGAGCGCTACATTCACTTCAGCACACCCGTTCGCTACATAGAACATATCGAAGCAACAAACACCTTCCAAATTCGCGCTTACGATCAGCTAGCAAATCAGGAGCTAATAGAAGACTTTGACTACGTCATTGTTTGTTCAGGGCACTTCTCTGTGCCAAATGCACCCTTCTTTGCAGGGATTGATCGCTTTCCAGGCCGCGTACTTCACAGCCACGACTTCCGTGAGGCCCGCGAGTTCACCGGCAAAGATGTGCTGATAGTAGGCAGCAGCTATTCCGCAGAGGACATTGCCCTACAAAGCTACAAATACGGCGCTAGGTCTGTCACCGTCAGCTATCGCACAGCACCTATGGGCTTCGACTGGCCAGACGAAATTAAAGAAGTCCCCCTCCTAACCCACATAGAAGGCAGAACGGCACACTTCAAAGATGGCACAACCAAAGCCATAGATGCCATTGTGCTGTGCGTAGGCTATCAGCATCACTTTCCCTTCCTGGCCGACAGCCTCCGCCTAAGAACCAAAAATCGGCTCTACCCAGGCTCTCTTTACAAAGGCATCTTCTGGGAGCCAAACCCCAAGCTGATGTACCTTGGAATGCAAGATCAGTTCTACACATTCAGCATGTTTGACGTGCAAGCTTGGTACGCTCGCGATGTGATCCTTGGTCGCATTGCCCTACCCGATGCCGCTGCTATTTCAAAAGATATTGAGCTTTGGCAACAGCGAGAAGACAAGCTGGAGGATGCGTTTGAACAAATCGACTACCAGAAAGATTACATTGTCGAACTAGCAAGCAAAGTGGATTATGCACCCTGCGATTGGGAAATGACAGTGTCACTATTCAAAGAATGGGAACACGATAAAGAGCACAGCATCCTTGGCTATCGCGACAAGGCATTTACGTCTCCCTGTACAGGAACTAAAGCGTCTGTTCACCACACACCGTGGGTCGAGGCAATGGATGACTCAATGGCAGATTTCTTAGCGAAGCGAGCATTGCAAAGCTAGCGAATTCCATAGCCGCTCTAGCCTAGCTCAAACGTCGTAATTCCAAATATCTTATTCAGAGGCAGCTCAGGCGGCTTGTGGGTATACATTCTAGCCGTCTCAAATACGCTAGTCATGTGATACTTCTTAGCCAAGTCAACCGCTGCAACATTCACACTAGGAACATCCAAATAAAAGGGAATACCATGTTCAACGCGAGACTTAAGCGCTGAAAAAAGAGCCTCTGCCAACTGAGACGTATCGGCAAAGAGAGGGCCTATTTTATACCCCTGTTGGCAGGGCCGAAGCACGCCATAGCCAACAAGAGCACCCTCGCGAATCAGTCCTAAAGCAACATGCTGCGGCGCACTCATCCAACAGTTGAGAAAGGCAGATCGCCGACTGAGAAAAATACGCTCATCATAGGCGACAATATCTTCTACAGGAACCGACGACAGAGAAACAAGATCAACGTTGTCTGGGCTTTCGATTGTCATCAAATCACGCGCTGACTCACCGTCTGATGTACCAATTGCCTCGTATCTGATATTTCTATGAGCCAGCTGAAATCCTGACTTAACGTAGTTCTCCTGTTGTTCTACTACACCATCTAAACCGATATTACATCGTTCAAGATAGCCAAGCGCTGCTTGCCATATCTGCATCCCGTATCCTTGACCTCTAAATTCTGGCTTGACAATGTAAAAGCCTAAGAAACCAAACGTATCACTGTATTTAACGACCGAAATGCTAGCGATGGGTTCATCGTCCAGAAATCCCATCAAAAAGCCTTCAGGATCCGCCGCATAAAAACAGTCAACATCGTGCAGTCCAGGGTTCCACCCTTCAGCCGCCGCCCATTCAACAGCCACGGCTAGCTCCTCACGAGTCATCGCTCTAATCGTGTAAGTACCCTTGCCGCTTTGTTTACTGTCTTGGGATGGCATCTTCACTCCAAACCGTTTATAGAACAACTTTAAGCGCTTTCAGATAATATGCTGTTTAAACGACCTTAAAAATTGAGAGAAATAGCCATTATGACAACAAATTATCCTCGCGATCTCATTGGCTATGGGCAAAACCCACCTCATCCAAACTGGCCGAACCAAGCCCAGCTAGCCCTTCAGTTTGTGATCAATTACGAAGAAGGTGGAGAAAACTGCGTACTACATGGCGACGCTGCCTCAGAGTCTTTCTTATCTGAAATCATTGGAGCCGCGCCACTGTTCGGCGTACGCAACCTCAATATGGAGTCGATGTACGAGTACGGCAGCAGAGCAGGATTTTGGCGACTGCACCGCTTATTTACTGAGCGAAAGCTACCGCTGACAGTATATGCGGTAGCAATGGCACTAGAGAGAAACCCAGACGCAGGCAAGGCGATGGTAGAAGCTGACTGGGAAGTCGCCAGCCACGGCTACCGCTGGATTGATTATCAATATGTGGGAGAAGATGTGGAGCGATCGCACATCCAAAAAGCCATTGACATCCACACCCAAGTCATCGGCACTCGCCCCCTAGGCTTCTACCAGGGCCGCAACAGTCCCAACACCCGTCGCCTAGTGGTAGAAGAAGGAGGCTTTCTTTACGATGCTGACAGCTACGCCGACGACCTACCCTACTGGAATCACGACTATGGCAAACCGCACTTGGTTGTCCCCTACACCCTAGACAACAACGACATGCGCTTCGCCACCGCCCAAGGCTTCAACTCAGGCGATCAATTTTTCACCTACCTACGAGACGCCTTCGACACCCTTTATAAAGAAGGAGAACACGCTCCTAAAATGATGAGCGTTGGCCTGCACTGTAGGCTATCTGGCAGACCAGGAAGAACAGCAGCCCTGGCCAAGTTTTTAGACTACGTACAAAATCACGACAAGGTTTGGATTTGTCGCCGAGTAGACATTGCAAGACATTGGCATGAGCATCAGCCGTCGTAGTAGAGCTAATGAGCAGAGCTAATGGAGAAGATTCGGCTCAAGCACGCTCACTTCAAATAATTCGAAGCGTCCGCTTCAAACGTATTGATATCAATGCTGGCCATTTCATGGGGCATAGCGGAGAGAACAGCCGGATCGGTCTCCAGCCAGGCAATAAATTCACCAATAGAGGAAAAAACGCCAGCTAAAAATCCCTTCACAGCAGTAGGCTCCATTAATATTCTCATAAATATTACAGACACTATTTTGCTCAGCGCAAGCAATTTATATAGTTCTTAGCATCACAACACAAAACAGAGACCTAGCACCTGTGGCTATGACGGGGAAATTGCCGTCCAAAGGGTGTCATAAATCTTTAACAAAGCCCCTTTCAAAGCTGTGTTAGCATCCTCTCAACGTTTTGCCCTAAACGTCTTGCACTAAACCTGTTACAGTTTGCTATCTCATCAAGCTCATGCTCTAAAGAGATTAAGCTTATAACGTTTACTATTATAGATTTCGCTAGATTTATTTGTAGTTTCACCATTTATATATGTGTCTGGACTAAGGAAGTATAGACAAGCACTTTCAGCTTACGCAAAAGCAATTAGTGAGTACGAAATGTACTTGCAGCGACCGGTTTCTATTAAAGATAAAACAGGAACAAAGCGATTAGGGCGACTCTCTGATTTTGGTGATCTGCTCAACCTGATTAACGGGATTGAAAATAATCTGGACGGTTGGCGCAAACAGCAAAAAGCCAAAGGAGCTGCTGTATCGCTACCCACAAAGGCAGCGTTCAAAGCTGAACTAGATTCCAAAGTTCGTAATGGCGTAGAGAACGCAAAGCGCAAGCTGCGAAAAAAACCTCTCAAGAAAACAGCAGCACTGATAAAGACCTTACGCAGCCCAACCTTCTTGGCAGATTTTGATCAAGCGAATGCGGTTGATCGGCTGATGCTTGTGCAATCCATCAGCTTGGCACTCCCCTTTATCGACATGTTTGATCCAGCGATGGTCGATGGCGATAATGGAAAACCAAAAACGCAACAGCGATTCAGCGCAGATGTTGCCAAAAAACGGCCTAGCGTCTTTTCGCCGACTCGCGTAAAAAAGCTAGCTGATGATTTGGCCATTGAGCTCACACCCAACGGGTTTGCCCTCCAGTCAAGCAATGCAGCTGCCCTAAAGGCGCAAGAAAAAAGTGCCACCATCTTTGCAGGCACCACAAAACCCGACAACAGGGTGAAATTTGTCGTCAAGGTTTATCTCTCATCGATGTCTGTAATGTCGATGATGGCAGGCACTGCTGAGGCCAAGCTAGAAGCCGATGCAGCAGCGCGAGCCCTCTTCACTAAGCTGCTTCCTAAATTTGATAACTCTTTTCAAGCTGCTTTTGGTGCCAATGCCAAAATTGAAAAAATACAAGAAACCGTTGACACCTTTGGCCCAAAGAGTCTCTCTTTCAAGAACGCATTGCAGGGCATCGGCACCGGTATTGGTTTCTACTCCAGCCTGACAAAAATTTATACTGGATTACGACAATTTGTAGAAGGTGGCAGCTACGTGGAGGGACTGACCACAGTACTCCAGTCTGTGGAGTTTACCGCATCCGTCATTGGGCAGTATGCTTCGGTCACGGCCAAGCATGCATTTGCTACCAGTAGCCGACGGGCTTCACTGAAGTTGTTGGCAGGGGTTTCCTCTAAAGTTGTTACTCTTTTGGCCATACCGCTGCTGGTGATGGACGCAGTGGCTATGGTCAAAAAAGTCGATTCAGCAGTCCGTGCTCGTGATTATTCGGTCGCCATGGGAGAAGCACTGGCCGTGACTTCAGGGGCAATTGGCGCTATCACCGGGCTCTACTTAAAATTTGCCGCAGGCGCTTCGGTAACAGGTCCAGTAGGGTTCGCAATTGCCCTAGGTATTGGTCTTGCTTTAGTGGCAACCTACCTCATTCTCTTTACAAGAGACGATGCCTTTGAAACGTTTGCAAAAACCTGTGCATTTGCCAAGTCCCCTTCTGATTCTAGCGACCCGACACATCCAGCGTTCCGTTTCGGTGGTGCCAAAGGACCGAATTTACCCTGGCAAATCACCTCTCTTAGATCGCTAGTTAACAGCACAGGGTTCAAAGTAACTCGCTCGCCATTAGGTATCAGCCTGCACCAGGGCCACGCTCAAAATAAGACCAAAACCAAAATTCCCAGTAATGCTATTTATCGTCTGCGTTACCTGGGCAAGTATGTAGAGAGCGGATTCTTAAACCTTACTCGACCACAGGATCTACTCAAGACACCTTTATCCATCTACAAGCTGGATGATAAGCTGCGCAACACAGGTGGGGACATTATTACCTCCGTTGATTTGACCCTAGATGACATTACAAAAAGAGACCTTGCCAAAAGAATTCCCAACGACTGGATAGGCGGAATCCTAGAGTTTACGATTAGCGTTCCAGGACAAACACCGCCGATGATCCGTGGCCTTGCGAGCATACCCTAATGACAGACACCGCCGATCTTATTTTGGTAGAGCTGGCCGCCATTTTGTCACCCCTAGCCGAGGTGGTGCAGCCAGACGAACAGATTAAAGCCTACGACTATGAACAAGAACAGCTGATCGACAGCGTTGGAGAATCGATTGATCGCCTAGTTGACCTGCTAGAAGATGCCGGGATTGATCCAGACAATCAAATTGAAGACGCCTCTACCGAGCTAGCCAAGCTACTTGCGGCCCTCACCCCGACTTGGCAAGCTTTAAAAGACTTTCTGCCACCCGCCAAACCCACGCTCGATCTGTCAAAAATTCAGGCCGCCACAACCGCTGTAAAAGAATTAATAGCAGCGGTTAAGAGCTTCACGAGCAAGGCAAAAGCAACCAGTGCACCAGCCCCTAAAGAACTCACCCAGCGCCTCATCGAGCACTTAATTGCCCGGCATTTTCGAGAAAATCGCCCAGCGCACAATTGGGCAAGTGCCCACACTGGCGTCATCGAAGACGAAGCCTATGAACCGGCCCAGGAAGGCAAGTTTGCCTTCTCAAAAATTGGCACTGTTTTGACCGACGCCACTGCCGCCATCGATCAGGTTCATGGCTTCTCGGCGGGAACATTTGAGCAGTCCCAATTTCTAGATCGCCTATCGGGCTTATTGGATGCCCTAGGCATTAACAATCACACGCTGGTGGCCCCAGCGCACAATCTCGGTGGAGAGAGCCAAGCCACCCCCTCCAAAGAACCGCTACCCGCCTTAACGGTGCCGCTGTTCAACAGCAGTGATCCGGCCATTACAACAACTCTGTTGTTAGGTTTGTTTGGGCTACCAGAGCGCGGAGCGCTAAAACCGGGATTAGTGGCGACCCTGCTGGGCAGCGCACAGGGCAAGCAATCGCTGCCCCTAGATGATTTTCCAGACTGGACACTATCTCTCGAAGCAGAAGCAAAATCGGAAGCAGAAGTCGGGATTGTTGTTCGTCCAGGGCGCATTGTTGTAGAGTCTGCCGAAGCTAGACCGCTGCCATCGTTCAACACGCTGTTGCTCGCTGTGAGCCTTAAAAATGTGTTAAGCCTTGTTGCAGCGGGCTCCTTTGTCGTCGTTGGCTCTGGCCCGGCTATCTCGCTGACGATAGCGCTAGATGAAGCCCAGCCAGGGTTTCGCATTGAGGTGGCTTTGCAGACGGGCCGCCTAGCGCTTAGCCCGACCGAAGGCGATGGCTTTCTTCAGAGCATCATGCCAGATGGGGCCGAGGTCAAGCTCTCGCCGACCTTTGGCTATAAAACAGGTCAGGGATTTTACTTTGAGCGGGGCGGTGGGCTAGGTGCAGAGGTGCCCGTCAATGTTGACATAGGCTCTCTGTTAAAAGTATCAAGCGTTGGGTTACTGGGGCAGCCGATGGCCGAGCGCTTGGGTCTAGCAGCGACACTCAACGGTGGCGCTAATCTGGGGCCTCTGGCCGCCACGGTAGAAGGCATTGGTGCAAATATTGTTCTAGGATTTGCACCAGCCGATGCGACACCCATCTAATTAGAAGTAGATTTTGTCCCGCCAACAGGCTTGGGATTAGCGATTGATGCTGGGGTGGTTACCGGTGGTGGATTTATTGCCTACGATGCCGAAAAAGGACGCTATGTAGGCGGGCTGTCGCTCACGCTAGAAGCCCTAGGGCTTACGGCCTTTGGCATGCTAGACACCCGCCTGCCCAAGGGCGCTGATGGCTACTCCCTACTGGTCTTTATTGCCGGTACCTTCGCACCGATTCCGCTGGGCTTTGGATTTACCCTCAATGGCATCGGCGGCATTTTGGGTATCCATCGCGATGTCAATCGCGACGCGCTCTTCAAGGCAGTGCGCTCGGGTAGTTCAGGCAAGCTGTTGTCCTTAGAAGATCCGATTCGCGAAGCGCCTTCTATTGCCCGCCGGGCCAGTCGTCTGTTTCCAGTGGCCAAAGGGCAGCATGTTTTTGGCCCCACGGTAAAGCTCGGCTGGGGCTCCCCCAAAGAACTGGTGAGTCTCGATTTGGCGCTGTTGCTAACCTTGCCAGATCCGCTGCGGCTCATTGTCATTGGCGATGTGAGCGCCGCACTCCCCGACCCCAAAGTGCCGGTCATACAGCTAAACGTGGCCCTGGCAGGCGTTCTCGATATCAGTGCCTCTCGCCTAGAAGCCGAAGGTAAACTCTACGATAGTGTGGTGCAGCTGATTCCCATCAGCGGCGGCTTTGCACTGCGAACAGCCTGGGGCCGCGCGAGCGCTCTAGCCTTTTCGGTCGGTGGCTTTCACCCAGCCTTTGAACGGCCTGCGGGCTTCCCCAGCCTAGACCGCATGGGCGTAGACCTCTCTAAAGGGAGAAGTTTTCAGCTCAGGCTTGCGGGCTATTTTGCCATCACAGCCAACAGCTTGCAGCTAGGGGCGAGGGCCGATTTTCGAGCCGGTATCAAGGGCTTTTCAATCACCGGTGAACTGGGCTTTGACGCCCTGATAGTATTCAATCCGTTTGGCCTGGATTTGGCCATTTATGCTGGCGTGCGGGTGAAGCGCGGCAGGAAGTCGATATGTAGCATCCGAGTCAGCGGTCGATTGCGAGGGCCAGGCCCCTGGATTATCAACGGGCGCGCCAGTATCGAAATTCTCTTTTTCGATGTTGAAGTCCGGTTTGAGAAAAGATTTGGCAGTGCGCAGCGACAGGCCCTCGCTGGGGTATATGTAGCAGGGCTGCTGGGCGACGCGCGCAGCGAAGTCAGCGCTTGGCGATCAGCGCCCGCAGGCAGCAGCCCTGTCGTGTTGGACCGCATGGAGGGCCGTTTGGATCCGCTCGGTCAGCTCAGCGTTCGCCAAAAAACAGTGCCGATGGGCATTTTGCTAGAACAATTTGGCGGGCGAGAATTGATTGGGCCCCGGCGGTTCGACCTCATACAGGTGAAGTTTGGCAATGTTACGGGCCGGCTCGCCAAATCACTGCGTGAGCCATTTGCCCCTGGGCAGTTTCTAAAGCTTTCTGAGAAAGAGCGCCTTGGCTCACCTGGGTTTGAATCTTTCTTATCTGGCGCGGCGTTTGAAATTGGCGATGGCAGCGATGTGGGTGAAGCGGTCGAAACGCCGCTGGGTGTTGAAACGCTGATTATTGATGCGGACGACTCAGTGAGCCTAGCTGCGAGGCGATCGCGCGTATCCATATTTCGCCCATCGGCGCACAGTCACCAAAGAACCACACCTCAAAGAACCGTACAACCAAAAAACGCCTCACCCTCAGGTGCCATCCAAGTGACCGACGAAAAGTGGCAGACCGTCGATGACCAATTGCAGCCCCTCTCTGTCGCGACCACTCGCACCGAGCTGCGGCAACAGCGCCCAGATTTGCCCATTGCCCGCCAATCGGAGGTGAAACGATGACAGGTCGCGTTCGGTACTTACCCTATGTGCGACGCGGCCTCAAGCAAGCTGCGGGCGCTGATAATACGATCGATGTCACGCTCACCCTGCGAACAGACGGAGCACCCATTGATGTCTCGACCAATCTGCCCTTGGCCGGTCCAGGCAACGTCACCGGGCTCAATCCAGCCGCCATTCGCCGCCGCGTGCCCGCCCCTGGCTCAGCAGACCTGCGGGCTGGCTCCCTACCTTTTATAGAATTTTACGAACCAGCGCTGCCCTGGCTCATGTCTCCAGAAGCACCTCGAGCAGGGCAGCTCATGCCTTTTCTGGGGCTCGTTTGCTTACCCGCGATTGAGACGGTTCGTGTAGAGGCCACCACCCAGCCCTTACCCACACTAAAGGCCACCAACATCGGCGGCCTACTGCCGGATCCAGCGGCCTTTGGCCTAATGGCCCACGCGCAAACTCGCCCCGGCTCACAGGCCTCATCACCGAATAAACCACCGCGTCAACCACTGAGTAAGGACGCGTTCTCTCGCATTTTATGTCCTTCTCAGTTGGCTCCCAAAACTCGCTACTTTGCACTGTTGCTACCGCTTTATGCAGCAGGCGTAAAAGCGGGCTTAGGAGAAGACCCTTCAGGCACTTCAGGCTTTGCCTGGACCCCAGGCCAAGACACATTGACAGCGCCTGTGTATGCCCATTGGACATTTACGACTGGCCTGGGGCGGGGACTCGAAGATCTGCTGCGCGACCTAACACCGGCACCAACTAAAGCGGATCAAACGCTGATACCTCTCAGTCAAGCAAGCGTTGACCTAGTGCCTGCTTTGGCGGGCAGCCGTTTTCAAAAGCGCAGTCTCCTCACCAACCGGGTCGGGCATCCTCGGCGCGATCGCAGACTCAACAGCGCCCTCCTACCACAGCCCCCGCAAGGCACTCGGCGGCTCTCCCTACCTGCCTACGGCCAAGCCTACGTCAAAGACGAATCACTGACCCGCTCTAGAGCCCGCTGGTACCGGCAGCTAAACACCGATCCGTCTTACCGAGTCCTGGCTGCGGTCGGCGCAGCCCTGGTGCGCAAACATCAAGACGAGCTTGTCAAGTTTGCCTTTGACACCGCAGGCGACATTGACACCGCCAACGCGATTGTGGCCCGTGCCAACGCCGCACAGGCCACAGCAACGCGGCTGTATCGCCGGATTGCCCAGCTATCTGATGAGGCCGTCGTGCGCTTTGCCGCGCCCGCAGCAGAGCGATTGCTGGCAAACCGGGGGCGATCGCTCACAGCAGCAGAACGCGACTTTGTGGAAGCTGCCCTACTATCGCCAGCGTTGCGTCGCCGGGTAGCCTCAGGTGGCCCAGCGTGGGGTAACAACGACACAGGTGCACCAGGCTCTCTGGCAGAAGCCCTGCGTGATGTGGCAGCAGCCGTGAGCCTAGGGGATGAGGTCGCCGGGGCCAATCCCCTAGGAGCCACCTACGAACAGCTGGCACAGATGGGCGCTGCCACCCACGTTTCAGCCAGTGACACCGAAGATGTGCTGAGATTTCTAGGGCAGGTGATTGAGCAAGAAAGAGACTTACCTATTCAAGAAGACACCGACCGTGACACAGCCAAACGGGCCTACGACGACCAAGAACGACAGGACAGGCGGCGACCCGCTCGCCCTGACGGCTGGCAAATGGACCCTGATTTTGCGGCCAACGCAGCGGCAGTTCGAGCGGCACTCGACCCAGCCCAAACTATTCCACGCCGGGTCGCCAGCAGGCTCTCTGGCGCACCCAATGTCGATGACAAAAACCTACCTCGCCAGGTACTGTGGGAGCCCGTGTGGCCAAAGCCAATCTTGGAAGCTATTTTTGAGCTGGACCCAGGCCTGCTTTCACCTAGCTTGCCGGGTATTCAGCCCGATAGTGTGGTCGCCCTCTCACTAGATCCAGCCGCACTAGAGGCCATCATGGTGGGGGCCAACCACGAGCTCATGGGAGAGCTTCGCTGGCGCAATTTCCCCGTGCAGCGGGCTATTTCGCCTATTCGGCGGGCATTCCCTGCGCCCAGCGAAACCGACACACTCAACCCGGATACAGACCCCATTGCCACCTGGAGTCCTAGCTCTAATCTCGGCGATCGCTGGCGCAATCGGGTGAGCTTTATTGCGATTGTGCGATCGCCTATTTTCCGCCGCTTTCCCGACACCCTCGTCTACCTGGCCCCGGCCATTTGGTCCAGCTCATCCCAGCGCCGTGAAATCTCTCCTAACCGGCCTATTTCCCTCCCGTTGTTCATGGGCAACATCGGCCCAGACGCGGTATATTTCGGCTTCCCTGAAGACGCCGAAGTTCTGTTGGGTACAGCCGACCCAGCCGCACAGGATGCTGGGTACTTTTTAGTCTTTGAGCCACCGGCAGGAGAAACCGGGTTTGGCTTAAATGCACCCATCGAACAACCCGCTCGCTCTGCGCGTGAAGTCGAGAGTGCCGGCGGCTGGAATGCACTGTCTTGGTCCGATCTCGCTGGCGATACTATTACAGGCGGCGCTTTTTCTAGAGAACAAATTGGCGCACTGACCTGGGCCAGAGACGCGGCCCACATGGCAGCCATTCTGTTGGAGAACCCGGTGCGCGTAGCCATTCATATCAGTGATTTGGCCAGTGATTCGGTCCGTGATTCGGCTGTGAGGACTTAGGTAAGACCTAGAGAAAAATTATGACCACCTTTCGCTTAGTTATTGAAGATGTCTTCTCAATTACCGGTCGGGGCCTCATTATTACCGGCACGGTCGAAGGTGCCTCTGTAGCCACCGGCGATGTGCTAATCATTCAGCGTCAAGGAGAAGCCGATCTCGAAACCACCGTTCGACAGCTCCAACAGTTTAGAACAACCGCGCCAGTAGCAGACCCTGGCGATCGCGTGGGCATTCTCCTGAGTCCTATCCCCGATCGTCCGCGCCGAGGAGATGTGGTTCGTAAGCGAGAAGACTTACGAAAACCAGTCGCCGATAACAGCCAAACCGATCCATTCGCCAACCTCTCTTTTGCCGCCTCAAACTTCATCGCCCCCGCCCTCCTATTGCCGATTCGGTTAGAGACCTAGCTCACAGCTGCGGCCGTGCTAATTCGCTTTTACCCTGACGACCTCCATTTCGACATTCAAGATGCCTCCTAGAGCCCAGGTGATTTTGCCGATGGGCAAGCCTACTGGACCACGCTAGCAGCAGATCCGGCCCAGGCAGGCAGCGCCTTAGCAGCGCTAGAACAGGCCCACGGACCTGCTAGAGCTTGGCATATTCAACAGGCGACAGCCAATGGCGCTCAGCCTAAGCTACGAGCGGAAGACGCCGTCATTGCAGCACCTGCGATCGCCAGAGCGTTGCCGCATCAGTTTATGGCGATCGCCACCAGCGACGCCGGCCAGCAGTTTAGCGCCATGGGTCAAACCGTACCGGAGACGCTGCCAGTCGCCCCCTCTGCCGAGGCCAGTCCCTTCGAGCCAGAAGCCGAAATCGCTTGGCTGCGAGAATTTGCCGAAGCCGAAGCGGTGGGCATGGCTATCCGGCTGCCATTATCGACGACAGCGGCCCAGCAGGGGCTGAAAACACTCATTGTATTTGGCCTTGGTAAGCACGAGGCAGGTAACGGCGTCATCAGCGAACTATGGGCGAATCAGGCAGCAGGCGTAGGCCTCTCCACAGTCACCCCGCTAAGCAACACCAAAGGCGCAGGCGGTGGGCCTGCCTTTGGTATTGCCTTGAGGGATGCCTTGGGAAAGATGGGAGCCAAAGGCCTGAAAAAACACAAAGCACCAGAAACACGGCTGGTAGAAGCCTTGGACCTCCCCACGCCTCTGCCCTTGCGATCGCCCGCTGCCAATCTCGGGCCACTGAGCACCCTACTGAGCAATATTGTTTGGGAAGGGGCCATTCGGCCAGCCCTCATCACCGCCTTCGACTTTACCGACGGCGCTGCTGGAGCACTCCCCTTCTCCCCACTACAAGACTTTAAGAACAGTTTTGTCACCCAGCTCGATCCCTTTGGCCCCTGGCCTTTGCTCCGGCTTGGCCGACAGCCCTACGGGATTGTACCTGTGCTCGCTGCCCCAGGCAGCCACACCACACCCCTCAATCACCTATGCAACCGAATTCGGACGGGACTCTCTGCTTTTGAGCAAGCCGCTCAGCTACGACGAGAGGCCGCCCAAGCCCAGGGCGGCTATCACACCGTCATCGAAACGCTCTCTCGCCACCCCATTGGCCAAACCTGGCGTGGCAGAAATTTTTCTCGCCCAGAACCCCTGCTAGATACCCTAGTGCGCGCTGGCACAGGAGAAAACGTCCGCACCGCCGCGACCGAGCTGGCGAAGTTCATTCGCAGTAATCAGGCCACCCTAGATGAACTCAAAGTAGCCTTAGGTGACCTCGCCAAACTGCCAACTTTTTTCGGCAACAGCTTCTCTTTTCGGCTGTGCGGTGAGCTGATTGCTGCCGGGGCAGCAACCGCCAGTGACCCCTTACAAGTCAACTATCTAGAACCGCTGCTTCAGTCAGAAGACTTTTGGAACATATTAGAGCAGCGCCTGGAAGGCTCAAACGAGCCCGGAGAAGACCCCAGAGAAAATTCCAGAGAAAAAAAAGAGCACGCACCAGAGCCCATTCTAAAACTATTGATTGAACATGGGCTATTGCTCATTCTCTCCGAAATTGCTGCCGTCGAGCAAGCCGGCCCCGATCCCGACAGTCTTAGAAGGCTACTCGGCCAAGATGACGACCTGGCCGACGATGAGCGCCCCATTCGCACTCGCTTAGCCCTGGAGCTAGGCGACCGCTTCGGTCGTCCGCCACTAGGAGAGCTACCGAGTCTCTTAAAGCGATCAGGGCGCGCTCAAAGAGAGCGATTAGAAGCCCTCAGCGCGTTAATTGAGGCCATCGAATTGTTATTAAAACCCGATGCCGCCACGCTGCATGCAACGCTAGCAGCCTTATTAGACACCGTCTCCACTCGGTTTGACGCCTGGCTCACAGCAGAAGCAACAGAAGCACTGCAACAGCAAAGAAAAGATGGCGTCCAGGGACTGGTCATCGGCGGGTGGGGCTATGTAGAAGAGATTCGCCCCGCTGCCCACCCCGCCGCCAGCTATTTGGTCAGCCCTTCCCAGGCACTGGGCGACACAGCAGCCTTGCTAGCACGCGCGCAAAAAGGCCTAGCCGCATCTGGAATAGACGGATTATTACGAGCCGACTTAAGTGCAGAGGTCATCAACGCCGCCCGGCCACTTTTAACCGTGATTCGGCGAGGATTTCGGCTGGAAGTAGCCCTGGCCCAGCTCGCCGCTGACCACCTCATCGCCGCTGGCCAGGCAAGCCTGCTGCCCAAACTCACCAAAGCCTATCCCACTGAAGATGGCGCGACTAGCTCTCCAGTCGCCCATTCCTTCGACGGGCTGGCCTTTGCCGAAGATGCTCGGCTATCGGCCCTAGGCCGCTTAAGCCGCACTCAGCGGCAGGCACTTACCCCAGCGCAGGGCAAGGTATCTACTGCATTAGACGCACTGGAACAAGTCCTCATTGCCGAAGGCGCAATGGCACTGTCTGAAGGCCGACCGGAAGCCGCCGCCGCCGTGTTGGCAAGTGCCAGCAGCGGCAACGCGCCCACAGACGCCGTTTCGGTGCTAGGCGCAGTCCCTACGGGCACTTCCTTAAGCTTTCGAGTGGCGGCTATTCAGGATGCAGAGGCCAGCGTCAAAACAGACTCGCAAAGCAGCCAAGGGCTAAGGGCCAGACTAGCGCCTGCGCTAAATGCGATCGCCCAGGAAAGACTTAGCCACATCACCGGCACACTCACACTGGTGAACGCCAAGGGTGAGACCATAGAAAACACCGAAATAACCCTGGAAAAACTAGGACTCTCTGCCCTAGACCTGGCATACTTGACGGCCCCAGGGAGTGACCAGGAAACGCTCCTCGCACAGAAAATTGCCTTAACCACCAACCTGACCCAACCCTTAACTGATGACATTACGCTGAGCTTCGATCAAGCAGCTCAAGATACCCTGTGGGCAGCCGAGCGACTGCTTTCCATGTTAGGAGAAGACCGTAGCCTGAAGGGAGAAGACTTCGGCAGCCCAGAAGAAGGGATAACGCCCCCAACGCTTGATACGGCAAGGCTGGAGAAACAGCAACAAGCTGTTACAACAGTCTTAGAAGAACAGTTAAGCCGAGCCCAGCAGTTTGATGTACTCTCGGCAGAAAAACAAAACAGTTTGCGCTTGGAACTGCAATTAGCTGGTGTTATAGGCGATCTCTCAGAGGCCTCTACCGTCGAGGCAAAACAACAAATTGAAACGGCCCTAGCTGCTCGCCTTCAGTCTGCGGAGCAAGCCAATACCGCTGAAGAAAAGTTGGCAGCGCTCCTAGGCGATATGCCTGTGCTGCTCCCGCTACAGCTCAATGAATCGGTTGTTTGGGAGGGCGGCCAACTGCTGAAAGGTACAGCGCCAGACGATCTTAGCCTTTGGATTGAAGAGACAGCGCTCGTGCGCGATCGCCTAGAGCCCATCGCCGACCTGATGCTATCGCAAACACTCTCCAAAGCAACCCTCCGGGCGATTCAGTGGCCCATGGCGCAGCCACCCAAAAATGCTGACTCCATGGATTGGATTGGGGGCCCCCTCACCGAAGACGACGTTTATATAGGACACTTTAGCCTGATCGCCATTGGCACCTGGCCAACAACAACACCCAGTCAAAACACCAGTCGAAACACCAGTCAAAACACCAATCGAGCCATCGTCGGCTTACTAATCGACGCCTGGGAAGAAGTCCTCCCTGACCATTCAGCCGACCTTGGCCTCACGGTCGATACCCCCAGCCCTGCGAGCCGCCCTCCTCAGACAGTACTCGTCGCCGTACCCGAGCAAACAGACACCCCATGGACACCCCAAAATCTGTTGAACACCATTGAACAAGCCATCACCATTGCGCACACTCGCACACTCACCCTCACCGATCTCCCGAACCGCGCGGAAGTTGGCTTTGAATATGGCGATGCCGGCGCATTTTTACCCCTGTTGTTGTTTGAAAACGAAACTGTCAACCTGCGCCGAGCAGCCTGCGATACGCTAGAGGAACGTGAACGATGAAACACTACCGTCAGTGGACACGACTAGAACCCGACCAGCGCAACATCAGCCCCATTAGCGGGGCAAAAGTACCGCTAGCAGACCCCTTTTGGCTACTCGCACGGCAGTGGTGGATAGGTGAATTCGATGGCTTTGATGGGGGCACACCCATTAAATTTGAGGTCACGGCCAGTCACGATCCTATTGCTGGCATCCCCACCGACAACGGCGATCTTCACCCCCTAAATGCACTAACAACAGTCGTCGCAGGAGAAGCCACAGGCCGCCCCTGGCAACCCTCAAAGCAGGATTCAGAAGTCTCTACCCCTGGCAACTGGCGGATTGCCTACCGATTAGGGCGACATCTGCAGCGCGATGTTGAACAGTTCCTAGCCCGAGACATTTCACCGGCCAACAGCACACAGCAAACCTTTCAAGCGGAGCTGAGAGAACTGTGGCCCATGCTCCTAGAGCGCTTTCCATTGGCAGCCGACGTACCAGCACTCCGACGCAAACAGCGGCAGTCGCCAAAGAACCGATTATCAGAAGAGCGATTATCAGAGGACCGATTATCAGCAGGCCAATTGCTAGATGGCCTCGCACTCTTAGAACAGCTGACTGCCGACAGCATAGACGACAGCCTATTGCCAACAGAACGCCTACGCGAGTTTTTGCTAACCTGGGCCGCCCAACATTCTCAGGCGAGCCAAAAGCAACCAGACACATTTCGACCAGAACAGCGTGGGCACCAGCTGGACCTAGTCACCCAAGGCGGCAATACGCTAAACATCGCGCGGGCGGCAGGGCCGACGCTGCATTGGTCAGAGGCCAAACTCACCCGTGAAAAGAAACCCGCACCCCAAAAAACTCGCCAAACGCTTTTACCCACAAGATTGCGATTCCCTGGAGAAATCCCTCCCCGATGGTGGACCTTTGAAGATGCGGAGCTGGACTGGTCGGCAGCCCCCGCTGGCCCTTCAGACCTTGGGCAGCTACTAATTGCAGCCACCTTTGCAGAGCAGGGCCGCAGCCTCTGGTCAGCCGCCTTTTCAGTCCCTTGGAACAGCCTAGTGGGCGACTACGAAATCAAAGTTATCGATACTTTTGGCACATCGCATAGCGCTAGCCCTGCCCATCGCGAACACCTCGCCCCCTGGACGCGCGCCCATGACAGTGCCACCGTCGACACCCTCTTACATTCTGTGCCCCCTATCCTCACCGGCCCAGACTTTGATGCCGTTACGTTAAAGGCGGATGAAGCCTCCAATGTGGTGTGGCTAATTGAAACAACGGTGACAAATGAGCTAGGTCGCGGGCAACCCTATTCACCTCGCGCCCCCAGAACAGCCGTCACTACCCCAGAACTTGCCTTACGCCTTGCCCCACCCCCAAACTGGCTGGCCTACCTCGTCGATGGGCGAGGCGGACGCATGCGCACCCCCCAGGACGGCAAGAGGGAAACTAAAAGAGGCGCGCGGCCCGGGGGAGCGCGGCTAGCGCGAGAGCGCTTTAACCTCAGCCCCATTCAAATTGGCCCCAGGGGATTTGGCCTACACCAGCACTGGTGCCTAGCCCGCAGCGCCAGCGGCCACCGCCGTTTTTGGATTGCTCGCCAAGGCAAAGCTGCGATCGCTACTGGCGGCAGCGGCCTCCTACACGACCAACTTATACGACCAGAAGCATAGATGCTCTACATGGTGCTTTCTCCTGGCACGAATAGGCCCCAACGCATTAATAAGACGCATTAATAAGGCGTCCTATTAATGCGCTATTTTCCTTTGGAGCAGTTAGCCCCCACCTGCACCTGATCATTCACAACCCGTACTAAATACACCGGAATCGTGACGTCCTCGTCATTCAAACAGACTCCGCTTTTTAGGTTGAAGTTTTGCTTGTAGATAGGAGAGGCCACCTTCAATACGCCTTGGCGATCGCCCAAAATCCCTCTCGACATCACAAACGCCTTGCTAAACGGGTCATAGTTACCTGTGGCGTACACTTCATCGGTTGATCCGATACGGAATATAGCGACCTGTTCTTGACCGACTAAGGCATTGACGCCGGTATTAGGCGCGATCGCATCCAAGGCACAAACGGTCACCCAGTCCACCGAATCCGCCTCAACTGTAGCTGGCACGGGCTTCACTACTGAACTTTCCATCATTTTCCTTCAAAAGCTAAAACAACAATCTCTTAAACAACACAATCAGCGCACCGTCAGTGCCATCGTCAGCGCACCGTTACTGGTGAGCAGGCGTCACCAAAGCATCCTTGCTCTGATTCAAAACCACTTTTTCTGCTTCGGTCGCTGGACGTTTTTGCCCCCGTTCCTGCACATAGGCCAAAGAGGGATCGGCATTATCCGCATTGACAAAATGACTAAACCGCTGCGCTTTTTCTGGATTCTCAATTGTTGTTTTCCACTCACACTGGTAGGTATTCACATGGTGCTGCATCTGAGCTTCTAGCTCATCGGCAATGCCCAAAGAATCTTCAATGATCACCTGCTTCAGATAATCTAGACCACCCTCTAACTTACTAAACCAAGTAGAGGTGCGCTCCAGCTTGTCAGCAGTCCGAATGTAGAACACTAAAAACCGATCGATGTATTTGATCAAAGTCTCCTTGTCTAAATCTGTTGCTAGCAATGTCGCATGTTGTGGCTTCATTCCACCATTGCCAGCGACATAGAGATTCCAACCATTCTCGGTCGCGATAATGCCAAAGTCTTTGCCTTGAGCCTCGGCGCATTCTCGTGTACAGCCAGACACTGCCGACTTGAGCTTATGAGGCGATCGCAGCCCTCGATATCGCAGCTCCAGCTCAATCGCCAAACTCGTAGAATCCTGTACCCCAAACCGGCACCAAGTGCTGCCCACACAAGACTTCACCGTTCGCAGCGCCTTCCCGTAGGCATGGCCAGACTCAAACCCAGCCTCCACCAGCCGCTGCCAAATCAGCGGCAACTGATCTACCCGTGCGCCAAACAGATCTACCCGCTGAGCACCCGTAATCTTGGTATACAGGTCAAACTCTTGCGCCACCTGCCCCAGCACGATCAGCTTCTCAGGCGTAATCTCTCCGCCCGGAATTCTAGGAATGACAGAATAAGTACCATCCTTCTGAATATTCGCTAGGAACGAATCGTAAGTATCTTGCAGCCCCACATGAGGCGTCTCTAGCACGTACTCATTCCAAGAAGACGCCAGCATGGACCCCACCGTTGGCTTGCAAATCTCGCAGCCGTGGCCCGTGCCATACTTAGCGAGCAGCTCATCAAAAGACTTAATCTCACCTACGCGCAGCAGGTGATAAAGCTCCTGGCGAGAATAGGCAAAATGCTCACATAGGTGATTGTTGATCTCTACCCCAGCTTTCTTCAGCTCGGATGTCAGCACATCCTTCACCACGGGCACACAGCCACCGCAGCCCGTGCCTGCATTCGTACACTTTTTCAGCGTCGCCAAGTCCGTAATACCGTCTACCTGGATAGCCTCACAAAGTTGACCTTTGCTCACATTGTTGCAAGAACAAATCTGGGCCGTATCGGGCAGACTCTCCATCGTCAGTGTGGCTGGTGCACCATCGCTAGCAGGAACTAACAAGCTCAGCGGATTAGCTGGCAGCGTCATCTGGTTTTGCATTAGCTGGAGCAAGGTACCGTAAGCCGCCGCATCTCCTACAAGAATGCCGCCCAACAGTAAAGAGCCATCAGCAGACACGACTAGCTTTTTGTAAGTGCCTGCGATCGCATCCACCACAGCCAGCTCTTTCGCTCCTGGCGTCTTCGCAAAATTATCACCAAAGCTGGCCACATCCACACCCAGCAGCTTCAGCTTGGTAGACATATCCGCCCCAGTAAACTGTTGCGCAGCGCTCACCGCCAGCAAATCATCGCTTGCCACTTCCGCCATCTGATACCCCGGCGCTACCAAGCCAAAAATGCGTCCTTGATACAGTGCGCATTCTCCAATGGCATAGATATTAGGGTCAGAGGTTTGGCAAGCCTCATCAATCACTATCCCGCCCCGTTCACCCAGCTGCAAGCCACACTCTCGTGCCAGCTCATCCCTAGGACGAATCCCTGCCGAAAAGACAATCATGTCTGTTTGCAGCGAAGTCTCATCGGCAAACTGCATATTCACCAGCTTGCCATCCTCACTCACAATATCTGTAGTGACTTTACTGGTATGAATTTGTACCCCTAAATCCTCAATCTTCTCCTTGAGAATTGCGCCGCCTGCCTCATCTATCTGCACCGGCATCAGCCGAGGCGCAAACTCTACTACATGCGTCTCTAGCCCAAGAGACTTCAGCGCATTCGCACATTCTAGGCCCAGCAAACCACCGCCAACAACAACACCCGTGCGAGACTGCTTAGCGTAAGCCTTCATCGCATCCAAATCTTCGATAGTGCGATATACAAACGTGCCCGTCGCGTCGTTTCCTCTAATCGGTGGCACAAATGGGTAGGAACCTGTAGCGCGCACCAGCCGAACGTAGGCAATCACGACGCCAATAGCTGAGGTGACACGCAGCAGCGCTCGGTCGGTTTCTGTGACGCGATCGCCCACATAAATCCGAATCCCATTTTCGTCGTAGAACCCAGGCTCCACCAGCGTTAGATCTGCGGCAGTTTTACCCGTAAAGTACTCACTCAAATGAACCCGATCGTAAGCAACTCGTGGCTCCTCGCAAAACGTAATCAGATTCCAGTGGTCAAGGGCACCTTTCGCGACCATCAGTTCAAGCAACCGATGCCCGACCATACCATTGCCAACAACGACGAGAGTTTGCTTGCTGTTCGGCATACTGATTCATTTCTCAATTCACTGCCATACACAATGATCGATCCCCCTCAAAAAGACTAGTCTCCTATCCAGGTTTCGTCTGGGATCGATGCAGCGATCGCATAAACAGTGAGATACCTCCTTGCATACAATAGAATGCCTTAACGTTTGCAACAGAACGAAACAAATTTGATAACAAATGCAACAAAACAAGGCCACAAAAATCTTCAGAATGTTTTACGAGAAAAAGTGGTCAATCCACACTACCAATAACTTGGTCCATCATAGTTGGTAGGCTTCGGATAGTAACAAAGGCAGTGCGATGATTTTAGGGAAAAAGGTATGTCTGTATGTGCTAATAGCGTTTTTGAGCGGGTGTGCTCTCTCGGCCATTGAACCACCAAACTCAGCGGTCGACGCAGACTCCATAGCTGAAGAGCCAGAATCCATTGTCAGCACAGACCCTCCAGTTGAAGGGCCAGATTCAGTTACCAACACAAACTCCCTGGTCGAAATCGAATTTGTTGAAAGCGCACCCAAAGACCGCTTCGTCATTACAAATATAGGATCGTGCGCACTCGACGAGCTGATGATCGACTTTGATCTGTCGCAAAGTGCTGGCAAGCTGATATTTGATACCACTGCAACTGGTGCAGGTGTTGAAGTTTTTCAACCCTTTGAAGTAGAGGAAGGTGACATTGTGCAGCTTACCGCAGAGGGTGTTGGTGACGGCGACGCCGAACTTGCGATACAGATTGCTTATTTGGCTCCAGGTGACACGGCAAGCTTCACCATTGATGTAGACGACACGCTGCCCGCAGGCGAACTAGGACAAATTCGCGTTTCAGACTCAGAAATTAGTGGCGGAATCGTAAACATCACTGTTGGAAATTCAGAAACAACATCAACAAGGTTCAACAACGAAAGTACCGCGCAAACAAACCTGCCTGCATGTTCATAGCCAAGGAAGGCCAATTAAGGAAGGCCAGTCAAGGAAGACAGTGCATATAGTTTTCAGCATCCCAATTGCTGGTCGTTGCCAAAAACCGAATCCACTCGTCACGCTTGTACTCTTCAAACAATCGATACATCTCCCCTGGCATTGCAGACTTAATCACCTCATCGTCCGCCAGTCGGTCTAGCGCTTCACCCAAAGACATCGGCAGCTTTTTCGTCTGCTTACCGGCTTCCATCGCCTCATAAATATTGCGCTGCTCCGGCTCACCGGGGTCCAGCTCATTACTCAGGCCATCGTCAAACGCCTGTAGCATCGCCCCCGCCATCAAATACGGATTCACCATAGAATCCACCGCGCGATATTCAAAGCGACCCGGCGCAGATACTCTCAGCCCACAGGTTCGATTCTGATAGCCCCAGTCAGAATAAACTGGTGCCCAGAATCCCGCATCCCACAAGCGACGGTAAGAGTTCACAGTAGAACAACCCACCGCAGTCAGCGCGCCAAGGTGCGCAATCACACCACCAATACAATGCAGACCCACAGGTCCAGGAATTCGAGGAGACTCACCCGGCACCGGCATAAATGTGTTTTCACCACCCTTGTGATAGGTATAGTTGCCCTCCATTCCCGGCAAACTCTCCATCCCAAACATTTTGATCGCAGTCTCGCCTCCCTCCCACAAAGAGAGATTATGGTGGCAGCCTGACGCCGAAACACCTAGAAAAGGCTTCGACATAAAGCAGGCAATCAGGTTGAATTCTCGGGCAACCTGAGCGCAATTTTGCCGGTAGGTGGTGAGGCGAGCGCACGTCCGCAGCGCAGCATCATACATAAAGTTCAGCTCTAGCTGCCCCGGCGCATCCTCATGGTCACCTTGAATCATGTCCAGGCCCATCGCCCGGCTATACTCAATCACCCTGAGAAAAACCGGCCTCAGCTCCTCAAACTGATCAATGTGATAGCAGTTCGGCTTCGTCACCCCACCGGCTGGCTTACCGTCCGGCCCTTTCTTCAGCCACCTCATCTCCGGCTCGCACCCCTGCCGCAGCTGCAACCCATGCTTCTGCTGAAACGCATCGTGTAGCCGCATCAAATTTCCACGGCAATCTGCTGTTAAAAACGCGCCTGGATCTTCCTCTTCCTCACGATTGCGGAAGCACACGCAGTAAACTCTCGCTACCCGCTTGTCCCAAGGCAGCTGACAAAATGTATCCACATCAGGAATCGCAACCAGCTCAGCCGACTCCGGCCCGTAGCCGAGATACTGCTGCTGCCGATCAATCGCCAAATTCACCGTGGCCCCGTACACCAGCTGAATCCCACCTTTCGCAGTCGCTTCCCAGTGGTCCGCAGGCACCCCTTTTCCGGTAATTTTGCCCGTAATCGAAATGAACTGGTAGTAGATATACTCCACACCTAGCTCATCTATTTTGGCGCGCACCTGTTGTACTTTCTCTGCTCTTCCATCAGCCCAAACATAGTTCTGTAAATCTGTTGGTTTGCTCGATGTTTGCGTTGAAGCACTGGGTTTAGTAATCACTCCCGTCACGGTGAACTCTCCAAAATAAATGAGTAAGCGGACAAAACTTGCCTTTTTTAGTAAAACCAACCCATCACAACAGGGTTGTATCTATCACTACGAGAAAGGAAAAGGCTTCCACGGAATCCATTTTGCCCATAGCTGTGCCATCGTGCCGTCTTCTATCAATGCTTCCAATGCACCATTGATCGCATTTAACAGTTCTCTTTGCGGCAAAGACACCCCAATCGCGAAAGGAACCTGCGTCGGCAAACTAAACGCCAAATCCAGACCGTCATCTTCTTGTGCGGCCACTACTAGGACAAGCTCATCGTCAATTAATGCGTCAATTTCACCGGCTCGCAGCGCTTCTAGCATTTCAGGCAACACTTTGTCACTACCAGGATAAGGAACAGCGATCGCACCCTCAAAACCTTCAACCAGTGCAATATTCGTACTATCCGCCAATCCGCCCACTCGCTTCCCAGCCAAATCAGCCACAGACCCAATTCCACTATCCTTTTTCACCAGCACAGCCTCATCAAAAAGACCATAAGGGCGCGTAAAATTCACCAGCCGCTGCCGCGCTTCAGTAATCGCTTGATTGAACCAAACAACATCGTACGGGCTCTTCTCCGACGATGAAAGCACCTGATAGAAATCAGCCATCGGCAAATTATGCCAAACCGGCGTCAGTCCCATCTGTTTACAAACTGCCCGCGCTAGCTCTGGCTCGTATCCCGTACGCTGCCCGTCACCTATGAGATAGCTCATAGGCCGCGCATCGAAGTCACTCGTAACAATGTTGAGATGGCCGGACTGAACGGTTGACTGTTCAGTTAAAGGAGCACTCAACAATTCTTTAGCATTCATCCTGGCGGTCCTCTAAATTTTTCACAAAACTCTCTCTAGGAAGCCGTTAACCACTCGTTAACATCCGTTACTTTTTCATGACAAGCAGCCAAAAAGTAACACAGCGTACATTTTCTTCTAGAGAGAAACTTATTATGACAAGTAGAGTGTGTTTTATTTACTTTGTCAACTTTTCGAGCCTCCGAAAAGTCAAAAAAATAAAATGCGGGTCAGTAAGATAGAGAGTCAGGGTGCAACCCATGAAGCAGAAGATTCAGTCCCAATCCATCAGCCAGCTTGGGTACCAGCACATTCAGCTGTCAGATAGCCAGATAAAGCAATTCCAGGAAGACGGGTTTCTCATTTTAGAGAACTTTCTTCCAGAGGCGTTTGCTGAGCAGCTCGCTAGCCGAATGGATCCTCTGTTCCATGGAGAGTTTGAAACAGGGCTGTATCCCGACGAGTGGCACTGGCGACCCGGCATGAGCCTGCCAGATATCACCCGAGAAATGTGCAATGCCTGGAAATGCGATCGCACCATCGCCAGCCTCGTCCTCTCCGCCGAAATAGGACGACTCACCGCCACACTCGCCGGTTGGGACGGCGCACGCATTGGCCAAGATAGCCTGTGGATGAAGCCACCTGGTGCGAAGGCGATCGCAATGCATCAAGACGGCGCCTACGTCGACTACCTCACCCCCGCCGCCATGATGACCTGCTGGGTCGCACTCAACAAAGCCACCGCTGCAGACGGCACACTGGTATACGTAAAGGGCTCTCACAAGTGGCCCCTAGCCAACGTCGAAGGAGAGTTTCACGCGCCCACAAAAGACTACCGCTGGGCCATGCTCCAAGCCGCCGAAAACGCGGGTGTCGAAGAACCCGAGCTAGTCATTGTAGATGTACCGGCAGGCGGCTGCGCCTTTCATCATGGCCGCACTTGGCACGGCCTGTGTAAAACAACGCGCACAGAAGGCACCTTTCACAGCATTGGCCTGCACACTATTCCGGCCAGCGCGCAGTTCCACCCAACCAATCCGCCCGGCTACATCTACGGCCGCTACAAGCGACTAAACAGTACAGAAATGGACGAGACTTTTTTCCCTATCCTCTGGCAAAAAGACGGCTATCGCAGTCCGCACCTAGCAGAATATTGTGCCGATCCACTCTCTTAACCCCCAGATACCCCCCCCCAGAACAACACCCCCAAAACAGCCCATGACTTTTACTCAAGAAAAGCCTCTTGTTCAGTCACTCAAAGTTGACAGTGTTAGTCATCCGT
>ERZ1740052.131-NODE-131-length-25769-cov-5.130901_pt1 | contig 25769 bp, 21 predicted proteins | sample MGYA00581750_ERZ1740052 | MGnify/ENA primary metagenome ERZ1740052 (study PRJEB43018, sample SAMN04849743) | marine metagenome | isolation source: floating plastic debris | place: Pacific Ocean | collected 2008-08-30 | study: EMG produced TPA metagenomics assembly...
TGGGTCGCTGCCCTTGGGGGGGTTCTTTTGTAATGGTGAAATTGGTCCAGTGGGTAAAACGACATTTCTGCATGGATTTACCTCTGTCTTTGGAATCTGCCGTTGATTAGACGATTAGCGGGGAGTACGTCTGTCGCTGATGGCCCCAGGACCCAGGGTGGCATCGGTGGATAGGTCCATAGCTGTGGCTCCTATGTCTAAGAGTGCTCCCTGGGGGCGAGATTTGATGTATTGCCAGGCTTCTTGTAACTGTTGGCGACCGCTGGAGGTGGTTAGCTGACTAAGACCGCCGAGCAGTGCGATCGCAATCGCAAACATCACAGTCCGCCGCATGGTCGGTGAGGATAATGGCCCCAAACTTTGCTGCGATGGAGTAGGCACTTGCAACGGCGGTTGAGCGGGTACGGGGGCTGTTCGAATTGCCTGACGTAGCATCAGCAACCGCCGATACATTTGCAACGTCTGGGGATCATCCATGAGCCATTGGGCGACCTGCTTGCGCTCCGCAGGCGTTACTTCATCGTCTAGATAGGCACTGAGGAGCTCAAAACGTTCCTCTTCGCTATAGGTTTTGGTTAGCCCAATCCTTTGCTCAGACCCATCTACAGACGAAGCCTGATTGCCGTCAGTTTGTTCAGGCAAATTATCAAAGGGCTCCGGCTTGCCAGACGAGCTGCTTTTATCAAAGGGAGCGTGATGAAAGGACATAACGTTTGGACCTTAATCTACCAGTAACCTAGACGCTCAAAGTGTTTGCTCTAAGACGTTTTCTTGATATCCGTTTAGTCTCCCCACTCTGACCAGAGGCCAATCGAGAAACGGACAGCTGACGTTCAAAAGAAGCCGCTCAAGCAGTACGCTTTTGATCCCAGACGTTGGGCTTAGCAAAAAGTATCCGGAAAGCAAAGACTTTTTGAATGGAATTTAAATCAGATTTAATCAAGTGGAGGTCAGAACTTGACAAAGTTTATGTTGATTTGTTCCTAAGGCTAGCAAAGCAATATTGCTGGTGCATTAATCTTTAGGCTAGAGTTACTCACTTTGAAGCGTTAAAGATGTCAAATTTGTGTTCCTTTATACGGGCGGATACGAAATCTTGACGAACCTCCCCGACAGAACACATAAACAGCGAAGGGGGTAAGGGTATACTAAGTTCTAGCCGTTTGCTTATCCAATCATGCAGCACTTGGCCAAGGTTTGCCATACTACCTCTGAGGGCGCTCTCGTCTTACAGTTTCTGGCGCGTCAGCTCGAAGACTACCTGTGGGAGCTTTCCATAGGCGATCAAGAGACGGTGTGTACCCTACCCGTAAGCCTAAATGAAGGCACCCTGGTTTTAGTAGAGCTTGACGCATCCAATCAGGTGGTTGAGCTTCAAGAAGCAACCGATTGGATTTTAGATTTGGTTTCCCAATTTCTAACCCAAGGGGTGACCCCACAGTTTTTCCATCAAGAAGTAGAGCGCGCTGAACAATGGCGTCAGTCACTTACGTTACAGAGCCAGGAAATTCGTCGTCGAGCCTTAGAAACAGCCGCCCGACGCGATGAAATTCAAGCTTTAGAGAAAAAGCTGCGGCTTGAGCAGGAAGAGATTGAAAAGCAAAACGAAACCCATTCACCCTAATCCTACGTTGCCCTACGTTAGGTCCAAACTTGAGGGATTTGGCGGCTAAACTCCACTCATATCCTATATACAGAGAAGCCGCTGCTGTTAGGTGTTCTATTCTGCCTTACTTTTATCTATAGTTGGCTATCCATGGTTCAGACCCTGGGCAATCCCTGAAGGCTCTAGATAGCAAAAGACGTAAAAAGCGGCTGAATTTGAATTCAGCCGCTTTTATCTAAGGAAATTTCTAAATCAATGAGTCCCTAAGCGGGCTCTTGGGCAGATAGTAGAGGCGTGTTGGTTGCCATCTGCGATGATCCCCCTGCGGGCATAAAGATGGTTCGTAGTAATCTAGCAGCTGCCCGCTGCGCCAGGTTACGGGCTACGCGCTGTCCCATTTGACGAGTTTCAGGTTTAGCGAGTACCTGGGGTACGAGCCTAACGACGGTTCCTCCGTCCATTCCTTTGGTGTCACCCAATAGGCTGACAATGCGGCTGATATGTTCCCATTCGTTTGCTCGGTTAGCTGATGCCTGGGTTGCAGGTTCTTGGCTAACAGCGGTTTGGAGGCGCTGAACTAGGCTGTGACCAAACTGATCCAAGCTCTTAGCCAGCTCATCGGCAATATGATCGCGAATATGATCGCCCCGCTCTGAAAAGAGGTAGTTGATAGTTTGCTCTAGGACATTGGCCAGGTCATAGTCCTGGCTAGAGCGAGCATTACGGAGCAGATTTTCCAACCGATTCCAGCGAAAGTCGCCATCTTTGAAGAGCAATTCTTGCAGAGACTGTCGAAGCTCTGGTGATGGGTCGGTCAACAATCGCTTAGCTACATAAGGATACGCCTTACTCAGGACCTTAAAGTCAGGATCAACGCTGATGGCAATACCGTCGAGGGTCACTAGTGAACGAATAATCAAGGCGTAATAAGCTGGAACCCGAAAGGGATATTCATACATCAGCGCCGAGAATTCATCGGTAATGCTTTTTAGGTTAAGCTCGGCCACTGAAGCGCCCAATGCATTATTAAAGACCTTTGCTAGGGCCGGAATAATCGGTTCCAGGTTGGTTTCAGGGGTGAGAAATTCTAACTTGACGTAGTCGTTGGCAAGCCCGTCAAAATCCCGATTGACCATGTGGACAATGGCTTCAATCAGACCGTAACGTTGGTAACTTTCGACATCACACATCATGCCGAAGTCTAGATAGGCTAGTTTGCCATCATCGGTGACCAGTAAATTACCAGGATGGGGGTCTGCATGGAAGAATCCATGTTCTAAAAGCTGTCTGAGGGAGCATTGAACGCCAATTTCGACAATCTCAGTTGCCTTTAGTCCTTTTGATTCAAGAATGGCTGGTTCTGTCAGCTTTGTGCCATTGATCCACTCCATGGTGAGCACCCGGCGGGCGGTCAGTTCAGTGTAGATTTTTGGCACAATAATGTCCGGTATATAGCCATAGAGGGATTCAAACCGCTGGGCGTTTTCCCCTTCATGGGTATAGTCCATCTCTTCGAAGATGCGAGTGCCAAACTCATCCATAATGCTGACTAGGTCACTGCGTACCACGCTAAGGTTGTCGCATGCCCATTGGGCCAGCTGCCTCAGAAGATAGATATCGCGAGTGATCTGTGCCGTAAGCCCTGGTCGCTGCACCTTAATGGCCACGTCTTCACCGGTTTTTAGCCGGCCTTTATAAACTTGTCCCAGGGATGCTGCTGCTACAGGATTGGGCGAAATGTCTGCATAGATATTGTCGGGTGTTTGACCTAGATCTTCTTTAATCAGTCGAAAGGCAATCTCGTTGGGGAATGGCGGTATCTGGTCTTGTAGCTTGACCAGCTCTTCCATAAAGGCTGGGGGGACCAAATCGGGCCTTGTCGATAGGGCCTGACCGATTTTTATGTAGGCAGGGCCTAGCTTGGTTAATACTTTCCGCAGCTGAACAGCACGCTTGGCCTCATTTTTTTCTTGACGGCCGGTTTGACGATCCCACAATAGCCCCCAACCAAATCCGATGAATGTCCAGATCAGCTCTATAAAACGCAGGAAAATTTGGAGCGGACGGGAGCGATAGTAGGATGCGATCGCAGCTGGGTCATATATCAGCAGCTCATCTAGAGACTGGACTGAAGATACCGAACCGTTATTCAAGCTGGAGAACACTGGTGCAGCAGACATGGGTTATATCCTTGAGCTATAAGGCGTTTCAATAAATTTGACCGCTTGGCCTTTAGACCTCCACTGGTGCTTAAGAGCCAGTTGGCAACCATCTGAGTCGGGTCATCCTTAGTTATTTATTAACTATTGTAACAAGCTGATCCACAATCCCCATGGACTATTGCTAAATGCCAGCATAATCCCTCCTTTAGTCGGACGTCAGTCGCAGAAACCGAAGTCCTGAAGCAATAACTGCTACAAGATTAGACAGAATTGATACAGCCTGACACGTCACTTAATTTCCACAGTAAAAAATCCACAGTAAGATTGATTAGCTCGCTGTTCGAGTTCTACTGTTATTTGGCTGTCTCACACTGTGCCCTGGTTTAGTCATATTTGTCTGCAACCTGTTGTGCTAAGGAGGCAATGGCCATGCTAACCTCCCTGAAAATCGATAATTTCACTCTGATCGATCAGCTAGACCTATCGCTACAACCTGGCCTAAATGTTCTCACCGGAGAAACAGGGGCTGGTAAATCTATTATCCTCGATGCCATTGATACGGTTTTGGGCGGTAAAGCCAGCGGTCGGTTGGTGCGTACGGGTGAAAAAAAAGCCTTGATCGAAGCCACGTTTCAGGTCCCTCCTCCTGTGACCGAGTGGCTCAGTGCCAATGACATTCCGCTTACGGACGGTGGACTGCGCTGTAGTCGAGAACTGACAACTGGTAGAGGCAGCGTTCGTAGCCGTAGCCGTCTCAATGACGTCATTGTCAAAAAAAATCAGCTAGAAGAGCTACGTCGTTTGTTGGTAGAAATTACGGCCCAGGGGCAAACCGTACAACTCGGTTCCCTAGATGCCCAGCGCGATTGGCTAGATGGTTTTGGTGGGAATCAGCAGCAGCGTCAACTTGTTGACCAGGCCCATAGCGCTGCCACCAGTGCCCAGCAGGCATTAGAGCGTCGTCGTCGCGCTGAGCAGCAACGTCAGCAGCAGCTCGACTTATTTGATTATCATGCTCAAGATCTCAGCAGTGCCAACCTACAAGACCCCGAGGAGTTAGACCGTCTAAAACAGGAACATCAGCGTCTCAGCCACAGCGTTGAACTCCAAAAGCAAAGCTACGATGCCTATCAAATCCTTTATGAAAGTGATGGTAGCTTTGATAGCTGCTCTGACTTGCTTGGGCGGGTTGAGCAAATGCTTAGCTCCATGCAGCGGTTTGATGATCAGGTGACTCCGATGCTGGATCTCGTTAGTGACGCCCTAGCCCAAGTAGAAGAAGCGGGTCGTCAAGTCAATACCTACGGTGAAAACTTAGAAACGGACCCGGTGCGGTTAGCCGAGGTTGAAACTCGCATGGGCTACCTGAAGCAGCTGTGCCGAAAATATGGTCGCGATTTGCCTGAGCTGATTGAGTACTATCAGGAAATCCAAGTTGCCTTAGATGCACTCAACGGCGATGGGCAGTCCATTGAAGCCTTAGAAGCTGCCCACGAAAACGCCCAGAGCATGCTAGACGAGGAATGTGCCAAGCTGACAAAACTTCGAAAAAAAGCTGCTAAGCGTTTAGAGTCACAGCTGATTGATGAACTCAAACCCTTAGCAATGGAGCGGGTTAAGTTTAAGGCCGATCTGCGCTCTACTGCGCCTCAATCCCATGGGGCCGACGTCGTTGAGTTTCTCTTTAGCCCCAACCCTGGTGAACCCTTACAGCCCTTGACAGAAACTGCGTCTGGTGGCGAAATGAGTCGATTTCTGCTGGCCTTTAAAGCCTGCTTCACCAAGGTGGACCCCATTGGCACTCTGATATTTGATGAAATTGATGTAGGCGTCTCAGGTCGTGTGGCCCAGACCATCGCTGAAAAGCTTTATCAGCTTAGCCAGCATCGTCAGGTCCTCTGCGTTACCCATCAGCCCCTGGTAGCCGCCATGGCAGACGCTCATTTTCATGTTGATAAGCAAGTGGTCTCTAACGGTAAAAAAAAGACTGATGAACGTACCGTCGTAAGGGTGACAGGGCTTGATGCCACCGCTCGTCGCGAGGAACTTGCGCAGCTGGCGGGTGGCCGTTCTCACCAAGAAGGCATCGCTTTTGCTGAGTCACTTTTAGCCCAAGCAGCTACGATTCGCCAAGCTTAGCGCGCTGTTTTGATATGGAGCTGCTGCGGATTTTGCCTGCTATAGTTTGGATCTAGGGTGGCTGACAGGCTTTATAGGTTTTCGATGACTTGGGCATTTTGACTAAAACCCAAAATCAACTCAAATCTGAAGGAGGCATGGGCCTAATTTAGCGCAGGTCCATTGCTACTGATTTCTGGGGGCGTTTCGTACCCAGGTACTGTGAGGTACTTGGGTTTCCTCAGTCTTATTGCCATATTCCTTGCTATCGTCGGCCATTATTTGCGTAAAGCTGTGATTTATCGTCCTGTCATTGTGTGGCACCTTCCTAAGGGCATTTCAGTCGGGGTAAAGGAGTTGGAAGTATGGCTGTTATCCCAACCAATATTTGCCAGTCAGCAGCTTGATGGAGCTCACATTTTGCAGTTTTCGCAGTGGCCAGACCCAGTTAATGCATCGCTAACGGTCGTTTTGGGGTTAGCAAGTCTGCTCATTTGTGTATTACTCATTGAAGTGGTGCGCTGTCGCAAGGTCCAGGCGCAACTGCTCCAAGAAAATGAAAAACGGTCTCACGATTTAGCACATCTAGGTGCGGATCTATTTTGGGAGTTAGATAAAGACTTAAAGTTTTCCTATCTCTCTGGTAACTTTCATTATCTACAACGCGAAGATCTAGCCGATAAAACGCCCTGTCAAACCCTGGTACATCAGTCTAATCTGGAAGCAGATTGGGACTATTTCCAGGAGCAGTTAACCCAACATCAGCCCCTGGCAAATTTTATGCTGCGGTGGCAGACATCAGATACGACACTCCGTATCTTTAAGCTCAACGCCCATCCTTTGTTTGATAAACATAATCGCTTTCAGGGCTACCGTGGTGTGCAGCGAGAAGTGACAGAGGAGTATAACCTGACTCAAACCATCGCTTATCAAGCTACCTATGATCCTTTGACGGGATTAATTAATCGCAATGAATTTGATACTCGCTTACGACAGGCGATCAAACGGGTGCGAGAGCGGGGTGTTCAATCTGTTCTGGGCTATCTTGATTTAGATCAATTCAAAATTGTCAATGATACGGCTGGGCACTTAATTGGTGATCAGCTGTTAACGGATCTGGCGCAATTACTTCAACAAAACATCCGTAGCTCCGATAGTCTGGGCCGACTGGGTGGGGATGAATTTGGTTTGTTGTTAGAGGGGTGTTCCCTAGAGCAAGGACAAAAACTCTCTCAAACCCTGGTAGATAAAATCAGTGGTTACCAATTTATGTGGCGAGGGCGCCAATTTCAAGTCGGTGTCAGTATTGGTCTAGTCCCGATTTCAGGGGATGCCTCTAACGTTATCGAATTGCTTAGTCGTGCCGATTTGGCTTGCTATAAGGCAAAGGATTTGGGGCGGGGTAGGGTTTATCTAGCGGACCAAAATGATATCGAACTTGACCGCCAACACCTGGAATTAGTTCATATTGCCAATATTCCCCAGGCCATTGAGGAAAATCGATTTCATTTAATGGAGCAACCGATTATCTCTTTGCTGGATGACACCTACAGTCATGTGGAAATTCTGTTACGTTTGACCGATGAATATGGACATATTGTCCATCCTAATCTGTTTATTCCCATGGCAGAACGTTATGGCATGATTGGGTTGATTGATCGCTGGGTCGTGAAAACCGTGCTCACAAACTACCATCGCTATTACCCCGAGGCTAAAACTATGGTGGCCATTAATCTTTCCGGGAGTAGCTTAAGTGATGAACGGTTTACGGAGTTTGTGATTAAGTTGCTAAAAGAATCGGCCATGCCAGCGGATCAACTCTGTTTTGAAATTACTGAGACAACAACAATTTCTCAACTAGATCAGGCGATAAAGTTTATCGCCACCTTAAAACAGTTGGGCGTTAGCTTTGCCCTAGATGATTTTGGTAGCGGTTTGTCTTCCTTTGGTTATCTCCGTCAGTTACCGGTCGATTACCTCAAAATTGACGGAGATTTGATTCGTAATATTGAGGAAGAAGACTATATCCATACGATTGTCGATATGGTTAATCAGGTGGCAACCATGATGGGGATGAAAACCATCGCTGAGTTTGTTGAAAATGACGTCATTTTGGCCAGATTACGAGCGTTGAATGTGGGGTATGGCCAGGGCTATGCTATCGCTAGACCCAAACCGTTACCTCGGTTTAATGGGTTGTAAAGACTCGGTAGCGGTGCTCTTTCGTTGCTATCGGGTAGCTATTTTGCAAGTCGACAGAAATAAAAAAGCCCAAGGCAAAGCCCTGGGCTTGGAAATACAGTAAGTGACTGAATGTAGCTCTCCGAAGGAGAGACTGGGCCAACAGCAGTAAGCTATGACCAGCTATAAAAATCGTTAGGACGACGTCTCTATGCCAATGCTGCTAATGGTTTTACCTGTGCCAGCATCTCTCTCAATACATCTCCTTCGATCACTTCTTCTTTGAGCAACTGCTGTGAAATACTCTCTAGCAGTTCTCGATTACTGCGTAGAATTCCCAACGCGTTTTCATGGGCAGCTTCTACTAGGCTCTTGACTTCGGCATCAATGGCGCGAGCTGTTTCCTCGCTCATGTTGCGCCGGGCATTGGGCATACCGCTATCTAAGAATGAGCTTTGCTGCCCTTTGTCATAGGCCAACGGTCCTAGTATCTCGCTCATGCCGTAGGTTGTGACCATTTGTTCGGCGACTTCCGTTGCTCGCTGGAGGTCGTTGGCTGCTCCGGTGGTAATTGAGCCAAAGACAACTTCTTCGGCAGAACGACCGCCCAGCAGGGTAGCGATTTGTCCTTTGAGCTCATCGGCGCTGCGCAAAAAGCGATCTTCTGTTGGTAGCTGGAGTGTATATCCCAGTGCTGCCATACCTCGTGGAACAATGGAGATTTTTTCTACTTGTCCACCGTCTTCCATCAGAGTGCCGACCATGGCATGGCCTACTTCGTGATAAGCAACGATTTCCTTTTCCTTATCGTTTAGAACGCGGCTCTTTTTCTCTAGACCGGCTACTACTCGCTCAATGGCTTCGGCAAAGTCTGCTTGGATGACGGCCTGACGATTATTGCGGGCTGCTAGTAGTGCGGCTTCATTGACGAGGTTGGCGAGGTCTGCGCCCGCAAAGCCGGGGGTACGGGTTGCGATCGCATTCAAATCCACATCATCTCCAAGCTTTACTTCTTGGGCATGGATTTTAAGAATAGCTTCTCGGCCTTTGAGGTCAGGACGGTCAACAAGTACCTGACGATCAAATCGGCCTGGACGCAGCAGGGCCTGGTCTAACGTTTCCGGTCGGTTAGTAGCGGCCAAGACAATGATGGTGTTGTCACCAGCACCAAAGCCATCCATCTCAGTGAGCAACTGGTTTAGGGTTTGTTCGCGCTCGTCGTTACCACCGTAGAAACCACCTGAGGCACGGGATTTACCAATGGCATCCAATTCATCAATAAAGACGATGCAGGGAGCCTGCTTTGGGACTGCTCAAACAGGTCGCGCACCCTAGAGGCCCCCACACCCACAAACATTTCGATAAATTCAGAACCAGAAATGCTGAAGAATGGGACACCGGCTTCACCGGCTACGGCCTTGGCCAGCAATGTTTTTCCCGTTCCGGGAGGGCCGATTAACAGCACTCCCTTAGGGATCTTGGCGCCGATATCAGTAAACCGTTTGGGGGTCTTTAGAAAGTCAACAATTTCGACCAGCTCGGTTTTAGCCTCTTCTACACCGGCCACGTCTTCAAATGTAATTTTGGTAGCTTCGTCTTCGACATAGACCTTTGCCTTACTTTTGCCAATAGAAAGCGCACCCTGGGGACCGCCGCCTCTAGCTAAGAAAAAGCGCCATACAGCAATAAAGATTAAGGGCGGAATCACCCAGCTCAAAAGGCTACCAATCCACTGGTTCTGAGCGGGTGGAGTCGCGGCGAACTCCACACCATTTGCCTCTAATAGGTCGGGTAGTTTGAGGTCAAAAATCGGTGTCGTCGAATATACCGGGCCCGCATCCCCCAGCTCGTTTTTGACCTGATAGCGAATTTCGTTTTGCCCCACCGACGCCTTAATCACCTCATGCTCCTGCACCTGATGGATAAACATGCTGTAAGGTGTGCGTGGCGTACGCTGAATGGGTAGAAAAATATTTACCGTCAGCAGGATTGCCCCTAGCAAAAATAGTAGGTTACTAATTTGTCGGGAGCGCGGCGGACGCGGATCTTTATTGACTGGCATGGGTTGAAGTTCCTTACAGATGTGTCCTTAGCCTATCAATGTACTCGGGGAAAAAAACTGATTGAAAACCGTACACCGGCTGTCGGGTTTTCAACGCTTTTTCCAGATCAATGGGTTAGAGGGGGGAGGGCTAGAGATGTGCCCCAATATGTATAGCCATTGCGCGCTTCGGGGGTACTTCAAATTTAGCTCTGCCAGTTTCGTCTACTACGATCGAAGTGTTGCAGTGACCAGTGAAAGGAGTCTCGGTGGCGTTCTCGACTGGTGCTGTTGTCGGCTCTTCCGACAAAATATTGCAGTAAAGCCCAGCGGGCAAGCCTGTCATTAATGTTTCCGTAAGGGCGGTATTTTCATTATTAATCACCACAAAACCACGAGTTCCTCGGGCAAAGGCTATTTGGTTATTGCCGTTGTCCCACCAGTGGTCGATGGTAGGGGCCCCTTGGGTAACATTGCGAAACTCCACCATGTTGGCAATGACGGGCCAGCGATGTTCACATACCCAGCCATCACCACAGCTGATGGGCAGGGCTTGGCCTTGATCATTGGTGGGCGGGCCAACCCAGTTACCCAGTTCTCTGGGCCAGTCGTAGCTGGACATTACCTTCGGGATGCCGTAGGGCCATGCCAGCATAAAGACGTTGGCTAGTTTGTAGCTAGCTCCGTCATCTGCGGGGGAATCAAACGTGACAATGTTGTGATCATTACTGCGCTGGGTGCTGTGGTTATCGGTGAATACCACGGCCTTATGGCTGGGCATTAGATTCCAGGCTTCGCCAAATAGCACCAGGTTCTTGAGCTGCCCACGGCGCACCTGTTCGCCTAGGTTTCGACCATAACGAAATTCGGTGACGGCACCATTGCCAAAATAGTCACTAGATTTGATGGAATCAGAGCCCGTGTGGGTGATTTCCTGATAAATGAAGGGACGACCGCTGGGATGAAATTTGGTGTTGAGGGGCTGCAGTCGGCGTAAAATCTTTTCTAGATCTTGAGGCGGAATATGCTGAGCTGCGCCGATGTGAAACCCAGCGACACCCAACTCTAAGAGTTTATTCATTGCCCTGGCAATCTCAGCTTGCACCTGCGTACTGCCCGTGTCTAAATCCTGTTGTCCCGATAGCTGGCAGTGCTGCACTCGCCAGGGTTCTTCAGCGTAGTCACGAGGCTCAATAACACAGGGCTGATTAAAGTCAGCTTGGGTGTAGGGCACACCGTCATAGGCAAAATTGGTGGTATCAAATTTACTGCCGCCAATTCCCTGACCTGCTCCGCTGCTGGCCATGTGGTTAATGACCACATCGGCATAAACCTTGACACCGACCTGATGGCAGCGCTCGATCATATTGGCCAGTTGGGACTGATTGCCGCTGCGGCTGAGTAGCTGATAGCTGACTGGCTGATACCTCTGATACCAAGGGGATGGAGTGGTGTCTTGTGCGATCACGCGATGCTCATGGGGTGGGGAAATCTGAACCGCGCCATATCCATTGGGCCCCAACCATGTCTCGCACTCCAGGGCAATATCTGGCCAGGACCAATCAAAGAGCTGCACGATGACTGAATGGGCCTTGGGTACCTGTCGCCCCATGGAGGATGTCGGGAGCTGGGCAGCAACCTGACATCCTCCTATACCTAGGGCAAAGGCTGCAGCTGCCGAGCGTCTGGCTAACGTTGCCAGTAGTGCTGGCCTCACCCGGGACCCCACTGGTTACTACCTGCGATCGCAGTGTTCGTCTGAACAGTCAAAGCAAACATCCTAATAACCTCAAAAGGTGTCTATTCTCGGTCACGTATTATCCACGATCAGTACCCCATCAACCAAGTATTATTTTTTACATAGATGTAATACTCTTGCCAGACTGTTTGCGATTTTTTTAGCCTTTTGAACTACATTACCTAATACAAAAACCTGCTTCCAGGGGGGAGATACCCCTAAAAACAGGCTTTTTAAGATTCAAATTTGAAATTGATCTAAGTGAAAACCAGGGCTAATTGAGGTCAGTACTCAATTAGAGCTGTGGGATTTACCAGCCCTTCTCGGCTTGTGCAAGTACGTAGGCGGCAACATTCTCAATCTGATCAGCCGTTAGACGACCACCAAATGCGGGCATGGCACCATTACCGTTGGTTACCTGAGTAACAATGGCATCGGCTGTATCTTTCCCGTTAGCAGTCAGGTCGTCCTGCTTTAGAGTTTTGGCGGGATTAACTGCGTTACCACCACCAATGTGGCAAGCTGCGCAGTTAGCTGAAAATACTTGAGCGCCAGCGCCAGCATCAGCTGCCAGGGCAGGAGGGGCAATCAAGAAAAGGGCACTTGCTACAAACGCCACAACAGTAGCCAAAATAGATTTCATCGGGGACTCCTCTCAAAAAATCACAGTCTAAGGTCATCCATAGAAGCCAAACGCTCAGGATTAACCGACCTCCATCGTCTCTAGTTCTTTTTGACTGGGTCAAATGACGTCAGGTCAAGCATGAACAATTGTAAAGCTGAGGCTCTTAGATTCTCAGATATATCTCTTTGGTCGATCTGATGGGATGTGACGCTTGTTAAATGGCCAGAATCTTTGTTTTGTAAGGCGTTGACTTGAGTTTTCTATGGAGCGGAGGTTGGGGCTGCATCCCTATATATCCACAGACTATTTGGGCACGTCACATGGGTGCTGCTCAGCAATGCTTTATTTTTTGTTTATTTGCCTACAGAGACATCAGGCATTCTAAAATAATCAGGTATATGTAGTTAAGAATGCTTAATTACTCCAAATTCAACCTTGAGAAATTCACCATGACCTTTTTTAACCGAGCATTGCGAGCCATGGGTGCGCTGTTAGTGACAGCTGCTCTGGTTTTTGCTGGCACTGTTTTTAATGCGGCCCCTGCTTACGCGACTAATTATGAAGTCAAAATGGGCTCCGATGCAGGTCTGCTTGCGTTTGAGCCTGCAACTATCACCATCAAGGCTGGTGATACGGTTACCTGGGTTAATAACAAAATGGCCCCTCACAACGTTATTTTTGATGCCGCTCAGGTTCCTGGTGGTAAAGACGTTGCTGATTCCCTATCCCAAGAGCAGCTAACCTTCTCCCCTGGTGAGTCCTACTCCTCCACCTTCTCTGAGTCCGGCGAGTATAGCTACTTCTGTGCCCCTCACCGTGGTGCTGGCATGGTTGGCAAAATTATTGTTGAGTAAGTCCGTTGGCCCACAGGGCTTGCTGAGTTGACTAAATGAGTTCAATAAAAAAGACCGATCATCTAGATTGGTCTTTTTTATTGCCTGGGTGCCTAACACCCAGAAGCCGGGGCTAGGACGTTGCTAGGAGGGGCGCGGCCGATAGCAGGGTTTTAGTGTAAGGATGCTGCGGACTGTTAAATAGCTTTTCTGTGGGTTCTAGTTCAACGATTTTGCCGTTGTTCATAACGGCGATGCGATCGCAAAGGTAGCGAGCTACCCACAAATCGTGGGTAATAAACAGATAGGTAAGCTCCAGCTCATTCTTAAGCTCTAGCATGCGCTCTAACACCAGGGCCTGCACGCTCGCATCTAACATACTCACCGGCTCATCGCAGATCACTAACTTGGGTTTAGTAATGAGGGCTCTGGCGATGGCCACCCGCTGCTGCTGCCCGCCAGATAAATCACTGGGATAGCGATGGTAGTAGTCGGCGGGTGTCAGCCCCACTCGCGTCAACATGCTATGGACCATCTGTTTGGCCTCTGATGCCGTGGCTAGCCCATGGATAATGAGCGGATCGGCAATCCCTCGCCCCACGGTCATCATGGGATTGAGACAGGCGTGGGGGTCCTGGAAAATCATTTGAAAGTTGCGACGCTGGAGCTGGAGCTGAGACCGTGACAGACCCACCAGGTTTTGTCCCATAAACTCCACCCGGCCAGATGTGGGTGGAATAATCTGCATCAGTGCTCGAGAAAAGGTACTTTTACCACAGCCTGATTCCCCCACTAGCCCTAGCACTTCCCCCGGATGTAAATCTATGGAAATGCCGTCCACCGCTCGGATGGTGTCCGGTGGGGTGCGGTTAAATAGCTTGGACAGTAAAGTTTGCTCGATGGTGTAGTGCTTGATGAGATCCTGCACCCTTAGTAAAGGAGGGCCATGGTTTTCGGGCTCGGTTACCCCCTCAGCTTCGTAGTTTTGTAGTTGATGGGCCGCCTGCAATAAGGATTGGGTGTAAGGTGCCTGGGGCTGATAAAGCACCTGCTCGGTTGAGCCTAATTCCACCAGCTTGCCCTGGTACATGACGGCGATGCGATCGCAATATTCCCCCACCAGGGCCAGGTCATGGGAAATCAAAATTAGGGCCATTCCCCGCTCGCGACACAGCTGAGTGAGCAGGTCCAAAATTTGGGCTGAAATAGTGACATCTAGGCTGGTGGTGGGCTCATCCGCCACAATCAGTTTGGGGTTTAGCAACAGTGCTAAGGCAATGGCCACCCGCTGACGCATTCCACCGCTAAATTCGTGGGGATATTGCTCCCAGCGGCTGGCCGGAATACTGACGGACTTGAGGGTTGCGATCGCAATCTCCTTAGCCGCCTGCCTAGACAGATCAGACCGATGAGCCCGCAGCGTCTCCACACAGTGATCGCCGATGGTCATCAACGGATTTAACCGTGTCATTGGATCCTGAAACACCAACGACACCGCCTCTCCCCGAAACCGACGAATATCCTGGGCCGTCAGCCCAAACACATCCCGCCCCTCAAACAGAGACCGCCCGTCGGTTCGTCTTCCCCCCGTCAAGAGTCGCAGTGCTGACCGCCCTAATGTAGATTTTCCACAGCCCGACTCCCCCACCAGCCCCAGCATTTCCCCAGGCTCTAACGACAGCGATACATTCTCAACCGCCCAGTTAGCCTGTTGCGGATAGGCTACACAGAAGCTATCGAGCGTTAGTAAGGGGGGAGTCATGAAACGTAAGTAGAGGACAACGTCTAAATTATCAAATGCCGGATCCTGGGACTGAGGCCAGTAAGCTAGCTGTGCCCCCCCAAGCTCCTACTTCTCAAACCGCCGCATCAAATACGCCACTCCAAAATCTCCATTAGGATGCTGCTCTAGCAGTTTTGCCAGGTCAAACAATTTCTCTGCAATCTCGGGTCCTAGCTTTTCTGCTGTTGCTATCCTTTCACGGAATTCCGCCTCGGCACTACGCACATAGTTTTGCCACTCATCCGTAAACAGAACCGGCACATAGGCACTTAACCCCAGCTCATTCAGTAAGGCCCATTCACCATCGTCATACCAGGTGCCCTTGCATCCAGGGCACCGTTCAATAAAAAAGGATACCTTCTGTAGATTGATCCGTCCCCGCACCAGGTAAAAACCGCAGCTAGGGCATAATCCAGCCCGATTATCATAGCGAGATGGCTGATAATCACCGCCGTGGTTAATTGGCACCTGCAAATTGCTCACCCTCATGGACGGATCTGCTTGGGTCGATTGCCAGGTTTGATAATCGTCAGCCGCTACCCAAGAGCCGTTACATATAGGGCAGCTGTGGGACTTGAGACCTTCTGTTAGCTGTCCCGGCAGCAGCGATTCCTGTGGATGTTTCGGACAGAGCATCGCCTTCAGTGAATAAAGTGCACCAACTATTGTGTCGCAAAATTGTATTGCAGACGGTCCCAACCATCCCCCATCCGCCGTTGCTGATTTAGAGGATAAACCGATCGGTGAGATATGCGATGGGACAGTATCTCGCAGATAAAATCATACCGAGGATCAGCAACGCTCCCCATCCAGACTGTAGTTTTTCGTAGGGGAAAACTCAAGCATTACCGTTGCTGATTTAGGGCAAGCATTAGTCTTACGGTGACCTTTCGGTTAGATGCACCCCCTATGGCTGTACATCTGACAAAAGGGTCACCATGACTTGGGTAAATCCTTGCAGTTGCCCTAACCGATGCTCAATTTGCCCTAAGCGTTGTTGGCGGGTGTGTTCCTGACGGGCTGCTTTAATAAAGCTGACCTCCACGGCCAAAAGCCTCATGTGGCGGTGAATCTCAGTAGTCGCTGAATGCCATTGAGATTGCTGCTGAGGTAGCTCTAGCTGAGTCACTATGGGCCATAGCTCCCGATCAAAAAAGCTCTGTAACTGCTTGGTCTGGAGAGCCATTGTCTCCAGAGCCGTAACCTCTTTGAGCTGAGCTAACTGTTGAGCGTAGTGGTCAAGAGCCTCAGCAGCACGGGTGAATGTCATGATTTAATAATAATGTAAGAATTTAATAAAGCTGTCCCAATCAAATTTTTTATATCTATAGCCTTTATATAACTGGCGCAACATTTCTCGAGCAGACACATATCCTGTTAACAAGACGCACTGAATGAAATGGGTTAGCTGGATTTTAGGAATTCAGACTGCTCGACTCAATAACCGATCTCACCTGTTGCTTTCTAATTACTGCCACAGTCAGTATCAGACTATAATTGTAAGAATTTATACGCTAAACCTGCCGGTCCTACGAATAGTGGGGCAAATGACTTGGGCAAGATAGGCTTTCAGGAGTTGGCACATCTTGCTACAGCAACGGTTTATGTCGCTGCTGATTTAGAGGCTGAATCGATCGGTTAGATATGCCCTATGGCAGCATCTTTCAGATGAAATCATCCCTAGGAGCAGCAAAGCCCGATTTTTTAACATAGAGATAATACGACTAAGGCAAATCATTGCGGGACTATTCGGATAGCTGTAGCTATCTGAAGTCTCCAACCTACGTGTTTTTGCCGGTAATCCAGCAAGTGTCGGTAATGACTGCTACGTATTTCCGCAGTTGCTCCAGCACACACTTCTCGACTTTGATCCTTTCTCTCTATCTACCATGACTTCAGCAGCCCCTGTTCTTCCTCACGACTGTACCTTGCCTACCTGGCTCAGGTCTTGCATCCTGGAGCACAGTCAGCTGCCAAATGAAGCAGGTGCAGCTTCGATCGAGCTGCCTAAGGACAATAATCAGCTCGTGTGTCGAGCGTTTGAGTTTGCCTATCAATTGCATAAAGGGCAAATGCGCGCCTCTGGTGAACCGTACATTGCCCATCCGGTCGCGGTTGCTAACATCTTGCGCAGTCTGGGGGGAGACAGCGCCATGATTGCCGCCGGCTTTTTGCATGATGTGGTAGAGGATACAGATGTTACGGCGGATGAGATTGAAGCTCATTTTGGTGCTGAAGTACGCCAAATGGTGGAGGGGGTTACCAAACTCTCAAAGTTTCAGTTCAACAGTAAGACAGAACGCCAAGCCGAAAACTTTCGCCGCATGTTTCTGGCCATGGCTCAGGATATTCGAGTGATTGTGGTTAAGTTGGCCGATCGGCTCCACAATATGCGGACGCTGCAGCATTTGCCGCCGGAAAAACAGCTGCAAAAGGCTCGCGAGACCATCGAAATTTTTGCCCCATTAGCCAACCGTCTAGGTATCGGTCGGATGAAATGGGAGCTAGAAGACCTGTCATTTAAATATCTAGAAGGACTGGCCTACAAAGAGATCAAAAATTTGATTTCTGAGAAGCGTACCGATAGAGAAATTCGTCTCAAGCAGGTTGCTGATTTATTGCAAACGCACCTAGATGACGAGGGGATCAGCTGTGTTGAAATTAGCAGCCGCCCTAAGCATCTTTACAGCATCTATCGCAAGATGCAGCGCCAGCAGAAGGACTTCCACCAGATCTACGATATTGCAGCCATACGCATAATCGTTGGTACCAAGGTGGAATGTTATCGAGCGTTGGCCGTCGTTCACGATAGTTTTAAGCCGATTCCTGGACGATTCAAAGACTACATTGGTCTGCCAAAAGCTAACCGCTATCAGTCACTCCACACAGCGGTCATTGGTGCCCAAGGTCGTCCTATTGAGGTGCAGATTCGGACGATGGAGATGCACCGTGTTGCCGAGTATGGAATCGCCGCCCATTGGAAATATAAAGAGACTGGTAACAGTAATACCAAGGTCAATGCCGAGGATGAGAAATTTACCTGGCTGCGCCAGTTACTGGAATGGCAGAGCGAACTCAAAGATGCTCAAGAGTATCTAAGCGACGTTAAAGACAATCTCTTTGATGAGGAAGTCTATGTGTTTAGTCCTAGGGGGGATGTGTTTTCCCTTAGCCAGGGGGCGACCCCTGTGGACTTTGCCTATCGCATCCATACAGAAGTTGGGAATCACTGTGCAGGTGCCAAGGTTAATGACCGCATTGTGACGCTTGATACGCAGCTTGAGAATGGCGATATTGTTGAAATTATGACCAGTAAGAATAGTCATCCAAGCTTGGACTGGCTAAACTTTGTCGTATCTGCTGGTGCTCGTAGTCGTATTCGTCATTGGTATAAGCAGTCTCACCACGATGAAAATATGGCTCGTGGCCATGCCATGTTGGAAAAGGTGATGGGGAGAGACGGTTTAGACTCGCTGCTAAAATCTGCTCCGGCTCAAGACGCGGCCCAACGTAGCAACTATCCCTGTGTGGAAGATATGTTGGCGGCCTTGGGGTATGGCGAAATTACCTTGAACTCGGTGGTTAACCGCTTGCAGGAAGCTACTAAAGAACTGCAACCGATCGAGGAGATAGACGATGAGGCCCTGGCCGAACAGATCAATGAAGGGGCCGTGGTTCGGACGCGTTGGGGCGGATATGCTGAGAATGACGATTCTGGCAGTTCGATTATCGGTGTTGAGGGTCTGTTGCACCACATTGCTGGCTGCTGCAATCCGCTTCCAGGTGAATCTATCCTGGGTGCAGTGTCCCTGGGCGCTCGTGGGATTGCCATCCATCGTCAGGGATGTCCCAACGTGGCGTCGGTGCCGGGAGATCGCCTGATTCCCGTCCGTTGGAACTCGACGGATGCTCTGGCGGGGCGCGCCCCCACCTATCCGGTAATGCTCAAGCTGGAGGTGATTGACCGTGTGGGGGTATTAAAAGATATTTTGAGTCACCTATCAGATCTGAAAATTAATGTGCATCGGGCAACGGTGACGACATTTCCAGATCAGATTGCTGAGATTGATTTGGGGATTGATGTCAAAGACCATTCCCATTTTGATCGCACCGTTAAAAAATTACGGAAGATGACCGATTTGCTCAAGCTCAAGCGCATTAGCCAGATGGATTAGACGGGAATATACGTACGGGAATATATGCAGGAACGTTCCACGGAACGTCCCTACGTGGGTTGGCGCAACGCCCCTACACGGATTGATGCAAAATTAGGCGGTTGCCGCTGGGATCATAAGCGTAGATTTCCTGCCCATGGCTGGCATGGATAACGTTCCCTGGCGGCGGATAGCCCAGGTCTGTAAGGGTTGCGATCGCACCCTCCAAATCCTCCACTTCCAAACACACACTCATGCTAGCCGCTGACCCAGAGAACTCCTGAGGGTGGCCGGGTTTAAATAGGGCCAGCTTTAGACCCGGTAGCGCAAACTCGGCATACCGTTCAGGCACATAGGGCTGGGGCTCTTGCTCCAGCAAACCCTGGTAAAACGTCACCAGCGCAGATAAATTTTCACTCGCTAAGGTGACGTATGCGGTCTGAATTGTATATTTGCTTGGCATTACTGACTTTAAACACGTCTGGCGCTTCCATGAACAGACGCTACATGCAGCGTCTGCCATAACCAACCATTACTATTTTCCAATACAAAATCGACTGAAAATCTCATCTAGCATGGATTCGGTCATGTCTTCCCCCGTTACTTCCCCTAGGGCCCGTAATGCAACAAGCTGAACAATCGTACAAAAATCAAGGAGAAGCGCGTCTGCCATGGTTACCTGAACAAGTATTAGCGAACTGCGGGCACGGGTGAGGGCGGCGGCCTGGCGCTGATTGATGGCCAAGTCTGTATTAGCCGCTGTTACACCCGCTTGCACAGTGCCTAGGATGGCGTTTTCTAACGCATCGATGCCTTTACCCTGGGCGGCGGCTGTCTTGACCACGGGCACATCGGTAATCGGCAAATTTGCCCGTGGACCCAAATCTATTTTATTTAGCACTAAGATATGGGGCTTATGTTTAATGCTGCGGTAGAGCGTTTCTTCGATGTCGGTCCAGCCTAGGGTGCTATCTATGGTCAGCAGCACGACATCGGCCTCTTGGGCAGCGGTTTGGGAGCGCTCAATCCCCATTTTCTCTACTTGATCTGTCGCGTCTCGAATGCCTGCCGTATCCAGAACCTGGACTGGAATGCCACCAACTACCAGCTGAGATTCCACCACATCGCGAGTGGTGCCGGGTAGCGCGGTGACAATGGCGCGATCGCAACGGCTCCAAGCATTGAGCAAACTAGACTTGCCCACATTGGGCTGGCCAATAATCGCTACCTTGAGACCGGCACGTAGCAGTTCGCCTTGGTGCGCCGTCGCTAAAATTTGATCCACGTCAGTCAGAATTCCCCCGAGCTGATGGCGCACATTGTCTTCGTCCAAAGGGGGCAGATCGTCTGCAAAGTCAATCCGGGCCTCTACGTCTGCCAGCACATCCAAACAGCGGCTGCGACAATGGCGGATGACGGTCGTCAGCTTGCCTCGAATCCCGGCTAAGGCAGCCTGGGCAGCCTGGGGTGATTGGGCGCCGACCAAATCGGTAATGCCTTCTGCCTGGGTCAGATCTAGACGACCATTCAGAAACGCTCGTAGGGTAAACTCCCCCGGTTCTGCCAGACGGGCTCCCTGGGCAAGACACAGCTGTAGCACCTGCTGAACTACCATGATGCCGCCGTGGCAGTGAAATTCCACCACATCTTCGCGGGTGTAGGAACGGGGAGACCGCATTAACAGTAGCAGTGCTTCATCAACGGTTTGCTGGCTGTCAGGATGGGTAATGTAACCATAGAGAATGCGATGGCTTTCCCATGGTCCTGGACTCTGAAATAGCCGCTGGGCGATGGTAACGGCGGTGGCTCCTGACAGACGCACAATGCCGACGCTACCCTGCTGCGGCACAATCGCAGTTGCGATCGCAGCAATGGTTTCTCCCTGGGCAATGGTTTTTTCTATCTTGACCACGCACTCTCCCTTTAACCTCTACTCATCTATCTCAGCCTGTAACAGCTCTATGCCGCTTGGACCGCAGGAACATTAGGAATCATCACCGTTGCCTCTGTTGTCATAATAAATTTTAGTGGGCGATTGCTTGCCCCCACGAGTCTGCCGGGCGGCGGCTCTGTATACCCATAAGGAATCAAATCGTGGTGGCTCCAAAAGGTCCTTCTGATGACAACCAACTCGGCGCAGCCGGTCAGCGCTTGCCAAAGCGTTTGCCTCGCAAACGATCTAACGTTCGGCGTTGGGCCAAATACATCTATATTCGCTTTATTCGCTTGCGTAGCCACCCCCAGGCCATTGCTAGAGGCTTGGCCGCTGGGGTGTTTGCCGGTAGCTACCCCCTGTTTGGATTGCAGACGATTATTGGCGTTGCGATCGCGGCAGCTGTCCGAGGGAATAAACTCGTCGCCGCAGCCGGTACTTGGATTAGCAATCCACTGACCTACGTTCCTATCTATGCCTTTAACTATCAAATTGGCCGCAGACTACTAGGCCAATCTACTGCTACTAGTCTTACCAATCGTTCCCCCCAAGAATGGATGAGCCTTGGCTTTGATATTACCCTCGCGTTAATGATCGGTAGTACCTTTGTGGGCCTGACCCTAGCCATTATCAGTTATTACGGCTGTCTCCATTGGGCATACCGTGTCAAGTCCAATCGTATTAATCGGTAATGTCCGAACTTTGGCTGGGATAAAAAACCGATAAGATAGGGAAAATCACCCTAAAGCTACATAAACCCTATTCGTGCAGGAGTTTTTGTTTAGAGAAAGCGACATCTTTGACATCTTTATCGCTGAGATGTCGTTTACCTATGTCGTTTACCCATAGCCTCATCCCGTTACTAGGGATACTTTATTTATGGGTAAAAAGTGATCAAATGTAACTGTAAATTAGACATTACTTTTGACAACCCTAGACAATATAGATTAGGGTTCGTTTATTAGTACTAGTCAATATTGCTAGTACTAATCGCTTGCAGGCTTCTACTTTTCATCTACGCAGCTAGCTGGGCAACTCTGGCAGCTTTCCCGAAATTCGTTTTCCACTTTTCACAGTGAAATGTTCCCCAACACTGCTTGCCACACCATAAAGTACCGTATCAGCTGCCAACGTAGCGCCCATAAATCTACCCGTCTAACGTTTCGAGAAACTGCACCCCGTAATCAAGATCGCCTTAAGCCATATCTGTATGCGGCTAACTACACAGTGAGAAATGTGGATGAGGCCTATCAGCTTTTACGCGAATACCTCTATACCAATGGTGTTACAGCGGTCGAAGAGTTAACCTTTCCCAGTCGAGGAAAAATTGAAGTCATGCCTGGCGCTGCCTGGTGTGGCGTGCAAGCTAATATTCAAGTCGATGGCGACATAGCTGACAAGGACGCTGACAGGAAAAAGCGTCTAGCGAGCTAGTCTGGCTGCAACTACTAGAATTGCTCATCTTCGTAGTTTCCTGCCATGGGAGCTGCATTGTCACGCTTAGAACCCAACAAATCAAGGCGCTCTACTCGGATAACGGGGCTAGAGCGCTGTGCGCCTGTTGTCCGATCTTGCCAACTATCCAGCTTTAGCGAGCCCACTATTCCCACTAAGCTACCCTTGCGCACATAGTTTGCCGCCACCTCAGCATTCCGACCCCACAGCTCCAAATTAAACCAATCAGGCTGTTCGCTATTTCGAGTCCGTCGATTGACAGCAATCGTGAACTTACAAAGCACGTTACCTGACTCGAAGTAGCGAACTTCAGGATCTCGACCTGCCCGACCTACAAGATTGACAACATTTAGACTCATCGCTCTTTTGCTAACAACTGCGTTAACTACTTTAGTATGCGAGACATAAGCTGCCGTCTAGAATTATCCTTAATAGTCACCGTAGGCATCCGTCCCTGGGCAGCGTTATTCGAATTTCAGACCGTGTAACCTTGGAGTATGGTAGGTAACGAGGTTACATAATGCCAACCCTGAACTACTGGACTGTCAGACTAATCGTATTAGGATGAAATGCCCGAGTTCAGTAGAGTAGTAACTTATGCCAAGAAACCGATCTGCTGTTCCCCTCTTGCCGTTTTAATCAATGCACTGATTTGCCGGTTCACAACTACGGACTGGACGTGCAGATATAAAACGTAATAGAATCCACACCGGTCTGCAAACCGTCCATTTGTTTTTTTACAGCTCGTTTGGGAGCACGTCTAACAGTGAGTTTACTCGATCGCTTTTCCTTCTCCCGTGACATGGGCATAGACCTTGGCACTGCAAATACCCTGGTCTATGTCTCGGGTAAAGGCGTTGTCCTGCAAGAGCCCTCCGTTGTGGCCAGGGATAAGGACGGCAAGCCCCTGGCTGTAGGAGAAGAGGCCAAGCGCATGCTCGGACGTACTCCCGGCAATATCACCGCTCTGCGCCCCCTGAGGGACGGTGTGATTGCTGATTTTGATACAGCTGAGCTGATGCTCAAGCACTTTATTAAGCGTGTGCACGAAGGACGGGCGCTAGGAATGCCCCGTATCGTTATTGGTATCCCCAGTGGTGTCACTGGTGTAGAACGTCGAGCTGTGATGGATGCCGCCCTGCAGGCCGGAGCGAGGATGGTCTATCTGATCGATGAGCCGGTTGCTGCGGCCATTGGTGCCGGGCTGCCGGTAGCTGAGCCGACGGGCAACATGATTATCGATATTGGCGGAGGAACCACTGAGGTTGCTGTCCTAAGTTTGCAGGGAACTGTTTTAAGTGAGTCGGTTCGCGTGGCTGGTGATGAGCTGAGTGATTCGATTTCCCAGTACATGAAAAAAGTTCACAACTTGGTCATTGGTGAACGCACTGCCGAAGAAATCAAGATCAATATCGGCTCAGCCTACCCCAGCCCCAACGACGGTGAAATTGTTTTAGATGTGCGTGGATTGCACTTACTGTCTGGTTTGCCTAGAACCGTCACCGTAAAAAGTGCAGAAATTCGCGAAAGTATGGCAGAGCCATTATCTGTAATTGTTGAGGCTGTCAAACGAACCTTGGAAAGAACACCTCCTGAGTTGGCAGCTGATATTATTGATAGGGGTATTATGCTGGCAGGTGGCGGAGCGTTGCTCAAAGGCTTGGATACCTTAATTAGCCATGAGACCGGCATTGTAGTCCACGTTGCGGCTGACCCCCTCAGTTGCGTTGTGTTGGGCACTGGACGAGTGCTTGAAAACTTCAGCCAAATGGAGCGTGTATTTAGCGCCCGTTCCCGAGATCTGTAGAGGTTCTGCAGGCCATTGATGATCATTCCTGCAAATTATAAATATGTTTGCACTGAGACGCTGGTGGGATAGATATGCAACAAGGGCAGGGATAGCGACCCTTGTTATTGGTCTAGCTTGGGCAATGCGTCAGAGCCAGGGAGCCGTGATTTATGAAATTTACCAGGTGATAACCTCTCCGCTTCAGCCTGGCCTTACCCAAGCAGAACGCCTAGAGAATGCTTATGTTCTAGAGCTGCAGCAGCGAGTTATTGAATTAGAAAGTCAAAACCAAAGCCTGCGAGACAACATTAACTATGCTGACAGTCAGGGAACAGTAACGATTGCTGCGGTTATTGGTCGTAGTGCCGATAACTGGTGGCAGCAAATTACGGTAAACAAAGGCAGTTCACAGGGAGTCACTGAGGGCGATATGGCCACTGGCCCTGGTGGTTTGGTGGGCCGAGTCATGAGTGTCTCTCCTAATACTAGTCAAATATTGCTCATTACCGATCCGACTAGTCAGATGGGGGTAAAGGTTAGCCGTAGTCGTGCCCTAGGTGTGGTACGTGGCAATGTTGATGGCCGCGTGGTGATGCAATTTTTTGAGACTACACCTGATGTGAAACCAGGGGATGTAATCGTCACATCGTCCTATAGTCGATTATTTCCCCAGGGTGTACCGGTTGGACGAATTGAAAGTATGGACTTGAAAAAAAGTCCTGCCCCTGAGGCCGTTATTCAGCTATCGTCTCCTCTGAATATTCTGGAGTGGGTCACTATTCATCCATTAGAGGCAAAAACGGATGTTAACGCCCCTCCTGCAGAGATAGTGTATGACGCATCTGCGCCATAGCCCTGGTTCTTATGACTGCATCTAAAGGAAAGACACAGCTTTCCGACTTTCAAAAAACGTGCCTTAACATCGCTATCGTGGTGGGGTCAGGGTTGGTGTGCTTGCTCCTATCCCCCATGCGATTTCCTGGGATTGAGCTGTTGGGGGTGACTCCCAATTGGTTGCTCATCTGGGTTGTCATCTGGAGTATTCACCATCCGATTGTGGATGGGGCGATTGCAGGTATCGTCCTGGGACTATTGCAGGATGGATTGACAGGGCCGTTTCCTACCCATGCCCTGAGCCTTATGGTGGTTGGCCTGTTGACCGCCCGTCTACAGCGTCAGCGTATCATTCAAGAAAATGTTGTTCTGGTTGCATTTATAGTCTTTGGTATGGCTGTCGTGGGTGCCACGGTCATGGCGCTGCAAATGAGTTTTCGTCATTTGCTATGGACGAGCTCTCCGTATCTTAGTCTCTGGCAAATTTGGCGTACCCATCAGCGGGTTGCCCTGAGTT
>ERZ1740052.132-NODE-132-length-25653-cov-6.218494_pt1 | contig 25653 bp, 20 predicted proteins | sample MGYA00581750_ERZ1740052 | MGnify/ENA primary metagenome ERZ1740052 (study PRJEB43018, sample SAMN04849743) | marine metagenome | isolation source: floating plastic debris | place: Pacific Ocean | collected 2008-08-30 | study: EMG produced TPA metagenomics assembly...
GTAAATCTTTTCGATTTTTCTTTTTCCTACTTCTGTATTTATTTCCTTCCCTAACGGAAGCTTTTATAATTACTTCTTTAGTATTAGAACCTTTTACTTTTATAGCACCGTTAAGAATCTTCACTTTTAAAAATCCTGGTTTAGATGGATCTGTTAATGGTACTTTTACAGTTTCTTGAGCTGAAAGTTGAAAAACAACTAAGAAAACAATGCTGATTATTATTTTAATAAATCTCATACTTCTTTTATTTTTTTACAATGGCATCTCCATTCAACTGATCGAAATGAAAAGGAATTTTACCATTTCCTATTTTAAAATTCTTTCTTTTATTAAGTTTATATTTTACTCCTCTTTTTGAGTTCTGTTTTATTTTGGAAACTTGAGGCGTTGTTTTCTCAATATCAAAATTTGTATAAAAGTTTCCATTCATTGTTTTGTAACTAATTTCTGCATTTAATCCATTTTTAAACAACACATTAATATCTCCGTTTAGTGATTTAAACCAGCTTTCTTTAGTTGGATTTTTAGCATAGGTGATATTAATATCTTTATTCAAAGCATTTACATCTGTTTGTCCAGAAACATTGGTCATATCAATTGCTCCATTCACATTATGCACGATTAATAATTTTCCATGAACATTATCTACCGTAATGTTGCCTTTATTAATTGCTTTAACATCTATACTTACATTTTTAGGAACTTTCACTTTAAAATCTAAACGATATTTATACATTCTTTTCTTACGATGTTTGTAATTTCTTCTACTTCCGAAATTAAACTCATGATGTTGAAAATTTCCTGTTTCTAAATCAAACTTAGAATATGGTGAATCCATATAGATATATACTGCATCTCCTTTTTTTGCAGATTTTACTCCGATTTCTTGCATACCTTCAGCAACATCTTGTTTTGTATCTGCTGAAACTTTCTTTACCACTTCAATTTTAATGGTTTTTCCGTTGTAACCTTCCACATCTATAGAACCGTAAACATTATCGATTACCACAATATTGTCTGCCGATTGTTCTAAAAATTGATATTCTTCTTTTATTGTCTCAACTTGATTGTATTTCTTTTCTCCTTTAAGATATTGTGCATTTATAAATAAGATATTGAACAATAGTATTAATAAACTGATTTTAATTGTTTTCATGTTTTTTGGTTTTGATGAATGACTATATGTATCTCTGTAAAAAGCGACCTAGGATTTGCCATTTACATCAAATTCTTTTAGTATATGTTAGATATACTTTCTTCTATTTTTTGTTTTGCGCTAGAATTTATTCCTTCTTGATCTATTAATTCTTTAAATGGTTTTACTGCTTCTTTTTCTTGTAATAAAACCATCACATCTGCTAATTCTATTTGTACTAATGGTGATTTCTGATGTACTATCGAAGCAACCAATCCTTCTCTTACAATAGGCATGTCTGTGTATTTTTTTAAAGATTCTATTGCAGATAAACGAACATTTACATTTTCATCGTTATTTAATGTTGCGAATAAAGCCTTTATAATTGTTTCTGTTACTTCACTTAATTTACTCACTTCATTAACAGCTTGTAATCTTTGATTTGCAGAAGGTTGATCTAATAATGTTAATACCAACTGAGATCGTACTTGCTCTGTTTCTTTTTGAGCTACTCTTACTTCTTCAGGAATATGTATTTCTTTTACATTATTCATTTCTTTTCCTAAAAAGAAACCAATAGTTAAAATACCAAGTGCATAAAACACTTTTCTAAATGGTAATACTTCTATACGTTTTACAAATCGCACTAATGATGAATCTTTTTGTTCTTCCTTCACTTCTTCATTCAGCATTTCATAAAACTTGCGATCCATTTCCATAGTAGGTTCTGGAATTTCTATATTTTCTGATTTCCAGAAAAAACTCATTTCTAAAAATTCTTCTTTTAAAACAGGATCTTTTTCCAATTGTACTTCAAAATCTCTTTCTTCTGTTTCAGATAAATTACCTGACAAATAATCTATCATCATTGCTTTAACATCTAAATTTCCCATACTATCTCTTGTCTAATGTTAAATAAATCTTTTTTAAATCGTGCAGTGCCCTATGAACTCTAATTCTAGCATTACCTTCAGAACATCCTATAATTTCTCCCAACTCTTTATATTTCAATTCTTTTATTTTACTTAGAATGATTAACTCTTTTTTTGCTTCAGGTAATTGATTTATCGCTTTCTTTAAAAGCATTATTCTTTCTGTCTGCTCTATTGTATTTTCTGCATTTTCGAAAGAACAAACATCATATTGTTCTTCTATATCATAAGTTTTATTTTTGTTTTTCCCTTTGAAATGATCGTAATACACATTTCTTGCGATTTTAAAAATCCATGATAAGAAATTACTTTCCTCTGTATACGTGTGTTTATATTTAATAACTCGTATAAATACGTTTTGCACTAAATCTTCACATAAACTAGCATCTTTACTCATCTGAAAGAAGAAACCAAACAAACGTTTCTTGTAACGCTCATATAAAAGCCCCAACGTATGACTTTCACCTGATTTTACTTTCAGCATTAATGCACTATCTGATAATGAATCCAAACTTTTAAAATAATGTTAGTTAGTTGTTTGATAGGAAGAACTGCAATTTTTTAAAAACGTTACAAACTTTTTATTTTTTTTAGTTTCAATTACTAAAATTTAATTCGTTTAAAGTTTTTCTACAATAAAGAAAAACACTGCTATCAATTATAAAATCACTTTTCTTTAAACGAAACTACAAAAACATTTCAACCATTCAAAAAAACACACTAACTACACAAAACCAACACCTTAACCCACACAAGCAATTAAAAATCACTTTTTTTTCGTAATTTAAAGGGTACAACTTCAAACACACACTTTATGAAAAGAATATTAGTCCCCGTAGATTTTTCTATTCAATCGGAAAATGCACTAAGAACTGCCGCTTATTACGGAAAAACTTTTGATTATGAAATAGTTGCCGTACATATGCTTGAATTATCTACAGCAATGATGAATAATTCAAACACAACAAAAGAAACTGTACTTTATCTGAAATTAGCTGAAAATAAATTCAATGAGTTTTTAGATAAAGATTATTTAAAAGATGTAAAAGTTATACCTATTTTAAAACATTATAAAGTTTTTACAGAATTAAACACCCTTTATCAAGAAGAAAAAATAGACCTTGTAATGATGGGATCAAAAGGGGCAACAGGTTTCAAAGAATTTTTAATTGGATCTAATGCTCAAAAAGTAATTAGACACTCAAACGTTCCTGTTCTTGTAATAAAAGATGAACCATTAGATAATGGATTTAAAAAAGCAATTTTTGCTTGTGATTTTACAGATGATTCTATCGGTCCTTATAAAAGAATTAAACAATTTTGCGATTTTATCGGTTTAAAAACAAAAATGATTTACGTAAATACACCTGGAAAATCATTTTTAAGTTCGGCTGAAATGAGAACTACAGTTAAAAATTTCTTCGATAAAGCAAATAATAATTCAGATCATTTAGAAGATGTTTCTTACATATCTGACTACACAATTGAAGCCGGAATTACCAACTATGCAAAGAGTTACGATGCTGATATCATAATTATGACTACACATGGTAGGAGTAGTTTCTCTCAAATCTTCGATCACAGTATCACTGAAGACGTAGTAAATCATGTAGACATCCCAGTTATTTCTTTTAAAATTCTACCGAAAGCAGAAAGAAAATAATTTTTTTAAAAAAAGTTTGTCTGTTTCAAAAAACGTTATATATTTGCCACGCTTTTAAAGGCAATAGCCGATATAGCTCAGCTGGCTAGAGCAGCTGATTTGTAATCAGCAGGTCGTGGGTTCGAGTCCCTCTATCGGCTCAAATCAAAAAAGACATCTGAAAAGATGTCTTTTTTTATGCCCTATTTTTTCTAAATTTGCTTATATTTTAACTACAAATGAAAAACATTTTTATCATAGGAATTGCTGGAGGAACAGGAAGTGGAAAAACTACTGTAGTAAATCAAATAATCAATGAGTTACCACCTGATGAAGTTTGTGTAATCTCACAAGACTCTTATTATAACGCTACAGATAACCTAACCTATGACCAAAGATCTAAGATTAATTTTGATCATCCTAGAGCTATAGATTTCGAATTATTAGTAAATCATTTAACTGAATTAAAGGAAAATAAAATTATAGAGCAACCTGTTTATTCATTTGTAACTCATAATCGTACAAAAGACACAGTAAAAACACACCCTCGTAAAGTTATTATCGTAGAAGGTATATTAATTTTCAATAACAAAGCACTTCGAGATTTATGTGATATTAAAATATTTGTACATGCCGATGCTGATGAACGTTTAATCAGAAGAGTTCGTAGAGATATTACTGAACGAGGAAGAGATATTAACGAAGTTTTATCTCGCTATCAAGACACTCTTAAACCAATGCATCAAGAATTTATAGAACCTACAAAAAATTATGCTGATATTATTATTCCTAATGACAGGTATAATACTGTAGCAATTGATATTGTTAGAACAGTAATTAGCGAACGTTTATAATATGAAATTCAACAAAAACATAAAAGTAGTAGGTATCAGCATAGGCATTACTTATGTTTTAATACTGACTTTATTTGTTGGTTGGATGCTTTTTTTTGATGAAAATTCTTACTTAAGACACAAAGAATTTAATCGTGATATTAAAGAACTTGAAACTTGGATTGAGTATCATGAAAAAAGAATAGCAAAAGATAAAGAAACGATACAAAAATTACAAGATTCTTTAGAATTAGAACGATTTGCTCGAGAAAAATATTTAATGAAAAAGAAAAACGAAGATATTTACATAATAGAATTTGATACTATAAAAAAATAATGGATAATTTTTTATTTGATGAATTTGAAGGGGTTTCTGAAAAAGCTTGGAAACAAAAAATACAAGTTGACTTAAAAGGACTTGATTATAATGAAACTCTACTTTGGCACACTAATGAAGGAATTACAGTAAAACCCTTTTACAGTAAAGAAGATCAAACCCATCAAAAAATCCAACTTCCAAAAACAGATTTTTTTATTTGCGAATCTATTTTTGTTGATGATGTAAATATTGCCAACAAATTAGCTTTAGACGCATTACAAAGAGGTGCAAATGCTATTGAATTCATTGTAAATTCAGAGTTTGACACAAAAAAACTTTTAAACGGCATTACCCCTACTTCCAATACAAGGCTTTATTTTAAGTTTAATTTCTTAGATGCAAATTATCAAAAAGAATTAGCTAATTTCATTAATAATGAAAACGTTTACTTTAACAACGACATAATTGGGAACTTAGCAAAAATAGGGAACTGGTTTTATAACTTACAATCAGATCATGAACAGCTAGAAAAACTGAGTTCTATTAACAACAGCATTGCTGTAAACGCATCAATTTATCAAAATGCTGGTGCAAATTGCACTCAACAACTAGCATATGCTTTAGCTCATGCTAATGAATACTTAAATCATTTCGGAGGTGAAATTGCAAATAAAATTCACTTTAATTTCTCTGTAGGAAGTAATTACTTTTTTGAAATTTCTAAACTTAGAGCTTTCCGTATTTTATGGAGTTCGTTATTGAAAGAATATGGAATTGAAAATACTGAAACCCACATTTTCACTCAACCTTCACTTCGCAATAAAACATTATACGATTATAATGTAAATATGTTAAGAACAACTTCAGAAAGTATGAGTGCTGTTCTTGGCGGTGCAAATACTGTCTCTAATATTTCTTATGACGAAATTTTTCACAAATCAAATGAATTTGGCGAACGAATTTCTAGAAATCAACTTTTAGTGTTAAAAGAAGAAAGTGGATTTGAAGATGCTCAACATTTTGCTAACGGTAGCTATTATATTGAAGCTATCACTGAGCAATTGACTGAAAACGCTTTAGAAATTTTCAAATTAATTGAACAAGGTGGTGGATTTTTAAAGCAACTGAAAGAAGGTGTAATTCAAAGAAAAATAGAAGAATCAGCTCAAAAAGAACAAGAACTTTTTGACAATGGAGATCTAGTTTTATTAGGAACCAATAAAATTCAAAATGAAAAAGATCAAATGAAAAATGATTTAGAATTATTTCCTTTTGTAAAGAAACGCTCAGAGAAAACCTTAATTAAACCTATAATTCAAAGACGTTTAGCTGAAAAATTAGAACAACAAAGATTAGACAATGAATAAACTTATTCTTCTTTTTATTGTATCCTTCTGTTCTAATTTATTAGTAACAGCACAGTCGGACTTTTACGACACTTTTGGCAATACATATCAAGATGAATTAGTTTTTGAAATGTTAACTAATTTTGAAGAAAATATATGCAACTATTATAAAGTTAAAAAAGAAAATTCTTCTATCGCATATAAAAAATATGTAGATGACATTTCTCAAGAGAACATTAAATTCCCCGCTTTACATTCAAAACTAACAACAGAAAAAAACTTAAAACTTTTAAAAGAATCTCATGAAGAACTTTTAAATTACGTTTGGATTAAAAGCTCTCAAACAAAACATAAGCTAGCTTATTTAAGTTATACAGAGTTTACTCCGGAACAAATGAAAGCTTTTGAAAATGAAGATTATTTTGATGATTTTATTGAAAAAATTAAAGCTCAAAATTTTGTTTACATTATAAATTATGAAGGCAACTTTTCAGAAAAAATAATTTTTCAAAGTAAGAATAATAATATTAGAGATTTCATCATTACATTCAGAGAAAATTACGTAAATACTCCTTTACTTATTGCTCCTTTATTAGAGCTAAAGGAACTTGATTATAAAAATAAAGCTGTTCAAATATTCATAGCTTTTGAACTATTTTACACATGCCTAAATTCTAAAGTAGAAACAACAGAAAATGAGTAGAAAAGATATTTCCAATATAAAAATAGACAACAGTTCAATTTCTAAAAAAAAGAGTTTCGAACATGAAAAATTTGTTGCAGGAATAGCTCCGAATTTACGTGGTCCTTATTCCACAATGTATGTTAGAAGACCTTGGACTATTCGTCAATACGCAGGTTTTTCTACTGCTGAAGAAAGTAATGCTTTTTACAGAAGAAACTTAGCTGCTGGACAAAAAGGTTTATCTGTAGCTTTCGATTTAGCTACGCATAGAGGTTACGACTCAGATCACGAAAGAGTTCAAGGTGATGTTGGAAAAGCTGGTGTTGCCATAGATTCTGTAGAAGACATGAAGGTATTATTTGATCAAATACCACTAGATAAAATGTCGGTTTCTATGACAATGAACGGAGCTGTCTTACCAATTCTTGCTTTTTATATTATTGCTGCTGAAGAACAAGGTGTAAAACCAGAACAATTAGCAGGAACTATTCAAAATGATATTTTAAAGGAGTTTATGGTTAGGAACACTTATATCTATCCTCCTACTCCTTCAATGAAAATTATTGCAGATATTTTCGAATATACTAGTAATAATATGCCAAAATTCAATTCAATTTCTATTTCTGGTTATCATATGCAAGAAGCCGGAGCAACTCCAGAAATTGAATTAGCTTACACATTAGCAGATGGATTGGAATATATTAAGACTGGTTTAGCTGCCGGAATGGATATTGACGCTTTTGCTCCAAGATTATCTTTTTTCTGGGCTATTGGAATGAATCATTTTACTGAAATTGCAAAAATGCGTGCTGGTAGAATGTTGTGGGCGAAACTAGTAAAACAGTTCAATCCTAAAAACCCAAAATCTTTAGCATTAAGAACACATTGTCAAACAAGTGGATGGAGTTTAACAGAACAAGATCCTTTTAATAACATAGCAAGAACTGCAATTGAAGCAATGGCTGCAGCTTTTGGTGGAACACAAAGTTTACACACTAATGCATTAGACGAAGCAATTGCATTACCTACAGATTTCTCTGCTCGTATTGCAAGAAATACTCAGATTTATTTACAGCAGGAAACTCACATAACGAAAACTGTTGATCCTTGGGCAGGAAGTTACCACTTAGAGCAACTTACAGAAGAAATCACTAACAAAGCTTGGAAATTAATTCAAGAGGTTGATGAATTAGGAGGAATGACAAAAGCTATCGAAAAAGGAATTCCTAAGATGAGAATTGAAGAAGCTGCTGCAATTAAGCAAGCTCGAATTGATAGCGGTCAGGATGTAATTGTTGGTGTAAATAAATATCAATTAGAACAAGAAGATCCTTTACATATTTTAGAAGTAGACAACGAAGCTGTTCGTAAATCTCAAATTGATCGTTTAGACGATTTAAAAGCAAAAAGAAACCAAGCTGAAGTTGACCAATGTCTTGCAGATTTAACAAAATGCGCAGAAACTGGTAACGGAAATTTATTAGACTTAGCTGTTAAAGCTGCTAGAAAAAGAGCTACATTAGGCGAAATTTCAGATGCTTTAGAATCTATTTTTGGTAGACATAAAGCAGTACATAAAACCATATCTGGCGTGTATAGTAAAGAAATAAAAGACGATTCGTTATTCAAAAAAGCTAGTGAATTAGCTGATAACTTTGCTGAACTTGAAGGTAGAAGACCAAGGATAATGATTGCCAAATTAGGTCAAGATGGTCATGATCGTGGTGCAAAAGTTGTTGCTACTGGTTATGCTGACTTAGGATTTGATGTAGATGTTGGACCACTTTTTCAAACACCAAAAGAAGCTGCAAAGCAAGCTATTGAGAATGATGTTCATATTTTAGGAATTTCATCATTAGCTGCTGGACACAAAACATTAGTTCCTCAAGTAATTGGAGAATTAAAAAATTATGGTCGTGAAGATATTATGGTAATTGTTGGCGGTGTAATTCCAGCTCAAGATTATCAGTTTTTATTCGATACTGGCGCTGTTGGAGTTTTCGGACCAGGAACAAAAATTGCACAAGCTGCAATTGACATGTTAGAAATTTTAATTGATAGCGTAGAAGAATAATCATGCAAATAAAATTCATCAATAGAAAAACAGGTAAAACAGAAATTGAAACTCCTCCCGGAGAAGGTTTTTTGAAACTTTTATATAACAATCCGTTTGGAAAAATGTTATTTCTTCCTATAGTAAAACGTAAGTTTTTATCTGAATGGTACGGAAGAAAGATGAACAAAAAATCTTCTGCAAAAAAAATACAAAGTTTTGTTTCGGATCTAAACATAAATATTTCTGAAGCTAAAAAATCTATTGATGAATTTACATCTTTTAATGACTTTTTCTATCGTGAATTAAAACCTGAAGCTAGACCAATAGAAAACGGATTCATATCTCCTGGTGATGGAAAATTATTAGCATTTGAAAATATCAAAGATGTACACAACTTCTTTGTTAAAGGAAGAAAATTTACATTAAGTGAATTTTTAAATGACAAAACATTAGCAGAAAAATATAAAAATGCTTCTTTATTAATTTTACGATTAGCTCCGAATGATTATCACAGATATCATTTTCCATATGAAGGAACTCCTTCTTCTTCAACAAAAATAAAAGGAGATTACCTGTCTGTTTCTCCTTACGCTTTAGCATCTAACTTTACTACTGTATTTTGCGAAAACAAACGTGAGTATTGTATTTTAAAAACTGAGGATAAAGGCGATATCTTATTAGCACCTGTTGGAGCAACCATGGTAGGTAGTATTTTAGAAACCTACACAGCAAATTCCCCTGTTAAAAAAGGTGATGAAATGGGCTATTTTGCTTTCGGTGGATCTACAATTGTAGCCTTGGTTGATAAAGACAAAATTCAAATTGATAATGATATTTTAGAAAACACTAAAAATCAGATTGAAACCTTTGTTAAAATGGGTGAAAAAATTGGACTTTAAATTGTTATAATTTTAACTAATTCTAAACATTAAAAATCACATCAGCTTACAAGCTAATTCCTATAACTTTCCGTAACTTTGCGCAGTTTTATCTACGCAATTTACAATGAAGAAAATCTTAAATATATTATACTCTACTCGTTTAATGGCTGTATTATTTTTTGTTTTTGCAGCCGCAATGGGAATTGCTACATTTATTGAAAACGACTTTGGAACTCAAACAGCCAAAAAATTAGTATACAACACTTGGTGGTTTGAAGTTATCATGCTATTCTTTATCATTAATTTCTTTGGAAATATTTTCAGATATAAATTATTAAGAAAAGAAAAATGGACTGTTTTTATGTTTCATATTGCTTTTCTTTTCATAATTATTGGTGCAGGAATTACAAGATATATAGGTTATGAAGGAATGATGATTATTGATGAAGGAGAATCTACCAATGTTTTCTTGTCAGACGTTAATTATCTTAATGCTACTATTGATGATAATGCTTCTCAAAAAACATATAATGAAAAATTATTATTATCAGCTTGGGGTAAAAACAGCAAAGATTTTACTTTTAAATTTCAACCAAACAAGAGTAAGCCAGCCAATGAAGTTAACTTCAAACTTATTGATTATATTCCTTGGTCTGAGAAAAAATTAGTTTTAGATGAAAACGGAGTTGAACATTTATTCTTTGTAGAAAGTTCTAGCGGTAGTCGTCACGAACATTACATCAAAAGAGGAACAATTCAAAATATTCATAATATTTTAGTCGGATTTGATGCTCCAAACAGAAACGCTAATATTAATTTCTTTTACGAAGGAAAAAGCTTAAAATTTACTTCTAAAGTAGATGGGAATTGGTTACGTATGGCAGATCAAAAACGTGGTCAAATAGTTAAAGATAGTGCTCAGCATTTTCAATTCTTAACACTTCATAATGTAGACGGACTTCAATTTGTAATCCCACGTCCTGCTGAAAAAGGTGAAGTAAAAACTGTTCGTGGTAAAAAAGACGATAAAAAATTTGATACTGTGGTTTTCGATATTTCATGTAATGGCGAAACGAAACAAGTAGAATTTGTTGGAGGTCAATTTAACACTAGTAACAAACAAGATTTAACTATCGGAGGTTTAAATATTAGAGCTTGGTATGGAGCAAAACTATTACAAACTCCATTTAATGTAAAACTTAACGATTTTCAACTAGAGAAATATCCAGGATCTGAAACTGCTTCTTCATACGCAAGTGAAGTATCAGTTATTGACAATAATGATTCTTTTGATTACAGAATATATATGAATCATATTTTAGATTACAGAGGTTATAAATTCTTTCAAGCGAGTTACAAAAACGAAGGAGAAGCTATTGAACAAACTCACCTATCTGTAAATCATGATTTCTGGGGAACATTTGTTACTTACTTAGGATATTCACTTTTATATATTGGTTTAATTTCTATGTTATTTGCTAAGCATACTCGATTCGATAGTTTGAAAAAACAACTAAAGAAACTTCAAAATAAAAGAGCTGTACTTTTCTTACCATTAGTATTCTCATTCGGATTAACTTTTGGTCAACACGAGACGCATAAAAACCTTCTTTCTGAAGAAAAAATAGATAGTATTTTACAAGCAAATAGTGTAGATATAAAACATGCAGATAAGTTCAGTAAAATTGTAATTCAAGATGCTGGAGGAAGAATGAAACCTGTACATACATTTGCATCAGAACTAGTAAGAAAAGTTTCACATTCGGACAGCTTTAAAGGAATGACACCAAGTCAGATATTACTTTCTATGACTGAATATCCACGATTCTGGTTTCAAGTTCCCTTTATTTACCTTGAAAAAGGAAATTATAAAATACGTGAAGCTTTAGGCTTACCTAAAGATGCCACACATGCCCGTTTTATTGATTTTTATGATACAAAAGGAAATTCAAAAATCAGCAAATTAATAGGTAAGGCACAGAAGAAAAAGATTCAGAATAAATTTGAACAAGATGTTATCAAAATTGAAAAGCGTTTATGGTTATTAAACCAAGCTATTGGAGGAGGTATTTTAAAAATATATCCTATTCCAAACGATGAGAATAACAAATGGGTTTCACAACCTGAAACTTCTCAAGCTCCTTTTAGAGGAACCGACTCTGTTTTCGTAAAGCAATCTTTACCTGTTTACTTACAATTATTACAGGAAGCGAAAAAATCGAATGATTATTCTGAAGCAGGAAAAATATTAGATGGTATTAAAAAATTCCAAAAGAAATATGGAAGTGAAGTACTTCCTTCAGAAACAAAAATAAATGCGGAAATTCTTTATAACAAAGCTAAAATATTCCCTAAGCTTGCAAAATATTATGGTTTAGTAAGTGTACTTTTAATTGTTTTTGTAATTCTTCAGATCTTTTACAATAAGAAAATATTTAAATTAATATCAAAGATTTTAATTTACTCTATAATTGGATTATTCCTAATTCAAACATCAGGATTAATTGTTAGATGGTACATTTCTGGTCATGCTCCATGGAGTAATGCTTATGAAAGTGTTATTTATGTTGCTTGGGCTACAATGTTGTTTGGATTAACTTTAGGAAAAAAATCATCACTAACAATTGGTGCTGCTACATTTGTTTCAGCGATAATTCTTGCCTTTGCTAATCAATATTGGATAGATCCAGAAATAGCAAACTTGCAACCCGTTTTAAATTCTTGGTGGGTTTTAGTTCATGTATCTATCATTGTTGCTAGTTACGGACCTTTCTCTTTAAGTATGATTTTAGGAGTTTTAGCATTAATATTATTGATCTTTAAAAATGAAAAGAACCATAAAAAGATAGATGAGAACGTTAAAGAAGTTACCTTAATTAATGAAATGTCTTTAACTGTTGGTGTAGTAATGCTTACTGTTGGAAACTTCCTGGGAGGAATGTGGGCTAATGAAAGTTGGGGTCGTTATTGGGGATGGGATCCAAAAGAAACTTGGGCTTTAATCTCAATAATGGTTTGTGCTTTTGTTTTACATATGCGATTAATACCAGGACTTCGAGGTAAAATAGCTTTCAATTTTATGTCTGCTTTCTCTTACCTCTCTATAATGATGACTTTTTTTGGTGTTAACTTCTATTTATCTGGATTACATTCTTACGCTAGTGGAGATAGAGTCGTTACACCTAAGGAAGCATACATTTATATCGTTATACTTATTTTAATTACTGTTGCTGCTTGGCTTAGAAACAAAAAGTTTTCTCAAAAGTAAATTTTCATTTATATAAGAATAACGTACATTTGTCGCAAAATTAGAAAGAATAAATATGTTTAATAAGAATATAAAACTAGGCTTAGCTTTTTTAACTTTTGCATGGGCCGTATATGAATTTTCTCAAGGTCACATTGGTAATGGTATAGCTATACTACTACTTACAGGAATTTTTATTCTATTCTATTTTAAAAATGAATTTATTCTATTAGCTTTTTTAAAGTTAAGAACACAAGATTTCGATGGAGCAAAAAAATGGTTAGCTTATATTAAAAACCCTGAAGCTGCATTAACACTTAAACAACAAGGTTACTATAATTACCTACATGGCACCATGTTATCACAAACTAATCTTACTCAAGCTGAAAAATTTTTAAAGAAGGCTGTAAAATTAGGATTATCTATGGACCATGATATGGCAATGGCTAAACTACAATTAGCAAGTATAGCAATGTCTAAAAGAAGAAAAAGAGAAGCTACTACTTTAATGAATGAAGCAAAAAAGTTAGATAAACATGGAATGCTAAAAGAGCAGATCCAGATGTTAAAACAACAGATGAAGAGAATTTAATATCTAAAACTGATATTGTTTAATTAATTGTATCTTTACTCGAATTCATTCTAGATCGATGATTAGAAATTTTCTTTTAAAAGCTCTTAACAAGCATGCTTCTCATTGGGTTGTGCTAATTATAGACACTGTTTTAGTTGCCTTATCTTTTATATTGGCTTACACTATTAGATTTGCTTCTTTAGATTTTAATGTTGCAGACTTAACTTATCAAATCCCTTTTATATCTTTAATATCTTTATTTAGCTTTTGGTTGGTAGGTTCTAACAAAGGAATTATTAGGCATACAGGAACTAGAGATGCTTTTAATGTATTTATTGGAGTAACAATTGCATCCATGGGAATAGTTTTCTTTGTAGCTACCAATAATGTTTTCAAAATTATTCCTTGGTTTACAATACCTAAGACAATTGTTTTAATACATTATTTCATTACTATTTTTGTTTTAGTTGTATCTAGATTTATTTTCAAAGCTTTTTATGAGATTATTTCTTCTGAATTAAAAGATATAACTAATGTAATGATATATGGTGCGGGAGATTCTGGTTTGATTACTTATGGAGCTTTAAACAGGGATACTAGAAATAACTATGAGGTTATAGGGTTCATAGATGATGACAAAAATAAAGTAGGTAAAAAAATAGATCGCGTAAAAATATACAGCAGATCTCAAATCACTAAGAAATTTGTAGATCATAAAGAAATAGATGAAATCATCTTTTCTATTCAAAATATTAAATCAGAAAGATTATTATACCTTACTGATAGACTTTTAGAGCTTGGAGTAAAACCTAAAATTGTTCCTCCTTTTTCTAAATGGATTGGTGGTGATTTTGAAGCTAACCAAATTAAACAGGTAAAAATAGAAGATTTATTAGACAGAAAAAAAAAAAAAAAGGAAAATATTTTTTAAAAAAGAGATGTAAATAATAAAGTTATCTTAGTTACTGGAGCAGCTGGATCTATTGGTAGTGAAATATCTAGACAAATATGCTAGTATAACCACAAACATCTTGTGCTTGTTGATCAAGCCGAATCACCGCTTTATGAAATCCAACAAGAGTTACTTAGAAAAGGAGTAAAGAACTTCACTTCCATCGTTGCTGACGTAAGAGATATAGTTAGAATGGAAGCTGTATTTAAGGAATTTAAACCTGATAAAGTTTATCACGCGGCAGCATACAAGCATGTTCCCTTAATGGAAGAAAGCCCTTACGAAGCTATTAAAATCAATATAAATGGGACAAAAAATATTGCAGATTTATCCATCAAACATGAAGTAGATAGATTTGTAATGGTTTCTACGGATAAAGCTGTTAATCCTACAAATGTTATGGGAGCTTCAAAAAGAGTTGCTGAAATGTATATAAGTTGTCTTAGTAACACTACAAAAACAACAAAATTTACAACCACTCGTTTTGGTAATGTTTTAGGTTCAAATGGATCTGTTATTCCTTTATTCAAAAAACAAATTGAAAATGGAGGTCCTTTAACTGTTACTCATAAAGATATAACACGTTATTTCATGACTATACCTGAAGCATGTCAATTAGTGATTGAAGCAGGAACTATGGGTGAAGGTGGTGAGATTTATATATTTGATATGGGTAAATCTGTTAAGATTTTTGATATTGCAAAGAGAATGATTCATTTATCTGGATTAAAATATCCTGATGATATTGATATCAAAATCACTGGATTAAGACCTGGAGAAAAATTATATGAAGAATTATTAGCTAATGGTGAGAACACTACTCCAACTTATCATGAAAAAATAATGATTGCTAAAACACAAGATTTAAATGTAAAAGACGTTAAAGAAAAAATAGAAAATCTTTGTGTGGAAAATCTAAAATATGAAAACAATAAATCAGTAAAATTAATTAAAGAAATTGTTCCAGAATTTAAATCTAATAATTCGATTTATGAAAAACTGGATGAAAAAATTTTAAATTAAATTCATTACTTTCGCAAAAAATTTGACAAATGCAAAAAGCTTATAAAGTTGTTTCTTTAATACTTTTAATTAGTATTACTTTAACTTCTTGTGTATCTAAAAAAGATATTACTTACTTCCAAAATGATCAGATAGATCAAAAAAATGTATCTAATTCATACAAGATTGTATTTAAGCCTGATGATTTGTTACAAATAACAGTATCTGCCTTGGATTTTGAATCTGTTAAGTCCTTTAATTTACCAGCAGTGAACTTTGCAACAACTACAGATAGAGCTATAGGAACGCCACAACAACAAACATATTTAATTGACAACAAAGGTTTTATAAACTTCCCTGTCATAGGAAAATTAAAAATTGCAGGACTAACTCGTGGAGAAGCAATTGACATGATTAAAAATAAACTAGATCCTGATTATGTTAAAAACCCTACAATTAATATAAGAATAGCAAATTATACTGTTACCGTGCTGGGTGATGTAAGACGGCCTGGAACATATACAATTCCTAATGAAAGAATTACAATTTTAGAAGCTATTGGTTTAGCTGGTGATCTAAATATAACTGGAAAAAGAAACACGATAAAAGTCTTTAGAGAAATTAACGGAGAAAAAGTACAGTTTGATATTGATATTAGATCTAATAAAATCTTCACCTCTCCTGTTTACTATTTACAACAAAATGATTTAGTGTATGTAGATCAAAACAAAGCCTCTTCACAAGATGCAGCTTACAATAGAAATACAGGATTAATAGTTTCTGTTGGTTCTATAATTATATCCCTTATAACACTTATAACAAGATTTTAAAAATGAGTAGTAATACAAGTACAAACTCTAATGAGATAAATGATCATGATACAATAAACATTCGTGCTGAAATTGAAAAATATTTAATTCATTGGAAGTGGTTTATTATAGGTGCTACTTTAAGTTTAATTTTTGCTTTTCTTTACTTAAGATATTCTACACCAAAGTATTCGGCTAGTACAACTATAATGATAAAGGATAACAAAAAATCTGGAATTTCTGCTGAACTTCTAGCTTTTGAAGATCTAGGTATCATTGGTGGTGGATCTAGTAATAACCCTGATAACGAAATAGAGATATTAAAATCTAGAAAAATTCTTGGAGATGTTGTTAGAAAATTGAATTTAACAACTAAATATATCTCAGAAGGTAGAGTTAAAAATTCAGAAACATATAAAAACTCTCCTATCAGTATATCTGTTACTGATTCATTATTTTTTGATAAAGTTGAAAAAACTAAATCATTTTCTATTAAAATTACTTCTGATAAAGAGTTTCAAATTTTTGACGGAAATAACAATTTAACTCATGATAATTTAAACTTTGGGAAAACATTTAAAATTGAAGAACTAGGTAATTTCACAATATCTAAAACTAGTTTTTTTGAAGAAGAAGAACATATTAAAAAAAATATAATTGTTGTTTTATACCCAAAAGACAAGATTATAGATCAACTTATCAGGAGTGTTTCTATTTCTCCTATAAACAAGAATTCTAGTGTTCTTAAACTTTCTTTACAGTCTGCGATATTAGAAAAAGCTGAAGACATTCTGAATGCTATTGTTAATCAGTATAACTTAGATGCTGTAAAAGACAAAAGTGAAGTTTCCTCAAAAACTGTTGAATTTATAGATGAACGTTTAAATGAAGTTGGTAAAGAGTTAGCTATTGTTGAGGATAAAGTTAAAGACTTTAAAAAAGACTATAATGTTACTGATATAGAATCCGAAGCAAAATTAGCATTGCAATCTACCACCAACAATCGAGAGAAAATTATACAATCAAATGTTGAGTTAAATATAATCAAATCATTACAAAATGAACTTAGCAAAAGCGAAGGAACATTGCCTCCTAATTTAGGTCTACAAGATGCCAATCTGGGAAAAACTATTAGTGAATACAACAAGTTTATATTAAGAAAAAATAGTCTTTTAAAAAGTGCTGGAGAAAAAAACTTAGTAATTGTTGAAATCCAAAGAAATATTGATGAACTAAGAGAATCTATAAGAATTGGTTTAGTAAACCAAGAAAAAGCTATACAGTTTAAACTAGACAATTTAAACAGAGAAGCTAGATTTATGAATTCTAAAATATCTTCTATCCCTGTAAAAGAAAGAAAGTTTTTAGATATAGCGAGACAACAAGAAATAATAGCTACTTTGTATTCTTATTTACTTCGTAAAAGAGAAGAAACAGCAATTTCCTTAGCTGTTACCGTTGATAATGCAAAAATTATAGATAGAGCATATGGATCAGATGTGCCAGTATCTCCTAAAAGAAAGATAATATTTTTATTAGCGTTATTTTTAGGTATAATTGTTCCGTTCATAATTATATATTTAAGAGATTTATTAGATACTAAAGTTCATACGAAAAGAGATATACAGGAACTTACTTCAGTTCCTTTCATAGGAGATGTACCTCATAATGAAACAGGTCAAAAAATAATAGTAAACTCTGATGCTAGATCTAGTACAGCTGAAGCTTTTAGACTAATTAGGACTAACTTAGATTTTATGTTATCAAACACAAAATCTGAAGGAGGAAAAACTATTTTTGTTACTTCTACTACAAGTGGTGAAGGGAAATCTTTTATTTCTATAAACTTAGCTGCAACTCTTGCTTTATCAGGTAAAAAAGTGGTACTTGTTGGTATGGACTTAAGAGCTCCTAAAGTTACTGAGTATTTAGGCATTCCTGATAGAAAAGGAATTACGAATTATATTACTAATGACAACTTATCTTTAAATGATTTAAAATTTAGAGTACCTGAATTAAAAGATTTAGATATCATTGCTTCTGGTGTTATACCACCAAACCCTGCTGAACTATTAATGTCTGCTAGAATTCAACAATTATTTGACGAATTAAGAGCAGATTATGATTATGTTTTAGTCGACACGGCTCCTGTAAATTTAGTTACAGATACTCTTTTAATCGCGAAGCATGCAAATGTATTTTTATACATTACTAGGGCAAATTATTTAGATAAGAGACTTTTAACTGTTCCAGATACACTTTATAAGGAAGGTAAATTACCTAATATGGCAATTGTGTTAAATGACACAGACATGACTAGAGGTTATGGATATGGTTATGGCTACGGTTATGGTTATGGCTATGGAAATACAGAAGAAACCAAAAAACCTTGGTATAAAAGAATAATCAATAGATAAAAAAAAAGGATGAATTAAAATTCATCCTTTTTTTTATGATAAAAATTTGCTATTATTTTTTAATAGATATTCTATTTTTTTATAATTTTTCTTTGTCCCAATCTTCTGTAATAGTCTTAAATGATTTTCATGATGCGTATCTGTTCCTACAAAATCATACAAGCCTTCTTTTATTAATTTCTCTGCAGTGCTTTGAACTCCTCTTCCATATTGTTCAGTTAAAGACAATAAATTTAACTGGAATAGACATCCTGCTTTTTTTAATTTATAAAAATTTTGAAAATCTTTGTGGTAAAAATTATAACGCTCAGGATGTGCTAAAACAGGTTTATATCCTTTTAGTTGAATCTCAAATAAAATATCATATAAATTATAAGGAGCATTGAAATAAGACATCTCAACAAGAATAAAATTATCCTTTAGTGTTAGTATGTCATCATTTACTAGTAATTCAGAAAATTTTTCATCCATCATATATTCTGCAGCTGCATTTATATTAATATCATTATATCCTGATTCCTCTAATGCTACTCTAACTTCAGATAACTTTTCTTTAATTATATCTGAAGTGTTAGGATAAACATCACCTAAAACGTGAGGAGTTGTAATAAAGTTTTTTATTCCATAAGATCTCATTTTTGATATTAAAGCTAAAGTATGTTCAATGTTTTTAGCCCCATCATCAATTCCTGGTAGTAAGTGTGAATGTATATCAATAAAACTATCATTAAAAAATGTAGTCAGCGGTATACTTTTTTCTTTAAAAAAAAACATAATCTATATTAAAAACTTTGTAAAATTAAAGTATTTCATCAAAAATTCAACTTTTATTTTGACGAAAACGTTTGAAATTTTCTAGCCTATTGTATATACAGAATGTAAAATATATATTTGATTTAAACATCAACTATAACAATGATTTTAATAGCAGACGGAGGGTCTACAAAAGCAGATTGGATTGCTTTAGATAACAACAAAAATGAAGTATTTAGAGTACGAACTTTAGGATTAAATCCTGCGGTTGTTCATGAAAATGAACTTAAAAACCGTATTGTAAATATGTTTCAATTGATAAACATTAAAGATGAAGTTCGTGAAATTCATTTTTATGGAGCTGGTTGTGGTACACCTAAACCAATAGAGATTCTTCATAATGTAATGAAGGAGATATTTACAAGTGCGGAAATTAATATTGCTGAAGATATGTTGGCAGCTGTTTATGCTGCATCTGGAAAAGAACCTGCAATTGTTTGTATTTTGGGTACTGGATCAAATAGTTGTTACTTTAATGGTAAAAATTTAGAAATGGTAGCAGCTTCATTAGGTTATTCTATTATGGATGAAGCGAGTGGTAATTATTTTGGGAAAAAATTAATTCGTGATTATTACTATAATCAAATGCCAAAGCAGATAGCTAAAAAATTCTCTAACGAATTTAATTTAGATGCCGATCATATTAAACATAACTTATATAAACAACCTAACCCTAATATGTATTTAGCCACTTTTGCTAAATTCATGTTTGATTTTAAAGAAGAAAAATATATAAAGAAAACCATTAAAAAAGGGTTTGAAGAATTCTTTAAATACAGAGTTTTACCTTATAAGAAAGATTCATCAACACCAATATATTTTATTGGTTCTATTGCATATTATTTTGGTGATATTTTAGAAAAAGTAGCTAAAAAATATAGCCTGAATGTTACTGGAGTTATTCAAAGACCTATTGACAAACTACTTGATTATCACAAATCTAATGTTTAAACTATAAAATCTAAGGTTCTTTCTAAAGCCATTCCTCTAGAGCCTTTTATTAAAATATTACAGTTATTTAAATTATGATCTGCTAAATAATCTTTGAAGTTTTCAAAATTTGGAAACTTCAAATTTTTTTTAAGCACATCTGTTTTATAAAAATGTTCACCTATTAAAAAGATTTTATCAAATGATAAATCATTAGATAAATCAACTATAGCTTGATGTTCTTTTTCACTGACATCACCTAGTTCAAACATATCTCCAAGTATAACTATCTTTTTATTGTGTGCACTAGTATGATGAAAACTTTCTAAAGCTGCTCTCATACTCGTAGGATTTGCATTATAAGCATCTAAAATAATCTCATTAGAACCTTTTTTAAGGACTTGTGAACGATTATTTTCAGAAACATAACTCTCTATAACTTTTTTAATTTTTATATCAGAAACACCAAAATACTTACCTATAGTAATTGCACAGGCGATATTTGTATAATTATACTGACCTATTAAACTTGTACTAATATCCATATCATTAAACCTGATACAAACTGTTGGATTAGCATTAATAAAAGATAGATTTTTATCTAGAAAAATAATATTAGCTTCTTTTGTTTTTTCAACTTGAATAGAGTCATTTTGATTAACAAATATCTTTTTATTATTTTTAATTAAGTAGTCGTATAATTCTGACTTTGCTTCTATAACCCCTTGCTCTGATCCAAAACCTTCTAAATGTGCTTTCCCAAAATTTGTAATATATCCAAAATCTGGTTCTGCTATATTAGATAAAAAGGCAATTTCTTTATGATGGTTTGCGCCCATTTCTACTATACCTATTTCCGTTTTTGGCGTCATTGACAAAAGAGTTAAAGGAACTCCTATGTGATTATTTAAATTTCCTTTTGTGGCATTAGTTACAAACTTTTCTTTTAGTACTACATCTATTAACTCCTTTGTTGTCGTTTTACCGTTGCTTCCTGTTAATGATATAATAGGTATGTTTAGCTGTTTACGATGAAAGTTAGCTAATTCTTGAAGAGTTTTAAGTACATTATCAACTAATAAAATATTTGGCTTTGTTTTGTATTGTTCTTCATCTACTATACTAAATAAAGCACCTTTTGCTAAGGCTTCTTCCGCAAATTTATTTCCATTAAAATTAGCTCCTTTTAAAGCAAAAAATATTGTGTTTTTTCTAATTTTTCTAGTATCGGTATCAACTAAGAAATGTTGACTATATAATTTATAAATCTCTTCAATATTCATGATGTAAAAATAAAAAAACCTCACTTAAAAAGTGAGGTTTTATATTTTATATAAATTCAATTTATTTTCTTGAATAACTATATCTTGGTGTAGCTGTCTTCTTTTGATCTCTAACCATTGGCCCTACTTTATCTGTAGCACATCTGAATCCAATAAAATTAGTAGAAATATACTCTGGGAAATATCTTCTTTGAGCTGGATCTAACCAGTATTCTCTGTCTGCCCAAGAACCTCCTTTATACACTCTTGTTTTATTACTGATAAGAGTTGTTCTTCTTTTCTTATCGTACTCTAAACTAGAAATTACATTTCCTAAAGTATCTCTTTCAGCTTGTGGTCTGATAGGAGAATCATACATTCTAGGAACTCTTTGATCTTCTTCTGCATCAAAACTTTTAGTTGACTTCTTATCTCCGTCATTTAAATCAGAATTATCAGCGAAAGAATAATTTCTTCTCATGTAAGTATCATCTTTAGTAATTGGAATATATTTGATAGTTCCAGGTAAAGCTTTAGGAACAACACTACCGTTAACTAAAGTATCGATTTCTACTTCACTATCGTCTACGATAACAACTTTACCATTTGCATCGATTAACTTCTTAGTATAAATATTACCTCTAAAATAATTAAAGTCATTTGCTTCTGAATCTACTAAAGGTCTATATACATCAGAAACCCATTCAGCTACGTTACCTGACATGTCATATAGACCAAAAGCATTTGGTGGATAACTTCTTACAGCGTTTGGAATATCTGCTCCATCACTACTCCATCCAGCAATACCACTATAATTACCTTTACCTTGCTTAAAGTTAGCTAACTGATCTCCTCTTTTTGATCTTGATCTGTTTCTAGTATACTTACCACCCCAAGCATATTTCTTTCTACCACGAATATTATTGTATTCTCTATTTTCGAAAATTGCTTTTGCTGCGTATTCCCATTCTGTTTCTGTTGGTAATCTAAATTTTTGAGAAAGTATACCATCAGAAGAAGTTACTTGTCTTCCTGTGAAAGCTCCTTTTTCTGGTTTAGGTTCACCTTTCTTTCTTGGCACTGGGATACCTTTTTTGTAGATAGTAGAATCACCATCAAATAACACATAAGGATCTGTTAAATATACATCTGTATCGAAATTATTTCTTCCTCTAAACTCTAAAGAATCTTCTTTGAAAATGTTAGTAATAACTCCTTTATCCATTAAGATTTTAAGATTCACCGCATTTGTTCTCCATTTACAATATTGATTTGCTTGAATCCAAGTAACTCCAACAACTGGATAATCAGAATAAGCTGGGTGTCTTAAATAACTTTCTGAAAGTAAGTTTGTATTTCCTAAACCTTTTCTCCAAACTAAGGTATCAGGTAAAACCGAAGGATAGATATGTTTAAATTGAGGATCTGATGGAGGAAAAACATCTTTAGTGTATTGCATAAATAAACTATACTCAGAATTTGTTACCTCTGCCTCATCCATATAAAAAGAACGAACGTGCATTTGTTTTGGAGTTGTGTTCCAATCAAACATTACATCATCCTGTACTAATCCCATAGTAAAAGTTCCACCTTCAATATGAACCATACCTGGAGGAGTATTTCCATCTTTAAAATCTCCTTTTACATAATTACCATAGTTAGGATCATTAAAATTCCATCCTGTAAGAGAAGATTTACCAGAACTTCTTCTTGAACTATTACAAGAAAAAATGATAGTGGAGATAACTAGTAAACCTAATAATTTTAACGTACTTCTCATGTATTAACTTCTTTTTTTAGGGTCTGCCAATTTACAACATTTAAAATTCATATTAATTATATAAATATAATAATTTTGAATTATTAATGAATACTCAATCTTAACGATTGTTTTTTCACTTTATTATATTAATCTTGTAAAATGAATACTAACCAACGAAAGGTCTCGTTATATTAGAACATTTCATGATAAAAAAGTCACTTTTAATTCTAATTTTCTGTACTGTTTGTCTCTTTAGTCAAACAAGAAACTCCGTTCTTGCTTCCGGCGAATGGTACAAATTCTCAATAGACGCCACTGGTGTATTCAAAATAGATGCTAATTTTTTATCTAGCCTCGGAATTAATATTAATTCTGTGAATCCCAAAAATATTAAAATATATGGGAATGGAGGTAAATTATTGCCTGAATTAGCTTCAGAATTTAGATATACTGATTTACAGGAAAATTCAATTTTTGTTAGAGGCGAAGATGACAACCAATTTAATGGAGATGATTTCATTTTATTTTATGGTGTTGGTCCTCACAGCTGGGATATTGATGTAACTAATGAAACAGCTAATCATGTACAAAATATTTATACAGATAAAGCTTATTACTTTATTAATATATCCAACAATCCAGGAAAGAGAATTGTAAATGCTCCTATTGTAACCAATAGTTCTTCATTAAACATTACTGAATATGATGACTTCATTTTCTATGAACAAGAAGATACTAATATTTTAGCTGTTGGTAGGCTTTGGTTTGGGGAGAACTTTAGTATAAATTCTGATCAAGATTTTAGTTTAAAGTTCGACAATGCTGTTTTAGGTTCCGATGCTTTAGTAAGAGTTACTGCTGTAGCACAATCTAGTACAACTTCTAATATGAATATAGCTATAAATGGTAATAGTATTCCTACAATAACTTTTCCTCCAGTAGCAAATTCATCATCTTCTGGATTAGCTAGATATGGAACTAGTTCTGGAAACGTTGATGTAGCTAATGATCTTTCAGTTAACATAACTTATAATAACAATGGGAATCCTTCTGCTAATGCATTTTTAGATTTCATAGAGGTTATTGGGAAAAAACAATTAACTGTCGGAGATAAACAGTTTAATTTTAGAAGTTTTAATCAAGCAAATGCAACAAATGTAGTTTCTTTCCAAATACAAAACTCTAATAATATTAGTCAACTTTGGGATGTAACAGATCCTTTGAATCCATCAGTGATATCAAATGAAGATCCGACTTCTAATATTTTTTCTTTTAAAGCTTTAGGAGGTAATTTAAATGAGTATGTAGTCCTAAATGAAAACGATTATTTTTCTCCAGAAAGAATTAATAATTCTACTGTTAGAAATCAGAACTTACAAGGTTTAACCGATATTGAATACTTAGTAATTACTAGTAATGAATTAATAAATCAAGCACAACGTTTAGCAGATTACCATCAAGAAAACTCAAACTTAAACACTATAGTAATCAATGTTTTAGATATTTATAATGAATTTTCTTCAGGTGCACCAGATATTGTTGGAATTCGTGATTTCATTAAATACTTGTATGATAACAGTACTCGAAAATTGAAATATGTTTGTTTTTTCGGTGACTCTTCTTACGATTTTAAAGATCGAATTACTGGAAATAATAATGTTGTTCCGACTTTTCATGCTGAAGAAAGTTTCGATTTAGTTGCCTCTTATGTTACTGATGACTTTTTCGTTATGATTGATGATAATGATGGAACAATGCGTGCTGTTGATAATATTGATATTGCTTCTGGTAGAATTCCCGTAACAACCACTCAAGAAGCCAATAATGTTGTTGATAAAATACTGAGTTATTATCAATCTGATTCTTTCGGAGATTGGAGAAATAACATTGCTTTAATTGCTGATGATATAGATGAGAATTCTGACCGAACTCTTCAATCTGGTTTAGAAGAAGTTGCAGATAGTATCAAGAAATACAAGCCTATTTTAAACATCAATAAAATTTATGCTGATGCTTTTAAACAAGAAAACTCTTCTGGTGGTGAACGTTATCCTG
>ERZ1740052.134-NODE-134-length-25633-cov-9.761592_pt1 | contig 25633 bp, 4 predicted proteins | sample MGYA00581750_ERZ1740052 | MGnify/ENA primary metagenome ERZ1740052 (study PRJEB43018, sample SAMN04849743) | marine metagenome | isolation source: floating plastic debris | place: Pacific Ocean | collected 2008-08-30 | study: EMG produced TPA metagenomics assembly...
AGTGTTGCATTTTTCTCTGACTGTAACTCTATCGCTACTTCATGTTTTGATAACACCGTGAAATTGTGGAATTTTCATGGAGAGGAAATTAAAACCTTTAAAGGACATGAAAATTCGGTCAATAGCGTAGCATTTAGCCCCGACGGTAACACTATTGCTACTTCTAGTGAGGATAAGACCGTGAAATTGTGTAATTTTCATGGAGAGGAGATTATAACCTTTATAGGGCATAACAAAGAGGTCATTAGCGTAGCATTTAGTCCCGATGGCAACACCATTGCTTCTGCTAGTAACGACAATGTGAAATTGTGGAATTTACAGGGAGAGGAGATTAGAACCTTCAAAAAAGAGGTGGTCAAAAGTATAGTATTTAGTCCTGACGGCAACATCATCGCTACTGCAGGTGGGGGCAATACCGTGCGATTGTGGAATTTGCAGGGAGAAGTGATTAAAACCCTCACGGAGTATGAATATGACTATTTGGTCAATAGCGTAGCATTTAGTCCCTACGGCAGTACCATCGCTACTGCGGGTGGGGACTATACCGTGAAATTGTGGAATTTTGACTTGGATGATTTACTGGTACGGGGTTGTAATTGGGCGCGGGATTATCTCAAAAATAATGCTAATTTGAGAAAGGAGGATAGGGAATTGTGCGATGGCATTGGTAAGGAGAAATGATGTTTATCTTAACAGACATCATATTACGTGCTTATTGACTGCCTACATAGACTAATTCATTTCATACAATTTACTAGCACTTCTGCTTTAACCCATCAATACATTTTTCAAATTGAAGATATTGCTTATTAAATATCTGGGAAATGAGTTGAGCCAGTATAAGTAATTTTCTGCACCTGATACATTGGCTGATTTTCTCTAATCCTAACTGAATCTTGCCAATGAAATATTGCCCGTCGGTCTACAACTTCTGTTAATAAATCATCAGCAGAAATCAACTCAATACGTTCTGGTTCTGGACTCCAGGCAAAGCGAACACATTCAACTTCACTGGTATTATCATTCTTATATCCTCTTAGTAGTGCATAGGCAGCTTGAGGTACTGGCAGAATAGATATTTCGACGATTTGCAACTTCAAAACTACTGCCTCTTCAAATTTTTGATTATCAGGTAGTCCTTCGATTGTTAATATCAGTTCAAGTGTATCACCAGCATTTATTGAAAATTCGTTATTTGTTTGGAATTGCTGCAATGAAAATTGGTACAATGCACCAATTTCAAGTTCATTATCAAGTTCTTTTAATGGTGTTTTTTGTGTTTCTTCCTTAACACCTTGAGCCGAAATTTTATTAATTTCTAGCTTTCCTTTTGTTGCTTTAAGAAATTCATCATTATTATCATCCCAGTCAAAACGTAAAGATATAATGCTATCTGGATTATATTCGCGTCGGTCTGTTGATAATATTATTGTATGTAGAAAAAGTTTCTTTTTCTCTTTTTCTACTTCTCCTTCTACTACTTTCTCTTTTTTCTCAATAGTTAGTGTTTTAGCTACACGAGCTGGAGCGGAAGATAAACGACGGTTATATTCTGGGTCTTCAAAATGAATAAAATAAGGTTGTAAAGCTAAAGGTCTTGCTGTTTTTCCTGCTACTCTGAGAGGAAATTTTAAAACTTGCTCAAAGTCTTGTTTGACTTCAGATTCTTGTTTTGTATGATATGAAACACGAGCTTGAACCTTAAAAGTCTTGCCTGGTTGCTGAATTAAAATTTGTTGTAATATCGCTTCCTTATTATTCTGATTATCTATTGTAAAGCGATAAGTTTGGTAGTAGTAGATATTTAGCTTTTTAGTATTTTCACTCTGTGTAATAATCAATTCATATTTTTCCTGGGTATCTTGGTCTGTTAATAACCATTTTTTGCCTTCTCTTAATAATCTTAATTTAAAATTTGTTAAATTATTAAGACCTTCTTTGATTTTTTCTAATAGACCTGATTCTATTTTGAGATTATTTAATTCTGTAATCCAAGCTTCGTCATTTACTTCAATAGTTGTTAGAGGATTTAAACTGTAGTTAAAGCTTTGACCTGCGATTGATATACCAATTTTTATTTGCCATTGTTCAAATATAATAGTTTCTGGAATTGCTGGTTCCGAGTGAAACTTAAATACGAAATCTCCATCCCAATCATAGGTAATAGCTCCACATTCTGGATGTTTTAGTGTCATTCGTAATCGACGAGCAGGTCGAGGAGATTTAGTATTTATACCTTTCTCATATCCATAAAAAGCTTCATCTGTTGGTGTCGTAGTTGCTAAAACAGTTTTATTTGGCTCAAAATAACTTGCCCAAGTTTGTAAGGCTTGACTGTTATACTCTAGGAATATTTTTGATGAAATATCTTGCTCGGAAGCTTTATTTTTAGGGAGTATCACGGGACGAGGCATTCTATGCTGTACGGGAATACTACCAGATGTTAATAATTGGGAGCCATGAGATTTACTAGTGCTTTGTCGTAAAATTTGATTGCGAATTGCAAACATTACTCCGGCTCGATTACCTAATAATAAATAGTTAATTTCTCCTGGTAAAACAGGCTGTACAGAATTCCATGTTTGAGAAGAGTTTTGTTGATTCCTATTGGGTTTATTTGAATTATTAATTTGTTTAATACTTGTATCTATTTCATTAATTGGAGGTAAAGGTAAATTAGGTACAACTGGTAGCAAGCTTTTAATTGCAGGGGCACGGAATAGTTGAGGTAAACCAGCAGTTGATGATTTGTTTGTGGTAGCGGAACGAAATTGGACAAAATGTTGGCAAGCTTGCCACCAAAGGGTGATTTCTGGTTGATTAGAACCACTACCATTCCTCTGGGAAGTTATAGATGTTCCCACAATGCCTTTATTTGCTTCAGTATACTGTACGCTTAAACTTAATCCACTCATACCCCAAGACCAGTTTTTATTTTGAACTGCGGTGTCATTTGGTAGAAGATAAATTGGTTCAACACTTTTTGTTTGTGGGGGAGCGATTTCAAAGTCTTGGGGATTATCGGGAATAGGACTGAGGTTAAGTTGTGCTTCCCGGAATCGTAATTGACTCACGGGTGATCGCAATGGATCTGTTGGTTTCAAGGATAATGTAGATGTATTGATTTCTACTACATTAAATGAGTAATTTGTAACTACTTCTACTTCTCTATTGTTTGAATCAACAGCTTCAATTTTTTCGATTGCGCGTAACCGGAGGATTGCTACGGGAGAATCTGGACATAATAGGGCATGGGTTTCTTTTGCCCAAGATTCGCTCAAGTTTGAGATATAATCATCTTTTTTTTCATTGTCTTCTTTTAATTCCCAAACATGGCTAGCGACAGGTTTAAGGGTTTTGTTTGCATTTTTTCCTGAACTTAAACACAAAAGTTCGCCTACTACAAGTTGGGGTTGAACCTTTCCTTGGGCAGGTTTTTTGAATCCAAGACCCAAATAAGGGCTAATGGTAAATGAAACTGGCGTACTATTGGAATTATTCGTTTGTGGCGAACGAAATAAAGTAGCTGCGATGTAACGACTTGGTTGTGTGGTAGCTTCAGATTTGTCAGCAAAGCTATTAATAATATGTAAACCGATTATCGCCCAACCATAGGGTGGTATTCCTGAAGCATTACGGTTTGTTACAGTTTGATAAATCGGATTTTGTTCTAACAACAAATTGTTAGATGAATTATTAGATAAATTATTAAATGCTTGTTTTAAAGCTGTAGGACGACTTAAGCGTGCAGGAGTATCAGGTAAAGCTGCTGTAATACTTTGCAATGATGGTGAGGAAACTTCCTTCGGTGGATTTTGTAAGCGGAACCAACTTTCTTCTAGTGATAACGGATCGAGTCGGAAAAACTTATGTCTAATAACCGAGTCAAATCCGGAATTACCTATTTTTAGGTTATCTTTATCTGCCCAATGGGAAAAAGCTAAAACCAGATCGGGTAACTCTTCAGTTAAAGGGAGAGTTCTACGGTAGTGTTCGAGTAGCAAAATATTGTCTACCTGTAGCAAACTATCTGGGTTGATTTTATCTAAGCCATCTAGTTCATCTGCCTGTAACCTACCTAAAAACGGAGTCAGCAAGAGCAACCATTCTGGTTTTGCAGGGTTGAAAAATGCATATTCGTCAATATTATTGAGTAGAATTGCTTGCTGGGTACAATTGGGCAGAAATTGAATGTTAGTGGGATTGGTGTTTTCATGACGGGTTTGACGAATCCAATGAGGAGCGCTAGCTTCTACTATAAGGGTATTAGGTGTTAATTTTGCTAACTCCGAATCCAAAGTTTCCATTAATGGACCGAAATAGCCTTCAGTAAAATCTTTCAGGGGAGAGATTTCACCATTAGGACTAAGTGTAGACTGATGACTCGCATCTTCGAGTAAGTATTTGAAAGCACTTGGTGTCATTAACCGTACTTCCTGTACAACTGTCCAACGGTGATCGCGTCCCAATTCAATTATTTCGATGCTACCTTGTTGATTTGTTTTTGGCTTAACCTCAATAAGTTGTTGTTCGACAACTGCTAAAAATTGCCACGGTTTATTTAAGTTAAATAAAAGTGAATTGCCGATGGCTGTACTTAACATCTCTGGTAGGATGCGATGCTGATTAAACATTATTCGTATTGTGTGTCGAATATGGTTTAATTGAGGTAATTCTTCTTGACGCGCCGCAGGTAAAATTAAAGTAGTTTCGTTTTTATCTACTCTCATCTCTGTAGACCAAGATATAAGGTTTTTAACCTCAATAAATCCATTTAACAAGAAGAATTCTTGCCACTTTTCTCCGACTTGCTCGCCAGTATAGCCAAATACTAAATCTCCTGCTGAAGAACCAAAAGTTTGTTTTTTATTTGCATCTTTAGATGTTTTACTTGTTTGGAAAAATTCATTCCACTGGCAAAATAATAAAGCTTCAACTGCTGCGCTTTCTATTTTAAATACAGGTATATTAAATCCATTATCAGTTTTATTATGAGTACTAAAAGTAATTGCAGCGAAGCCCGAACTTTCACCTGGTTTTAGTAACATTCCAGGGAGTAAATATTGCTTTGGTTTATTTGTAATTTCAGGAAAAGCATTCCATTGAAAATTAATCGCATTTTCTGTAATGACAGCTGTAGATATTTGTTCGGGTTCAAGCTGCAAACCACTAAGTATACTTATAGATTGGAAGTTTGGATATGATTCATTTGCATTTAATTGATCTAGTAATTTAAGAGTTAACTGTGCATTTAAAGAACTAGGAGGTCTTCTATATCCCGCACGATAATTTCTAATAATTTCATCTTGAATTAAAGCGCGGTTATAAACTGCAACTAGATAATACTCTCCAATCCAAGGACGATTTTCACTTAATTCGTTAGCTAGAGCAAAAAAGTAATTTTTATCCCAATTGGAAAAATCACCATCTATTTCAATTGGTTCTTGTGTTTCTTGTTCCTCACCGTTTAAATATATCTTGGCTTTTCCATGTTTGTTACGAGTATAAACTAAATGTGTTAATTCACGTTTAACTGTACCCGGTTGAGTTTGCAAAGCTGGCAAGCCATCTAAAATATCAAATTTTATTCTTTTACTTTGACGCAAACGAACGTTATATTCATTTACTATTTTTTTAGAATTAAAAACACCTTGAGCCATAGTAAAATTACGCCGTTGTAGACCATCAGAAAGAGTGATAATTCTAGAACTTTTTTGTTTTTCTTTTGATGGTTTAATCCAAGCTTCTAAAGTTATCTCATTTGTCTTTTGGCAAACTTCAATTAACTGATTTGCGGAATTTTCACATTTAATAATAGTAGGATAATTAACGCTTAAGCCTCCATTTTCTATCCACTCAATTGAATCGGTATTTTTAATGATTAAATCTAGATTATCATCTAACTGTTTAGCGCGTTCGTAAACTACGTTTCCATTTTTTTCCTCAAATGTATATAGTAATTGTAAATTTTCTGTGACTCGGCGACTTGGTGTTTTACCTAAATTAATTTGTAATGTTGATTCAAGCTGAGGAATAAAATAACTTTTATCTTCGCTCAAATTTAAACTGAGATTAACGTTTGCAAGATGTATCTCATCATTCTTTGTAAATTGAGGAATTTCTGGATTAATACTATTTATTACAATTCTATCTTTACTAAAAGAGAGTATACTATTATCCCCTGAATCTGGGAATTTTAATGCCCAACGACTACCTAACAGGAAAAAATGTAGCTTTAGTTCTGCTAAATTAATTGTTTGTTTTTGCTTATCAAAGCTAATTTCTTTCCACTCTAACCAAGGTATTTCAGTTGTTGTTTGATTCGGTATAGCTAATAACCATTCTCCTTTTGTTTCTGTTACTTCTTCACTTGTTGTTTCTATTACTACTTTACTTGTTTGATTTGGAGGACTTTCCAGGATAATGTTATCTAGTGTTAACTTATCTGTATCTTGATTAAGTACAAATTTGATGCGAACAGGATTGCTATAGTTTTCTAATTCACTACTATCTTGTAAAGGTAGTTGTAATCTGCCAAATATATGTATACCTGTAATACGTCCCTTAGTAATAGAGCAGTATTCCAAAGTTAATGGGTAGAAATGCAAACTCAATATTTGTAAGGGTAAATTATTAAGTTTATTTTCTTTTGCATTACTATTTTCTACTAATCGCCACTCATAACCTGTAAGATAATTAAATTCTCGCGATCGCGCTTCTGGATCGTTGATATCTTGTGCAAATTCCGAGCGGGATTCTAAACGATTAAATGCGCCACTTTTAAATGGTAAGTCTCGAAACCAAATCTTCCAAACTTGGTTTTCATGGAGGTGTAATTCTAACGCAGATTTAGTGGTTTTAAGTTCATATGCTTCTTTACCAGCTAATTCAACATTAGTAGTTAAAAGCTTATCAACTTTATGACCGTTATTTGTAGATATTTGTGTATTATTACGAGATAATCCTCTTTGATCCCATATATTATCTTTATCAGAATTTTTATATGCAGCCATGCTACCGGCTATAAAATCATATGTAGCATTAGCATCATTATCGGTTAGCTTAATTACTCCTTCCGCTTCAATAAATTTTCCAGAAATTCCTTCTAATGCTTTTTCTGCTTCTAAAATTAACTCAGCACTACTATCAGCGTTTGCTAATTTTAAACTACCAGGATAACTAGCTAGATTGTAAGTTGCTTGAATATTCCAATTTAATGGTTGAATTAAGTTTTTTAACGAGGTGATATTAGGATTAGCTTGATGATTATTTTGAAGGTTATATTCGCTAGTGAATCCTACAGTTGCATCTGCACTTGCTAAACTAGCATTTTCGGATAGTTTTTCCCAATGTTCTGCGAATGTTTCGCGGGTGAGGGGTTTTGTTGGTACAGGTGATTTTGTATTAAGTAAAGGTGATAGGATATCCTGATTACGCGGCACTTTTGGTAGTTGTGCTAATGCATTAATTTCATCGGTATAGGGCAAATCAAAACGATATTTTATGTTTAGTAATTGGGTATTTTTGTGAGGATAAAGTGCTACTCCTGGTAAGGAAAGGGATGCTAGTGGTAAATCAGATAGTTTATTCCATTCTTGCGCGGTGTTCGGTACTTTATCACTTAAAAATTTTGCCCAATTACTCGCACCATTGTTACCAAAACGCCAATGGGCAGGTAACATAAATTTAGGGAACAGTTCTGAGTCAATCCTAGTTTCTATAACTTCTAATTCAAAGGGTAAAAGTTGACGACTAGCACTAGGATAATTAGCTGGATTTTTACTTTGCGTTAAAGGCAAAGCTTGAATCATTGGTAAAGCAGGATGTCGTTGCCAAATAAGAGGTAAGTAGCGACTAAAAGTATCTTCTGGTAAAACTCCATATTTTACCATTTGGTGGAATATTTCTTTATCTACTTGATATTCAAATGACCACTCATTTAAATTAGCAAGATTCTTCTGTGTCGAATCAGGTTTACTAAATCTCAAATTTTCTATATTTAAGATAACCAGGGGTGGAAATATTGGTTTTTCTACGGGCAATGTTTGTACAGGAATTGATTCTAGTCCTGTTACCCAATTTGTTAAGTCAGGAAGTGCATCTTCTAAACGAGGTTTTTCGGTACTTAACCAGAAAAAACCATCGAGAAATATTTCTGGTTTTTCTAGTGTAAGTTCAATTTTTGTTAAACTGTATGGATTTTCTGATGGTTGACTTTGTTTTTCAAGCGTCCAAGTTCCAGATAATTTTAATGCATTGCTTATAGTTATACTCCAAGGCTGTTCTTGGTTTAGATTATCTTTTTGTATATCTGTTTTGTAATTATTAAATGTTACCACTCCCTGAATCAATGGCGCATTTTTTGGTTGATTATCCTGGGTTGTAGTTAAGGGAATATTTGCAATTTGTGAATCTAAATAAATCTGTTCGCTTAAGTTAGGTATAGGAAGCTGTGCCCAACCATTTTCTAATGGCATAAATGCCCAAATTAAGTTAGGTTCTAACTGGTTAACTGGTGAAATCTCAAGAAATTGTATTTCCTTTTCTTTATCTGTAGTTTTTTTTCTGAGATAATAAAAATTTCTTGATTGTGTTTGATTATTATTATCTGCAATTATCCACCATTCACCTTTTCCTTTATCCTTATCCTTTTTGATAACTTCAGTTTTATCCCCCAGTTCTAATTGAGTAAATTTAGCTTTTTCCAGTAAAGATTTTAAATTATCTGAAATATCTCCTGAATCTAAACTATTGAAATCTGATTCTTTTAAAGCATCTGTATTAGATAAAGAGGCTTGATAAAACCATTCTGGACTGCTTATATCTTGACGTTCGCGTAAGAATTGAGGTAATTGTGTGGGATTAAAAGCTACCTTAAATTGGGAAAAAGAGAATTCTTGGTATAGTTGATTATTTTGCCACTGAGCACAATAAGAAAATTTTTCTACAGTTTCACTATTTTCATTACTTCCCGCAGCGACATCAATATCGATTAAGTTTCCTGCTTTTTTCTTAATACTTTTGAGTGTCAGAGCAACTCGTGCTTGAGAATTAGCAGAATTTTCAGTATTATTTTGTTCTGATAGTAGTAAATTAATAGAATTTTGTTCAAAACGTAAATTTGATTCCTTAGATTGCCAATCGTTTATTTCCCAATAAACAGGAGCCACAATATCAGAATTCGCAACTTCTAAATTTACCCAATAGGGTGTTTTATTTTGTTCATCATCATTATCATCAAAATCGTAACCTTTAGTAAAAATAGCAAAATTCTGCCAAGCTGTTATCCAAGCTTGTCTTTCTTCAGTAATAAGAATATTTTTTTCGATAGTCAGGTGATATTTAAGTGACTTGTCAGATAGGATTTTGTTTAATTGAAAATGTGCTGTGAGAGGAGATTCTTCCCAGGGTAATTCAATTTCACCATAAATCGTTAAACCACTAGCATGAACTCTTAAAGGAGCTAAAAATTTACTCTCTTTTTTAAGATTTTCTGTTTTTGGTTGCAAATTAAGTACTTCGTATAGTAAATCTCTGGAGGTTTCGTTATTTGTTACTGGTTGAGGTGTAAGAACTTCTAAACTAATATCACCTGCGATACAAGTAAATGTATCTTTCCCTGTTTCAGCGTCTGCAACTACCAATAAAAGTGATAATTCACCATCACTAATTCCCTTTATCGTTTTTTCTAAGCTTGGTTTCTGAGGAGGTTTATTATTTCTAGCTCGTTGCCAGATATATGTAGTATTATCAACTGGGTTTATTATTACCTTTTTGACAAAACAAAGTAAGATAACTGTTTGTGGCCAATATAGTTTTTCGCTATCTTTTTTTGCTTCGGTATTATTGTTAATAAGCTCAACAAATATACTACGCAGTCCCCTATTTTCGCTATCTGCTGCGGGACCAGCAAATTGGATTGCTTCTGCTTCTGCTGACCAGAAGGGACCTAAAATTTTGATATTCTTCAAGTCAGGAGTACGAGTCATTGGGAACCTCCTATTTGCTTAGGTTTAAATTTTTCAAATTGGCTGGGTGTAGCATTTCCCCGTCGAGTTCTGGCTACTAATTCTCTACTTCGCAACTTCATTGTGGCATCGAAAAGACGTTGAATTGCTCTGTAAACAGTTGCTGGTGCTGATGGATTTTGTGAAGATTTATAAAGGTCGATGATTCTATGGGCATCTTCTACTGTCATGATACCTTTGTAGCGAATTGTAGCATTTCCTATAAGTAAATGATTATCCAAAATATCTTTGAGTTGTTGTCGTAATGCTTCGGGTAAGGTATTTCTGATTGTTTCTGGTAATTGTGGTAGTAAAGCTAATAGACGACGTTTCCAGATAAAGCTGACATTTATTTCTTGGTTGGATAATCTATCTAAAATTTCCGTGATCGCAGCCTTAAATGGTTCGTCAACAGTTAAATCTCGTAAGTCAGATAATTGCTTTCTATCAATAATTCTACCTTTCCATAATACTTTTTCTGCTTCCAGGGTCAACTGATTTTTTAAAGAATCAGGTAAATTTTGCACTCGTGATATTGGTGCTATCTGCGACAAAGGAATTTCAATCGTTACTTCATCAAAAAGTTTGACTAAATTCTGAATTGCAATCGTAAAATCGTCTATAATTCCCCATTCAGTTAGCGAATTTTTATCTTCATCTAAAAGCAAACCTTGCCAAGTTAGCTTCCATGTCAATTGCCAAATTTGATTGTTAAATTCAATGCTTTGTGGTTCCGAAGTAAGTTGATTTTTTAAATTTTCTGGTATTTGTTTAGGTAAATTTTCTAAAGGACAAATTACTTTTACTGGTTTTGCAGATTCTTCAGATGAAGATTCGACTGCTTCCACGAGTTTTTCTAGGGAATAACGGAAGTTTTCATCGCTATCGAGAGTAAACAATACTTGTTTTTTAGACTCAGTTATCCTCCCTTTCCAAATTAAAGTACATTCCTTTGTTTTAGGGAAATCTACCAAACCTTGCAATTCTTCTGGAAGTTCTACTTCTTCGGATATTTCTTGTTGATTGAAATTAATTATATTGCTACCTGAGGATTCTGGAACTTTAAAAATATAAGCTTTGAGGATGTAATCATCTCCAGGTGTTGGTGGTGGTGTGACAGAATTGACTTCAACTACAAAACTTTTACCTAACGGACGAACTTTATATGAACCATATGTTGGGTTATTAGGGTCTATTTGAAAATATATTTCTGCCTGTACTTCGATGTTACCCCTAAACTTTTCAACTATTTGATAGACAACTTCGCGGTCTGGTAATGATGATAATTTAAATTGTTGTTCGTTGGAATTACTGGTAATATTAATCTTACGATTTTCCGGTCGTTCCATTTCCCAGCGCTGCTGAGTTTCTTTTGGTAGACTATCCCAAAGATTTTTTAATGGAATTGTAATTAAATAAGAACGCTGGGGAACACCGTTAGGAAATAGTTTTTTATTGTCATCAGAAAGTTCATAGTTTTCAGTATTAGCACCCTCTACAACTATTCCGGTAGCTTCAGGAGTGCAATACTCAAAATCACGCTGCGTAATTTGATTTATTTTAGAAACAGTACTGGAACTTTGCGCTACGAGTAACAGGTGATGTTCGTAATAAAATGGTAATGCTTCCCATTGCAAAACTAAAGCAACTTGCTGAAAATCACCAATTCGATTGGGTAAGTCCAAACTCAGCTTTTCTTCAGATGATAAGTCACCAATATTTAATTTTTCATAGTTTAAATTTTGGGGAATATTTGGTGGTGTCGCTTGGTTGCTAGAGAGAACAATTGCTTTTTTCATTTGCTCTACTAAATCTGGATACGCAAACCTTCGCAATAGTGTAAATGCAATTTGTTGGAATGATAGTTGTCGGGCTAGAGTTTGGTTGCGCTCAATTAATGTTTGTTCTGGGTGTTGAGCTATAATTACCTCCCAGGTTTTACCAGGTACCCTAGGAGCAGTCTTTTCATCCAAACGTCGAGATGATAGCACTAAAGGCATTGCTACAGGCTGTGTTCGATGCAAAACAATATCGAGTCCACCTGCTTCTGGGTGGATTTCTGCATCAATTATCTGTTGTGTTTGTTGCTGTATTTCATTCGCTGTCTGTGGAAATAAGATTTTTGATTGTTGTAAACTTCGCAGCAATAATTCATATCTTCCGTAGGGTTTTATATAATAACGCCAGTTATGCGCCCATCTATCTTCAATTAATTGGTCGTAGGTGAGTCTTCCGTTGACATCGGGTGTAAGATAAGCAGGAGAACCGATACGGGGATAAGCTGTAACCAACCAACCTTGTTTATTCTCAACACCAATTTCACCACTGTAATCAAAAAATCGCTGCGACCAACTTAAAAATTTAGTCAAATTCTTATCTATATCTTCGTCGTTTATTATTTTTGGTTGATTAGTGTTGGTGCTGTTAAGAGATTTGACATATTTCTTAAATCTTTTCCACTGCTTACTGTATTCCTCTGTTTCATCTTGAAACAAAGATTCTAATTGTTTAGAAGAAACTGTAAAGTAAGTAGATATTGGGTCTGTAACTGGGACAACTTTCTCATTTTTTAATTGAGCAACATCTTTATCCTTTTCAGCGATTTCACTTTCAAGCTTTTGACCTTTGTTATGTCTGAGTAAAATCCTTGTTTGTCCGTTAGCAGGTAATCTAATTGTTAGTGTGACTGGTTCTTCACTGGCTTCTATTTCAACTTGTCCGCTTTCTAAATCGGATTGATTAATCAAACTACAAGGAGTATTTTTTAAGTCAAGCAACAAATCAAGATTTGCTCCTGGTAAGCCTGTAATTGTAAATTGGCTGTACTGAAAGTATTCTTTGGGAGTAGGTCGCAAGCTAATTTGAATAATACCCAGCAAAGCATTATTCTCAACAGATTCTTCTTTTAAGCTTGTACTATGATTGGATTGAAATAGTAATTCGATATGCAAGTATTTTAAATATTTAGAAAAATTTCCATCATTGCTTTTTCTATTCAAAATATCATTAATTGCTTGTAAAAGTTTCTCACGGGTAATTAGTTCCCCTGGATTTTTATTCTCCAAATTATTACGCAAAGCAAAAGTTGCTGATAATCCCAATCTCTGCAAAATTCCCCAACCATAAGGATCTACTTTGGGAGCCGTTGATTTGAGGAAATCAGCAAAATTAGAAGGTTGAATTGCTGGACTCGTTTGTAAATCAACCGCGTAATCTTCACTAAGAACATCAATGATTTCTTGCAAACAAGGATGTAATTGATTTTCACGTTGACCTGAATCAGTTAAACCCTGCCATTCTGGAAATTCTAGCAATGACTCCCGCCAAGAATACCAAGGAATCAAAGCTTGATCGATAGCGTTTGGGTCAATATTTTTACTACGTATGATTGTGCTGGGATACCATGCTTCCCATTGATTAGTAGTTAGGGTATCGCTAGGAATTAGCTGCATATCCTCAGCTGGTGCTAGCTGAATGTCTTGAATTTTTCGCAGTGCTTTAGCTAGTTTTTCTTTGTCATCAAAGGTTGACTTGGTGTAAGCATCGATATCTAATTGCCAAATTTCATAACCTGCGTGTAATTGTTGGGGATAATTTGGTTTATTGCTAGGTGCTTGATTCCACTTTAAGCGCAAACACCTGATTCCTGCTGGGTGAGGTTGGTAGGAAATACTTGTAAGATTGCCATTAAATTTAGGAGCATTACCTTTATCATCAAGTTTGGGCATGGGGAAATGAGCGATACGGGTAGCATCTGGATATGCTGGATTTTCTTCACCCCGTTCATCACACAAGTCTTCTGGTGGTAATACTGGTAATTTTAAAGGTTGAGGTAACCATTCTAACTCTGCAATTCGCCGTTCTTCTAACTGTTGGTCAATAGGATTGGAATTACTTTCTTCAGATTCTACTCTTAATAACAAGCGAACGGGAGCAAGGGCAGAGCGCACGGGATTATTTGGTGTAGCATTAATTGCTTCTGTTTGGAAAAATACTTTCCACGATTCTGCTTTCCATTCATTATCAGGAAAAACACCTTCCAGATGTTTCAGAGAAATTTTGAATCGTCGTCCCGGTTTAAATTCGTTTATATCAGAAGCTAAATTAACTTGTTCGATTTCGTTAGTTTCAATTTGAATTTCAATGTCTGTAGAAAGTTTGCGAGCGTTACTAGTTGGTAATAACTTACCACGAGAACCCTGGTTTGCATTATCCAATCCATAGCTACCTATGGGCAAAGTAGTGTCTTTACGAAAGATGAGAAAATATTTACCAACAGGTACTTTGGGCCCTTGTTTTGGTGGTGTCGGTTCCGTCCATTCTAAATCAAATAATTCTGCTGGTGGGAGTAGCTGGGGTGAATCGTTAGTTAATGTTTTTGCTGTTAGTAATGACTTATTTAGACGATAGCGGACAATAAGCTCTGCATCCGTAGGTACTTGTGGTGGTTCCTTTGGATAACGAGTGGCAAAAATAACTAAGGGTTGTAGGCTCGCATTACCTGCAAAGTCCACTGGAGTAATTTCGTAACGATAACTTTTTCCCTCGGGAGGTAGTGCAGCTTGGTCTTCCAAAGTTTCTTGGTTGAAGTGTTCTACAACTTGGAATCTTGGTTTTAATGCTAGCAAAGCGTCTTTTTCTCGATGCAGTACCTCGCAAGGTTTAATAGTATAAATTACTTCGCGATCGCCATTATCTAAAGCATTAAATGCAGTGCGTCGAACTCGATAATGTGCAAGGTGATGGTTGGGGTCTACCTGACTTTTCATTCCTTGTTGCACATTTAAACCTTCCCAAACCAAATCCCAAGCTAATGCAATAGTATTAGTATCAGTAAATTGCTGAACCCGCGAAAATTGTGGTGGTTTACGATGGAAGTTGGTATCAATAATATTAAATGTGCGAACTGTAACTGGTTGGGTTTTATCGGGGTTATTACTATTTGTACCCAATCTTTGATAAAGAGTAGGTACCTGTTCTGCTTCCTTAGCTAGCCATTCTGGTAATAAAGAAACAGAAGCTTGGCTCGACTGATTCTCATTGTTATTAAATTTATTAATCAACTGATCTACTTTCTGAGCAAACAGTTTATTCTCGGATAAATTTATTAACGCAGTTCGTTCTTTCTCTGTTAAATCTGAACTGTTCCAAGTTAACTCACCATCATCAATTATTAATTTGTCTTGTATTTCTTGCGGTAAATTCAATTCTTTTGGTGGTAGTTCAAACCGAAATACCAATCCCATTTGAAACGCAATTGATTTTAAAGCAAGTTCTTGATTAACTTGTGCTTCATCTTCTTTGTTCTCCTCGACTGCTTCTACATAAGCGCGGAAATCGGCAATTAAATCCTGAATAACCATACCGCGCAATTGCATTACTTGCATTACTTCCTGATTTTCTTGTTGTGCTTCTTCGTCATTATCCGAATTAGGATTATCTGAGGAATAAATGGTGGTATTATCCTGAAAAGCTTTTCCAAGTATGTCGTCGTACTGGCTCTTTAAATCATCCCGCTTAAAGTAAGGCGAGCTTTGAAATTGCTCAAATGCACCGCGTACCGCAGCTTCATAAGAATTATCTGAAGGATTATAAACTCGCTCATCTTCCAGAGATTTTGGTGCCGGTAATGGTTCTGGATCGCCAATTACTTCTGTATCTTCTTCTGTAAGAAAAGCGTGGCTAAGATAATCTTTGAGAGTTATATTTGTTTCTTTTGGATTATCTATATCACCTTGTTGTAAATCATATTCATCAGCTTTCTCAATTTCCTTATTCCAATTAATTTTCCAAGACCATTCTTCTTGGTTAATATCTTGCCAGTTTCCTCCCTCAGAAGGTTCTCCCTGAAACTGTTGCAGCCCAGAAATTTTTTCTGGTAATCTGATGATGAAATCCGCTTCAACTAATGTGTTTTCATTCGGTGGTGCAGGTAAAAAACCGCGATTTTGGCAACATTCTTTCTCTGCATCTTCAGGTTCACCTTTGGGTAAAAGCAGAAAGTAACACTTGTTATTTTTCTGAATGACGAAAGTAATGTAGTTAGGAGCGCTAAACGCAGGTTTATCTGTATTTTCTGTGGTGGATATTTCTTCTGCATCTGCCAAATTTAGTAAAGTTTGAGATGCCTGCATAGATGCTATTTGTTGGGCTGCTAAACCGGGAACACCTTCCACATCTGTTGCTTCTAGTCCAATATTGAGATACTTTTTCGTTCGTTCAAGTGCTTTTTGAACATTATCTTCTTTCACTCCGAGTTTGACACCAATTTGTAATCTATGTCCCATAGCGGATAACGATAGGGTTCCCCTACCTCTTAATCCAGCCTTGTTGGGAGTCAAACCATTTAAAGCAAATTCTAATCCAGCAGTAAATCCGATATTGACAGTGAAACGGAAGGATTTTTTAAATGTTTTGCGGAAGCGCCAAACTTTGATTGTGAATTTCAGCCAGAACTCGATACTGAGGCGAATTTGTACTTCCAAACCAATTGCTGCATAAAAAGCTGAATTCTCTGCTGGTTTATCAAAATCAATGACACCGATATAACGCGCACCATAAGCTACATCAATTGCTGCTTCAACACGAGCGCCAACAATTCCGGCTTCATACTTGGCGCTAAATCGCAAACTGGCGCGTGCCAAAATACTGCTACCAATGACTAATTCCTTCTTGGAAACTCGGACAATAAACCCACCACGTATTTCCGCTTTTAATGGTCCCAAAGAATCTTGCCAGCGCAACATATTGGGCCATCCTAGTTCATAGTGGACTAAACCAGGTTCGACTAATAAAGTTGCCGAGAACTGAGTGCTTTTAATTGCTTGTTGAATAAATTCTGGTAAAGGGGGATTGCTACCAGTAAAACTATTGGGATTAGAAGAAAGTTGGGCGAGAAAACGTTTTTTATGAGGTGCAAGTAAAGCAAAACCACTAAATAAAGGTTCAATATCACGATGATTGCGATAGTAATCATAGTTAGTATTCAACCATCCCCGCACTGCCATAAAGAAAGTCAGGTCACTACGAAAAGCTACCACAGAATCAAACAGGTAAACACAAGGTAACTTGGCTTCTTTTTCCGCATTGTAACGTAGCGGGGAAGGTGAGGCGGAACTTTGCGAAATCATTGCCCGTAAAGCGATTGTCCAACGGGGATCTTGTCCCGGCGCTTCTAAATCAACAGCCCAGCGATCGCGTTTTGATAAATCTCCTTGAGTACGGGACAATACCCTTAATTCTTTGATTAATTGCCGCAAATCGTTGGCTTCGTCAGCAGCTTTAATACTCGCAATAGTGAAGCGATAGCCAAATCCTAAACCTACTTCGCGCAAGTACATTTCTACCACGGGAATATGGAAACTTACTTCCCGTAATTCAATATAAATAAACCAAGCACGTAACCAAGGGGAAGTTGCATTCCGACGTATTCGTAAGAAAGCAAAACTTGCAGCGATAGGAGGAAAACCTTGTATTTGTAGTTCACCCTCACCTTCAAAGCCTTGTTCTTGAGCATTGTCTTTCATACTGACAACCCCATTCATGCGGAAGGCTGAACCAATATTTAAGTTGAGCGGTAACTTCTCGAAATAAATTTGGGGGAAGAAATCACCATCTTTAGGCAGACCGATAAAAAGTTCGTGATAATCAACTTCAGAATTAGCAACATCTCCAGGACCTTGAGCAAACTTCAGTTGTCCTGTTATTTGCATTGCACCCAAGCCATCAAACATGTCTGCTTGGGGTAAAAATCCAATCCCCCGCAACTCCATCTCAAAACAACCAAAGAAGTTAAATGACTTGGGAGTGGGTAGTTCAATTAAAAATTTAACGTATTTGCTAATAATCTTGGCATCCCCTGTTAAAGGACACTCAACTAAATCAATACGGATAAGTTGCAGTAAAGCTAAAGCACCGTCATTATCATCTTCTGGTAATAAGCTAAATTGAGCGCTACCCGTGAGAGTAAAGTATAAGTGAAATTTACCATCGTTAATAAATTTCAGTCCCAGAGAATCTATGGAAAATTTAAACCGGGTTGATTGACAGTGTAATAACTTACTACCTTTTAATTGAGCACTACCTGCTACTAGAGTTAGTCCACCGCCGCGTTGGGTAAATTGTAATGCAATATCTGCGGTTGCATTTCCTACTAAAGCCGGAGGTAATGAACCAGAACCACAAAGGGTAAAATCGCGAATTTGATTTTCTACAATTTCTAGATAGCTATTACGGAAGGTAAACTTAGTATCTAGACCATTTAAACTAGTGGGCTGCTCGGTAACTTCAGCTGTCAAGCTGATTCCCTTTTCTCCCAAGACAAAATTACGTACCGTGAAGGTAATAGGTTCTTTACTTATTTGGGAATATTCGAGTTGAATTTCTGACCCCGGCGCTTGTTGAAGTTGATAATTATATTTGTCTGTAACTAAAGTAAAAAAGTGATATTTTCTCTCTTCGTTTTCTGTTACTTCATTTTCCTTGCCGTTAAACTGCCATTTTAAACCTAAAATTTCTTCATCGAGGGCGAGTTGAGGCTCTTTGCTAAAAAGTTTTATGCCCTTCCCGTGGTCTACTGTGAAAACAAATGTTTCCCAATTGAAGCCTAAGTCACATTCTGTCTCCAATGTTAAATCGGCGATGGAAATTATTACCTGAAATGGAATATCTATAGATGAGTTTTTAAAATCAATCTCTATCTCTGAAGGAATATTAATGCTGATATATTGAGCTAATTCTCCATCGTCTGAGTTTAAAAATGGAAAAACCGATTTTTCTAATCTTAATCTCCCTTTCCAGTAATCTCCGTTTAATTTTCTGCTCTCATTAAATTTTATAGCTTGATATAAAGATTCTTTATTGGCGAAATCTAGAGAATTTATGGGAGTATTTAATTGATAGAAAAACTTAGGTAAATTACTCGTATCCAGTTTAAAATCTGCTACAACTAAGCTAACTGTATTATTATTTGTTAATTCTAATTGAAATAAAGGTTTTTCTGTAGAGGTTTGATTACTATCCGGCTGTAACTCTCTATCATTGTCTCTTCCCCAAGCAAAATTACTATAAGCTATTATTTTTGAGTCTTTCGGCAATGTTAATGCAAGAGCAAGATGATTTAAATTATTATCTTTATCATCGTATATAACTAAACTTAAACGCGATGATGCAGGGATTTTTAATTTTATTCCTGGTAGTGAAATTGGTTCAAAGTCTGTATATTCTAAATCAATACGTATTTCTTTAAATCCTTTTTTACCAGAATCATCAAAAATTAACTGTATAACTGCTTCATTAATAGAACTTGAATTTAGTGATAATAAATCTGGGAATATTTTTTTGATTAAATAATTAATATTATTATTACTCAGCTTGATAGCAATCCCTTTATTATTGAAATGGAAATTTTGTAAGCCAATTTCTACTGGTTTTTGATTATCGGGTAAGTAGAGAAGAAAATGCGAATCACTAGATAACTGTCCATCTTGAAAAGAAAGTTTTAAATCTCCTGCGATAACAATACTCGCTATCGGAGATATATTTATTTGAAAATTGGAAATATCGTATGTAGTATTTGTCGCTTCATATTTAATCTCTAAATTATCCCAACTAATATTTACTAGTTCTTCTAAAAATAAATTTAATTCACCAATATTGCATTGCCAACTATAATCCGACTTCTGTTGTTGATTAACCAGAAGTTTTCCAATAAGTTCAAACGTTTCAATTTCTAACCGGGAACCAATAATATCACCAAAAATAAGAGCTTTCCCTAGATTTTCTGGTGTTTTTTTTAGTGTAAGTGTTCCTTCTAAATTGTCCTTTCCAACGATAGTTGATTCATCTGCACCTATAGCAAAAGCTTTCACGCCAGGTGTCAAATTGAGACTAATATCCCACCCATTAACAGTACGAGAAAAATTGCGTTCGCCAAAGGGGACAACAACTAAACCCAAGTCACCACTATCCGCAGATGAAAAAGCTAGAGTTGCACCAAAGTAAGTACTAGTTTGAATATCTGGTTGCAGGCTAAATGTAAACATTCCTGCACCAAGCTCATTACCTGCTTCACCAAAATTAAACCCATAATTTGGCTTAATACCATAATTAAACTTGATACCTAATAAATCAAAAAGCTCACCTAATGCTGGAAATAGGCTATCTGCGGCTTTCTTAGCAATAAATTTTCCATCAGCACCAATATATGTTTCTTTTAGTAGCCCAATTGGATTAGAAAATAAACTACCAATTTTTTCTAAATTTAGTTTTGTTTGTTTATGAGGTAAACGTATAAGCTTACGCAACTCATTATCAGACGCATCTGCAATTATTGGTTCACCAAGAGATGCTGGTTCGATAATCTTCCATAGAACTCCAATACGATATACAAATTGCAAATAAGTTTGAAGGTATCTTGCAACAAGCAAAGCAGTTAAATCTTGACCTAATTCATCAAATTTTTCTGGTGCTTCATCTACAAGTTCAGAGAACTTTTGAACATCAGCAAATAACTGATTAACAATATTGAATCCTTGAAAAAAATCTACTGGTGTAAATTCTTCCGATGGTTTTTTCAGCTTGTTGATTATAGTTGGATACTTGTCTGTAAACCTTGTTAATAACTTGCTAAAGTCTTCCGTAGAAAAACCAGGAATTTCCTCAAAATCCCAACCAGTACCTTCAAGAAAAAGTTGTTTTCTACTAAATTCACTTTCACCTGCAGCAATTACAGGCTCTAACAATAAACTGAGTTGGTTTAATATATATTTATATAACGTATTACTCATTCCTCACCTCCTTGAGTAACATCTGGTTTTGGATATTCTTCGTCGTTAAATTTTAAAGAAACAACAAATTCACTTAATGGCAAAGGTTTAAACTTTTCATCTTCAGATTCTTCAGGACTTTCATCTTCAGATTCTTCAGGACTTTCATCTTGCCACCAGAGTCTTTGAATCACTTTTTTATCATCTTCATTTTCCCATTCAAAAGTAATTTCACCAATATTATTAAGTCCTACAATCTCTTTTCCATTCGCCCATTTATCGCCATAATCTTTATGGTTTTGAGCCATATTAATATAATTACTTAATGAGTCTTTTTTACTTGACTCTTCTCCTAGTTTCTTTACAGGGCGAGGTTTAAAAATTGGGCGTTTTTTATGTTCTCCTAAAATAAAATCAAAACGATAACGCCAATGTGGATTTTGATCTTCCCGTAGTGTTAAATTTGTGAAATCCTCTTTTTCCTCGGTTAAATTAACTATAGCTGGATTTCCTTTTACATTCCATTCAATAGGTATTAATATATAATCTTTCTGACCAATATTTAGTTCTTTACTCTGATTATTCCAACCAAAAAATTTTAAAGGCTCAGGAAGTTTATCAGAGAAAGGTTTATAACCTAGTCTATGTAAATTATAAGTGCGACTCAAACCCCATCCTTTTCTAGTTTCATTTTTCAAAGCACTAGAGGTTAATTGTGCACCTACAAGTAAGTTTTTCTCCTCAGAAAATTGATTATCTGCTTCCACTTCAAAAGGTTGAGTCGCCCAATACTGTAACCGAGCTGCAAAACCATAATGAACATCACCGGATAGAAAAATCACCCGATTATTTTTACCCTTATTATTCGATGCTAATCTGGCAAATAATCGCTCTAAACCAAAGGGTTGAAACCCCCAAGTTTCAGTATCATTTTTATATTTACTCTTATCAGTAAAAGATAATTTTTTTTGAATATATTCAATCAAAGGTACACCAATTACTGGTGCTGGCGCAATCACAACTGTTAACTCTTTATCATCCTCAAGTACAGTATCAGAAATTTGTTGCTGAAAAGCATTTTTACTTAATAATGCGGGAAAACCCATATCATCTTTATCTTCTTTATCTTCAGCATCTGCCTTATCGCTACTAGAAGGATATTCTCTCCATGTCCGCGAATCTAAAACAATAACTTTGTGATTGGAACTAACCACTGAATAGTGCCAATTTATTGAATTATGCCAAACTGGAAAAGGTGTTTTAGGACAACGTAATTGCTTATGCTTTTTCAAGTTTTTAATAAAATCACCAACTTCTTTCTGGCTATAAGGAAGACCAACTAAATGAGCTATTTTTTGCCACAATTTTTCATCATCACTTTTATCAGCTAGCTGAGAAACTGTATCAAGAAGTTGTTTACCTGGTTTATCATCTCCTTCAAAATCCTCTGGTGTGTTTCCCCAAGCTTGAAACAAAGCATAAGCCACTAAACCATTTTGAATAACTCGTCTCCCCAAAGGTTTCTGGATAACATCTTTACACCATCTATGAGTTATGTACCAATCGTCAGTAACTTCATGATCATCAAACATCATATATGTAGGGACATTTGCTAATCCTCTACGAACTCGACTCAAATAGTCTTTAAATGTTTTAAGATATTCCTCTTCATTTTCGTCGAAATCCTTGTTCTGCGGTAATTCATCTTGCCAAAGTATCTTTGACCAAACAAAAAGGTACATAGCACAAAATTCACTTAAGCTAAGTAAATGGCTTTTCGCTACACCACCCGATGTAAATCCACAAAATTCTTCCGATATTTTTTCCCTTGTACCAGGAGAAATCTTTTCAGATGTTTTATTTATACCTGGTAGAACTTCTTCCCAATTAAAAAGTTTATTACCTGTATCAATTAAAGCAGATAGCAAAGAATCAGCCACATCGTCAGCATATATTTGGTCTCCAGTCAGGAATAGTTGATGTGGTCTTTCATCTGGATTAAATGCTGATTTTGCCAGAATTATGTCTAAAGTTGCGAAAGCATCAAAACCTTCTCCATGAGGTTTCCGACAGGATGCGTGAATAATCCGTAATTTATTTAAATCCTTTGGTGGTAAAGCAAAACTAGGAAGTTTTAATGCTAATCCAGTATAAAAGATTTCCTCACCCTTACCTAAACCTAAAGATGAATCAAGTCTTTCACCTTTTTGAGCATCAAATACCAAATCATAAAAATATAGATTACTCTCTTGTAGTGCTTGTAGTGCGTTGGCACTCTTTGCAGTAACAGCAACTATATGTAGATACTTGCCAAGTTTAACTGTCTCTCTTGAACCTGTAAATAATAGATTCTTTGAGGCATCGTAAATTTCCAGAGTAACATTACGACTGTCTTTTAAAGCTACCCATACCGTTACTGACTGCGATTCAACTCGTCGCAAAATTGGTCCGGCTAAAATCAGTGGTAGTTCCTTTATACTGTCATCGTTTAGCTTTTCCCATGCCATGAAACACCTGTTATGTTCTTGTTACTTATAAGTTGGGTTCGGGGTTCGGCTTAACTGTGCCGAAAGCGATCGCGTTTTCTGTATTGCGGGAAAAAATTAAGTTTTATAGAAAGCAGATACCTATCAAACATTCATTTGTTTGACAGTGGATATATATTCTTGGTTTGAATCAAGATTGTAAGCATATATTAAAAGCGCACATCCTGATATAAGGAAGTATCATATGTATCTTTCAATCTATTATTACTTACACGACATATATTAAAGCGTTCAACATTAACGAAGAAACTAATGATACATTTTTTTACATTAAAACCATTAAACCATCGAAAAAATAAATATGTGACGGAATCTCTAATTTGTCTTTCCTAGCTCAAACTGCTGGGATTTTTTTTTCATTGCTGTAGATAATTTAAATGTGATATATATTACTATAAAACTTATGCTTTGGAGCAAATGGGTACTGAAGTAAAATCAGCCTTTACGGTTCTAATAATAACTTTTAGGTATGACACGGCAATAGCTTTACAAAGTTGATTTTTACCTCAAACGCTAACCTCTTAATGCTTTGATTGATATACATTTAATCTTCTATCCAACACGCTGAGCATTCACCGGAAACGCAGTCTAAGTGAAGCTTTCATTAATTCAATAATTAACCAAATAGTTATATTTGTATATCGATTTATTTTTATGTGTTTTTATAATAGGGATGAAATAGCGCCTGAAATTATTTATAATTTTTCCAAAATAGACAGGACTTACGCGATTGTCACAATACTTAGATGATGCCGCCGTACACTCCGCAGCCTTGTTATTGCGTTCATAATTAGTCAGTGTACAAGCTACCTTACAAGGAAAATATGCCAGTTGCGTAAGTCCTAATAGAGTTAAATCATCCCATAATTAAGCAAAGCCTTGTTTTTTTGTTGAAACATCATAAAGTCCAGGTTTTATTATCAATAAACTATTTTTTTATCTACTCTTTAGCATCAGATTCATCACCTTTACCGATTGTAATTTCACCTGTAGTGGGGGAAAATAAAACTTCAGCGTTTCCTTCCTCGATGTACTCGTCAACAATATTGTTTGGTGTTGGATTGATGATGAATGGTTTATCAATCCTGGGATTTCCTTTTAAGATTACGGCCTGAGCATAATGACCGCAATTGAAATTTAGAATGCTATATTCAGGCTGCTTTTGAATTGCATATGCGAGCATTTCTTCAAAGTTTAGATTGATGAAGTAAGCTGCTCTTATACGAGTTGCCTTTCCTGAAACTGTTGAAAGTTTGCTTAATATTTTTTTAAGACTTGATGCTGTTGGCTTTCCATCGTTTCCAATTTCAGCATTGGGGATAGTTTGGTTCCTTACCTTTCCATTTTTCGCAGGATCGTAACGACCAAATTCATAATACTTTGTCAAACCATCTTGTTTAATCAGAAGAACGCCAGCGTGTCCAACCATTTCAGTATATCCATAGAATGTATCCGTATTCACTGGATAATCTGGATAGGTAATTAATAATGCTCTGTCATTGTACATATTAGATTTTATTCTCTTGTAGACTGATTTTTAGTAGTTCATCTGATATTTACTACCATTTGACTATAAATATAACTTAGGAAATAATTAGCCACTTTTTCGAGAAATTCTCTATAATTATTGAGTATTTTTTGAATGTTTTAAGCAACACGCCAATTTCAAATACCTACGAAAGCGCGATTAATGATTGATTCATCGGAATTGCTGATAATACTTGAGCATATCCTCAATGGCAGTGCAGATGAGGACGAGATTAATTTATTGCGCCAATCCCTTACAGCTAGCAGTGGTCAAAATGTTGTGCAGTTGGGGAAGTACAACGTTAATATTGGCGATGCTAAGGATATTCATATTGGCGATAAAGTTTATCAAGGAACTGATGCAGAAACTATTCGTAATATTTTGCGAGAAATACTTTCCCAAAACACCCAGACAATAGAAATAAACTGGCACGATATTGGTCAAACCATGATGTCGGAACAGTTGCGACTCACCACAAACCCGCTGACATCGGTTGAAGGAATTAGCTATCGCACCGAGCAGGTATACGTACCCTTGGGATTGGTGGAGCGGAAAAAGCAAGCTCGACGACGGGAGGATGTAGCACCAGAGCAGGGTTCGGAGCTTTACAGGGAAACCGAAATTACCCAAACCTTTGAGCATCAGCAATTTTTAGAGCGGGTACTCAAGCAAAGACAAAGCCCCAAAATTCAGGGAAAACGGATTGCAATTATTGGCGAACCAGGAGCGGGGAAAACTACGCTGTTGCAGCAAATCGCTCGATGGGTGTCCGAAGAAATCCCTGAT
>ERZ1740052.135-NODE-135-length-25147-cov-5.840706_pt1 | contig 25147 bp, 26 predicted proteins | sample MGYA00581750_ERZ1740052 | MGnify/ENA primary metagenome ERZ1740052 (study PRJEB43018, sample SAMN04849743) | marine metagenome | isolation source: floating plastic debris | place: Pacific Ocean | collected 2008-08-30 | study: EMG produced TPA metagenomics assembly...
AAGTTACATCAAGAACGTGGATACTCAGTTACAATTCAAAAACTAGATCCTTATATTAATATAGATCCTGGTTCTTTGTACCCATATGAACATGGGGAATGCTATGTTACAGATGACGGTGCAGAAACGGACTTAGATTTAGGTCACTACGAGCGCTTTTTAAACATTCCTACTTCACAAGCTAATAATGTTACAACTGGTAGAATTTACCAATCTGTAATCAATAAAGAAAGAAGGGGCGATTTCTTAGGAAAAACAGTTCAAGTTATTCCTCATATTACTGATGAAATTAAACACCGTATTAAGATTTTAGGAAATACTGGCGATTATGATATCGTAATTACTGAAATTGGTGGAACTGTCGGTGATATAGAGTCGTTACCTTACATTGAAGCTGTTCGTCAATTACAATGGGAGCTTGGTGAAGACAATGCCATTGTTATTCACTTAACTTTAGTTCCTTATTTAGCTGCAGCAGGTGAATTAAAGACTAAACCAACACAACACTCTGTAAAAATGTTAATGCAAAGTGGTATTGGTCCGAATATCTTAGTATGTAGATCTGAACATGAAATTTCTGAAGACATAAAGAGAAAACTTGCTTTATTCTGTAATGTAAAGAAAGAAGATGTGATTCAATCTTTAGATGCTGAAACAATATATGATGTTCCTAATTTAATGTTTGAAGAAGGTTTAGATCGTGTAGTTTTATATAAATTAGATCTTTCTACAGAAAAACAACCAGAACTTGTTGATTGGAATTATTTCGTTAAAAAGTATAAAAACCCAAAACGCACTTTAGAAATTGGACTAATTGGAAAGTATGTTGAGTTACACGATTCTTATAAATCGATTACAGAAGCATTTATTCATGCTGGCTCTACTCACGAAGCTAAAGTAAATGTTCGTTGGATTCATTCTGAAGAATTATCAGTAGATAATATTAAAGAACATTTAGAAGGTTTAGACGGTATGTTAGTTGCTCCTGGTTTTGGAGAGCGTGGAATTGAAGGTAAAATTGAAGCTGTTAAATATGCTAGAGAAAATAACGTTCCTTTCTTAGGAATTTGTTTAGGAATGCAAATGGCTGTTATTGAATTTGCTAGAAACGTATTAAATTTATCTGATGCAAATTCAACTGAAATGAATGAAGAAACTTCTGCTCCTGTGATTAATTTAATGGAAGAGCAGAAAGACATTACCGATATGGGTGGTACAATGCGTTTAGGAGCTTGGGATTGTCAATTATCTGAAGATTCTAAAACTTACGAAGCATATAAAACTGCTGATATCAGTGAAAGACATCGTCACAGATATGAATTCAATAGTGAATACAAAGAACAAATTGAAGCTGCAGGTATGAAAGCAACAGGTATAAATCCTAAAACAGGATTGGTAGAAGTTGTTGAAATTCCAGATCATCCTTGGTTTGTTGGTGTACAATATCACCCAGAATATAAGAGTACGGTTTTAAATCCACTTCCTTTATTCTTAAGCTTTATTGAAGCTGCTATCAAAAACTCTGAGAATTAATTTTCACAATTATATATTAAAAAAGCATCAACAATAGTTGGTGCTTTTTTGTTTTACATAAATCCCAACTCATATTTTCATCCCTATCATATGGGACGAAAAACTTCTTTTTAAAATTTCATATTTCTTTTCTACAAAGTAATCACATTCACTGGAGTTAAATGAAATATCCCAACTCACCTACTAATTTTACTGGTAAATCAAAATTTTATCTAATTAACATTTAATGTATTTATTATGAAAAGAAGTTTAATATTCATTTCGTTTTTGTTCTTTACAATATTTTCATCTTGTAATACTGAACAAAATATTGAAGATGTAAACAGTCAAATTCTTGAAGAAGAAAAAATTTACTTTGTTTTAAAAGACAGTGAAAGAAAAGTTGTTACTGAATTACCTAATGATTTAATTTCTATTGTTGCTAATGAAATTCAAAAACAAAAAGGTGAGGATGCTTTAGAGGCTTTTTTAAACACTTATGATTTAAATACTGGCTTATTAAAAGTTTCTTCTGAAATAGCTTTAAAAAACCTTTATAAATCTCCTTTTAAAAGTAGAACTGAAATGACTAGAGTTCCTTTTACTTTAAATTTAGCATGGGGATTTCAAAGATCAAAAAATGCTAGAAATGGTTTCTTCAGTACCGATTACAAATCTCAAAGTTTTAATCCGAATGTAGCATCTACAACTAGCGTTGGACATAGAAAAACAAAATTCCGTTCGGCAAAACAAGCAATGTGGGGATTTAGTTTTGGAATTACAGATAACTCTAATCCTTCTGCAAGAATTATGGAAACTTATTACCCTGTTCGTATCAGAGCTTTTTCAGATGCTAATAGTACTTGGTCTAATTGGGTTACGTTAGACAGCAATAGATCTACAGGATTTAGAGCTTGGCGCCAAGGAAAACATGCTGAAGCTTTACAAATAGAAATGCTTCCTAATCCAGATAACAATGAAAAACTATTTGATCTTTTAATGTATCAAGTATATCATAGTGGAAGATGGCAACCTTGGGTGACTTCTCCAAGAACTGCTGGTAGAACCGGAGGTGAAAAATTACAAGGTGTACACATACGAGGATTTTATTTTAACTAATAATAAAATTAAAAAGCATCAATTTAAAATTGATGCTTTTGTATTGTAAAGTGCTATATTTAATTGTATTTTTCAAATTATATGGAAATTTTAGCACAACATATTCAACCTTATTTTTCAATTACTAAAGAAGAATTCACTGGTATTGAACATTTATTTAAAACTGAAAAAATTTTAAAAGGTGATTTCTTTATTAAAAGGGAACAATACTGTGAAAAGATGAGCTTTATTCAACAAGGTTATATACGAGTTTTCGCAGACTCAAAAAATAAAGAAATAACACAATGGATTGCTAGTGAAGGATATTTTATAACCGATTTATACAGCTTTATTTTTGATCAAAGAGCTCGTTGGAATATACAAGCTTTAACTGATTGTAGCTTATTTACTATCTCTAAAGAAAACTACAAGAAGTTATCTGAAATCCTTCCTAATTGGCACAATCTTGAGAAAAAATTTATTGCAAGTTGTTTTGCTACATTAGAAGATCGTGTTTTTGATCATTTATCATTAAATACCGAAGAAAGGTATTTAAAATTCTTCCATCAAAACAAAGGTTTATTTAATGAAATACCTCTACAGTTTTTAGCTTCTATGCTTGGAATGACTCCTGAAACTTTAAGTAGAATTCGAAAAAAATTTAATTCTTGATTTATATCAAGAGGAATCATTTCATTCCATAAGAAATTTGTATTCATAAAACATTTAACCATGAATACAGAAATAGTTACTTCCATAAATATTAACGCTACTCCTGAAAAAATCTGGAAAACCCTTTTAGATTTTGATGCATATTCTCAATGGAATCCTTTCATTTCTTCTATATCTGGAGTTGCAGAGATTGGAAACACAATAGAAGTTGAGTTAGGATCGATGAAATTTAAACCAATTGTATTAGAATCGACACCTAACACTGAGTTAAAATGGATCGGAAAATTATTATTTAAAGGATTATTTGATGGCGAACATAGATTCTTTTTGAAAGACAATAAAGATGGTTCTACAACTTTTATTCATAGTGAAAAATTTAAAGGAGTATTAATTCCCCTTTTTTCAAAAAAAATAAACACCGAAATTAAAAATGGTTTTATAAATATGAACAAAGCTTTGAAAAATACTGTAGAAGAATTGAATCTTTAGTCAAACTTAATTGCTCTTGACGGCTGTATTTTAGAAATAATCATTGAAGGAATCAATAACATTACTAAACACAAAAACAATGTTCCTACATTTAATAAAAAAAGATAGAAAAAGTTAAATTCTACCGGCACTGTAGAAACATTATAAGTTTGTGGATTTAAGCTTATAATTTTGAAATATTTTTGGATAAATAATATTGCAAAAGCAATTAAATTACCCCACAACAAACCTTTTAATATTAAGTAAGAAGCGTTATATAAAAAGATTCTTCGAATATCGGTGTTTTTACTTCCTAATGATTTTAAAATACCAATCATTTGAACACGCTCTAGAATTAGAACCAATAAAGCAGTTATCATATTAATTCCAGCAACTAAAATCATAATTCCAAGAATAAACCACACATTATTATCGAATAATTTTAACCAATCGAAAAGTTGCCAAAACGTTTGTAATAAAGTATTTGCTTGTAAAGTAGGGCTAATATTCATATTAATCTCATCTCCTTTTTCTTTTAATTCATCAAAATTATCAATCAATATTTCAAAACCACCAACTTCGTCGTCTTTCCATCTGTTTATACGCTGCACTTCTTTTAAATCTCCAACAATTATAGAATTATCAAACTCTGCAAAACCTGTTTTAAAAACCCCGACAACAACTGGTTTTCTTGATTTGAAACCTGTAGAAGACTCTACTTGAAACCCAACATTTATAGTATCATTTAACTTCAACTCTAACTGATCTACAACAGATTTTGATATTAATATTTCTCGATTACGTGGTTGATCATAATTTGGTAATCGACCTTCCACTAAAAACTCTTCGAAAAAAGAAAAATCATAATCTTTATTTACTCCTTTAAATACAATTCCTTGAAAGTTATTTTTTGTTCTAATTAAACCTGCTTTATTAATGTAAGGCTGAACTTTTTTTATTCCAGAAACAGTAGTGAAATTCGGATAAAAATCTTGATTTAAGTTTATAGGAACTGTAGAAACATCAGAATTATTATTGTCGTAGTTTGTAATCTGAACATGACCTTTAAATCCAGCTATTTTCTCACGAATTTTATTTTTAAAACCTAAACTTACAGATACAGAAATAGACATTATGATAATCCCCAAGCTAATAGCAACGATTGCTATTTTTATTATTGGTGATGATATACTATTTTTATGCTCTTTACCAGCAATTATTCGTTTTGCAATAAATAATTCGTAATTCAAAGAAATGTTTTTTAATACAACCAAAAGTACATATTTATTCTTGTTTTTAACTACGATTTTTTTTCTTAGTTCTTGTAAACAAACTTCTCAGATACCAGTTCAAGAAAAAAAAGAAAAAGAAATTGTAATTGAGAAAAAGGACACGCTAATTCTTACAGCAGCAGATCAGAATGGAATTTATATTCCTAAGATATTAAATAAAAACATTGGAATTGTAGCTAATCAAACTTCTATAATCAATAAAGTTTCAAAATTTAATCCAGATATCACTCAAATTCACTTGGTTGATTACTTACATAATTCAACAAAAATTAATGTGAAAAAAGTATTTGCACCTGAGCACGGATTCAGAGGAAAAGCAGATGCAGGAGAAAAAGTAAAAGATGGAATTGATACTAAAACAGGATTACCAATTATTTCTTTGTACGGAAAAAACAAAAAGCCTTCTAAAAAACAATTAGAAGACATAGATTTTATGATTTTTGATATTCAAGATGTAGGAGCACGTTTTTACACTTATATTTCTACCTTACATTATGTTATGGAAGCTTGTGCAGAGAATAATATTCCTTTACTAGTTTTAGATCGACCAAATCCGAATGCTCATTATGTTGATGGCCCTATTTTAGAGCCTGAGCATGCTAGTTTTATTGGTTTACATAAAGTTCCTGTAGTCTATGGAATGACAATTGGTGAATACGGTAAAATGATTAACGGAGAAAAATGGTTGAAAAATGGAATTCAATGTGATTTAACAGTAATACCTAATAAAAACTACACTCATAATTCTAGTTATAGTTTACCTGTAAAACCTTCTCCTAATTTACCAAACGACACTTCTATTAATTTATATCCTAGTTTGTGTTTTTTTGAAGGAACAAATGTTTCTGTAGGTAGAGGAACTTCAAAGCAATTCCAAGTTGTAGGTAGTCCATTTCACCATTTAGAAAACCATAAATATAGTTTTATTCCTAAACCAAATGAAGGTGCGAAATATCCAAAACACGAAAACAAGGAATGTTTTGGTTACGATTTATCTTCAGAAAAAAAATTAGATCAACTGAGTTTAAAATGGTTAATTGAGTTTTACAATGCTCATAAAGAGCATTCAAAAGAAAAAGCTTTTTTTACTTCTTTCTTCACAAAATTAGCTGGAACTAAACTATTACAAGAACAAATAGAAAATGGTTTATCTGAAGAAGAAATCAGAAAAACTTGGCAAAAAAAATTAGATGAATTTAAAAAAGTAAGAGCTAAATATTTACTTTACGAGTAATAGAAAAACCTTGAGCTTTCATCCATTCATCTGAATAAATTTTATCCATATAACGAATTCCGTGATCTGGAAGAATAACAACTACAAAACTATCCGATTTAAACATTCCTTTTTCGGCATATTGTTGTGTTGCTTGAATTACCGCTCCTGAAGTATAACCACATAATAAACCTTCTGAACGAACTAATTCTCTGGCAGCTAAAGCGGCATCTTCGTCAGTTACTTTTTCGTAAATATCAATAATATCAAAATCTGTTGAAGTAGGAATTAAATTCTTACCTAAGCCTTCTATTTTGTATGGTGAAATTTCGTTTGGATCAAACTCTTTTGTTTCGTGAAATTTTTTGATTGCAGAACCAACAGCATCTACTCCTAAAATTTTTATATCAGGATTTTGTTCCTTCAAAAACCTTCCTGTTCCAGAAATAGTTCCTCCAGTCCCACTAGCAGCAACCAAATGAGTAATCTTACCTTCTGTTTGTTTCCAAATTTCTGGTCCAGTTGTCGCATAATGAGCTTCTATATTTAACTCATTAAAATATTGATTGATGTAAATTGAGTTTGGAGTCTCTCTATGAATTCGTTTTGCTGTTTCATAATAAGATTTTGGATCATCTGCTGCCACATTAGCCGGACAAACATGATCCTCTGCTCACATTGTATTTAAAACATCAATCTTATTTTTAGAAGATTTATCGCTTACTGCCAAAATACAACGATAGCCTTTTACTAAACTAATCATAGCTAAGCTAAATCCTGTATTTCCTGAAGTAGTTTCTACAATAGTATCGCCAGGAGTTAAAATACCTTTCTTTTCAGCATTTTCGATAATATGAAGTGCAATTCTATCTTTTGCTGATTGTCCTGGGTTAAAAGATTCTAATTTCGCAAAAAACTCTCCCTGTAAATCTTTTGTAATACTATGTAATTTAACTATTGGGGTTTCTCCTACTAAATCTAAAACCGAATTTACTATTGCTTTATTCCTATCCATTCTATATATAAAGAAACGTTATTGCAAAATTGAATCATCTAGTTGTAATTGAGATGTTTGTTTTACAATAACGTTTACACTTACTCAATCGAGCGCAAAAATATAATTATTTTTCTAACTTGTCTTCTAATGCTAATAAGAAAGTGTATTCTCTAGCAGTTTCTTTCAATGAATCGAACCTTCCAGAAGCACCTCCATGACCTGCTTCCATGTTTGTATGTAAAAACAGTAAGTTATGATCTGTTTTCACTTCTCTTAGTTTAGCAACCCATTTCGCTGGTTCCCAATATTGTACCTGACTATCGTGTAATCCTGTAGTTACTAACATATTTGGATATGATTTCGATTCTACTTGATCATAAGGTGAATATGATTTAATATAATCATAATATTGCTTGTCATTTGGATTTCCCCATTCGTCATATTCTCCTGTCGTTAATGGAATACTATCATCTAACATTGTAGAAATCACATCAACAAAAGGTACAGCAGCTATAATTCCATTATATAATTCAGGATTTGTATTCACTACAGCTCCCATTAATAAACCTCCTGCAGAACCTCCCATAGCATACAAATGCTTTGAAGAAGTATAACCGTTATCAATTAAATATTTAGAACAATCGACAAAATCGTTAAATGTATTCTTCTTATTCAACATTTTTCCATCATCGTACCATTCTCTTCCTAAATATTGACTTCCTCTAATATGTGCTAAAGCGAAAATAAAACCACGGTCTAACAGACTTAAACGCGTCGTTGAAAATCCATCAGAAACCGTATATCCATAAGAACCATATGCATATTGTAATACCGGAGTATTCTCGTCTATCTTAGTATCTTTTCTGTAAACAATAGAAAGTGCAACTTTTTTACCATCTCTGGCTGTCACCCATAAACGCTTACTTGTATAATTATTCTTATCGAACTTTCCACCTAAAACTTCTTGTTCTTTTTTGATTTCTTTAGATTGATCTTTCATATTGAAGTCAATCACAGAACTTGGAGTGGTCATTGAGTTATACGAATAACGAATCACATCTGTATCAAATTCAGGATTTGAATATACACCTGCTGAATATGTTTCTTCATCAAAAGGTAAATAGTAATCCTCTGTTCCATCCCAACGTTTTATTCTAATTTTAAATAATCCGTTATTTCTTTCTTCAAGAACTAAATAATCTTTAAAAATTGAAAAATCTTCTAAAAACGTATCTTCTCTATGCGGAATAACATCTACCCAATTTTCTTTAGCAGTATTATTTTCTGGAGTTTTCATAACTTTAAAGTTAGTGGCTCCATTAATATTTGTCTTAATATAGAAATGATCTTCATAATGCGCAATATCATATTCTAAATCACGCTCACGTGGTTGAATTAAGCGAAACTCACCATTTGGATTATCAGCTTCTAAAACTTGGTATTCACTAGAAACTGTACTGTAAGAACCTATAACTAGATATTTTCTCGACTTTGTTTTAGTTACAAAAGTTCCGAACGTTTCATCTTTTTCTTCAAAAACCAAAACATCTTCAGAAGTATCTGTTCCTAAAACATGTTTATAAATTTTAGAACTTCGTAATGTTACAGGATCTTTCTTTGTGTAGAATAATGTTTTATTATCATTAGCCCAAACACTTCCTCCTGTTGTATTTTCTATTTTATCACTATAAACTTCACCTGTTTCAAGGTTCTTGATTTTGATAAAATACTGTCGTCTACTTACTGTATCCGTTGCATAAGTAACTAAAGTATTATTTGGAGACACATTTAATCCGCCTAGTTGAATATAATCGTGTCCTTCTGCCTCTTTATTAACATCGAACATTATCTCTTCTTCAGCTTCTAAATCACCTTTCTTTCGAGAGTAAATAGGATATTGTTGTCCTTTTTCATACCTAGTAATGTAGAAATATCCATTCTTTTTATAAGGAACCGACTCATCGTCTTCCTTAATTCTTCCTTTCATCTCTTCAAATAAAGATTCCTGAAAGTTATTCGTATGCCCCATTACCTTATCGAAATAGGTATTTTCAGCCTCTAAATAATCGTAAACTTTTTGAGTTTGTTCGTCTTTTTTTTCTGCGTTCTTCTGTTCATCTGTTAAACGCATCCAGAAATAGTTATCTATTCTTACATCACCATGTTTCTCTAACTTTTCTGGATTTTTATCAGCTACAGGTGGTTTTATATTATTCTCCATCTTTTCTTTTTTGCAGAACGCAAAAATAACACTTATAGCAATACTTAATACAAGATTTTTTTGGTTTGATTAATTTTTGGTAGCGTAAAGTAGTAATTTTGCAACAAAACATTATTTAAAAATCATATAACTTATGTTCGGAGATTTATCTGGAATGATGGATAAGCTTAAACAAGCACAACAAAAAGTTGAAGAAACAAAAGAACGTTTAAACACTGTATTAATTGATGAAAACGGTGCTGACGGGAAAATTAAAGTTACTGTTACTGCAAACCGAGAAATTAGAGCGATTAGTGTTGATAATACTTTATTACAAGATGCTGAAGAATTAGAAGATTACTTAGTATTAACTTTAAACAAAGCTTTAAAAAGAGCAGGAGAAATAAATGAACAAGAAATGGCTATAGCTGCTAAAAGCGGAATGCCAAATATCCCAGGAATGGATATGTTTAAATAATTATATGAAATGAATTTAAATCAAATTACTGTTCCTTCTTTAGATTTAACAAAATCAATCCCTTTTTACGAACAATTAGGTTTAAAACTAATTGTTGAAGCCCTTCCACATTATGCTAGATTTGAATGCCCAGATGGAAATTCAACTTTTTCAATTCATTTAGTTGAAGAATTGCCTGTTGGTGATGGAATTTATGTCTATTTTGAATGTGAGGATTTAGATACTCAAGTTAAAAACCTTAAAGAAAAAGGAATCGTATTTGATCAAGACCCTACAGATCAAACTTGGCTTTGGCGTGAAGCTAGGTTAAGAGATTTAGATGGGAATAAAATCATTTTATTTTACGGTGGAAACAATAGATTAAATCCACCCTGGAGAATTAAATAAAAATGCAAGAAGCAAAAGAAAATAAAAAAGCTGAAGATTACATGTTACCTTGTTTAAACAAGAAAATGTTTGGAATTGATTGCCCAGGTTGTGGTTTTCAAAGGTCGGCTGTTTTAGTTGCTAGAGGTGAGTTTAAACAAGCCTTTAATTTATTTCCAGCAATTTACACTTCTATTTTTTTTATTTTAGCCATCGGTTTTCATTTTTTCAGTAAGAAGAAAATCTCAGCAAAAATATTGCTTATTATAGCTATAATTAATGTTTTAACTTTAATCATAGCGTATCTAATAAAAATGAATAAACTATTTTTCAATTAAATAAACTTTAAAATATGTTCGAATTTGAAGAAAGAAAACTACCTAATGCTACAGCTGTATTAGTTCTTGGTAAATTTTCTATACTAACTTGTTGTTGCTATGGTGTTCCTGGAATATTACTAGGAATTGTGGCCTTAATTTTACATAAAAAAGATAAAGATTTGTATTTATCGAACCCTAGTGTTTATTCAAATTACTCTAATTTAAACACAGGTTTTATTTTATCTATAATCGGTATTGTTTTAAGTTTCATTTTTATCTTAATGATTGTTTGGGCAATTTCAATGGTAGGTTGGGATGCTTTACAAGATCCTGAACTAATGAGAGAACGAATGGAGCAATTAGAACAAATGCAATAAAACTAGTTCTTAAAAGACTTAATAAAACTTAAAAGTGGTTATTCCATCACTTTTAACTATACGAAAAGCAGACCTTTATAAAAAGTCTGCTTTTCGTTAATAAAAAACTTTCAAAAAGCAACTTCGTATTTTATTATTATCCTATTTTCGCCTGCTTTAGTTTAAGATTACGGGGATTATATAATGAACGAAAAAAACTGGTTACACTATTACAAAAACAGCTTAACTGATAGTGAAAATTTAGCAGTTGATATTGCTAAAATTAAAAATTTGTATCATCAAAACAATTCAGATTTAAGTAATGCTTTTATAAACAACAAGCAAGCTACTGAATTGATAGATGCAGAGGAAAGAAGGATAAATAGATTACGTGGTATTTTAAAAAAAGATAGTAGTAATTGGCATGAAATTGATCAAACAAAAATTTTAATAGCTCCTTTCCATTTAGAATATCAAACCGACAATCCTAAATTCAAACAAAAATTAATTCATCCTTTTTGGATTTATGCTACAGTAAATAGATTAGGGCAATTATCTGCTCCTAAAGATATTTTCCCACTAATTGTTCGTAATTACATGACGCCAATGGCAGATGTAAAAAACGATTTCATTTTCACTTCTATCGACACAGTTTTAGATGCTAAAGAAATTGAACCTCCAATGCCAGAATATGAAGATGAAGTGGTTCCTTGGAATGAATACTGGGATTATATTAATGAGGTTTTTAATGCTATTACTTACAAAAACTTATATCAATATAGAGCTGAAAAATATACTACACAGTTTAAGTTAACTTACTTTTCTGTAAGTTCTAAAATATCTACAGCAAAAAGTATATTATTTTTATACGAGAACTTATTAAATTATGATGAAGAGTTACCATTACTCTCTAAAATAATTACTCCTGAACAAGTTGTAAAAAGAGATGCCATTACAGATCTTGATTTTTTAAACTTCAATCACCTACATTTAGGTCAAATGTCAGATAGTTTCCCTCTATCTGTAAGTCAACGTAAAACTTTATTATCCTATTTGTCTGCTGAAGAAAGTTCTGTTACCGCAGTTAATGGACCTCCAGGAACTGGAAAAACAACTTTACTACAAAGTTTAGTAGCTACAGAAGTAGTTAGAAGTGCTATTATTGGCGAAGAACCTCCAATTGTTTTAGCGTGTTCAAATAACAATCAAGCCGTAACAAATATTATAGATAGTTTTATTAACTCTGAAAGTAGCTTAACGGAATTATCAAAAAGATGGATTCCAAACTTTAAAGGTTATGCCACTTATTTGCCTTCAAACGGAAAAAATGAAAAGTATTTAGGAGATATTAATTTCTTAAAAGGTAATTTATTCGGACATGAGGGAACTTTATGCAATCTTGAAAATGAAGAATATTTAGAAGATGCAGAATATAATTTCTTAACCGAATACTGTAATTATTTTAATGTACAGAGCAATTCTATAGAAGATGCGATTGATCATATTCAAGATGAAATTTTAATTATTGAAGAACAATTGATTGACAGTGTCGATTTCCCTAGAAATCATATAAAGTCAATTAATTTCATTAATAAAGCACTACTAAACGAAGAAGATCATGTTACTAGAGAAAACTTCAATATTGGTAAACTTACCGCTTGGAGAACAACTTTAAGTTCTTTAAAGGCCAGCTATAAAAAAACTGATTTTCTTCCTTTAGTAAAAGAACACTTTAAAGTTAATAATGAAGAACCTACAGAACATAAAGAATGGATTTTTAAAATAGGTGAAATCACAATTAACGATAAAGAAAAAACAAATACATATCTAAAAGAGCTTATCAATCATCTGAACGTTGCACTTCAAACCAATTTAAAATTGAAAAGTTGGAGAAAGCAAATGAATATTGAAAGCTTCCCTATTTTAAAAGAAGAAGAATTATGGGCTTCTGAATTTGAAAAACTCAATTCAAAAAATACTACTCCTCGTTTTTATTATGATGAACTAGATGTTTCTTTACGCCACAAAGCTTTTTTATTAGCAACACACTACTGGGAAGGGAGATGGTTATTAGCAACAAGAGAAGCTTTAGAAGAAGATACTGAAAGAGGAACAGGAGAACAAGCCATTATGTTAAAATGGAAACGTAGAGCCATGTTAACACCTTGTTTTGTGGCAACGTTTTACATGGCACCAAGTCACTTTTTATATAGCCAATATCAAGGAGAAAATGAAAACGGAAAACCTATTTTTGAATATTTCCCGCTGTATAATTTTATCGATTTATTAATTATTGATGAGGCCGGACAAGTTACTCCTGAAGTAAGCATTCCAGTTTTTGCGATAGCCAAAAAAGCTTTCGTCGTTGGTGATTTAAAACAAATTGAACCTATTTGGTCTATTCCTTCTAGAATAGATAAAGGAAATTTATCAAGCTTAAATATCATTCAGCAAGAACAAGACATGTATTCTTTAGAAAATTCAGGTTTTTTAGCTTCCAATGGATGCATTATGAAAATGGCTCAAAACTCTTGTGAGTATGAAACACCAATTAATAATACCAAAGAACAAGGTTTAATTCTTTTAGAACACAGATGGTGAAAAGATGAAATTATTGATTTCTGTAACGAATTGGCTTATGGTGGTATTATAAAACCCATGAAAGGTAAAGCTAGAGAAGGACAAGCTTTTCCTTCGATGATGGCTTATCACATTAACGGCGTAAGTGAACGTAAATACAATAGCCGACAAAATATACAGGAAGTAAAAGCTATTATTACTTGGTTACAACAAAATAAAGAAAAAATACAAGATGCTTACAATGTAGATCATATTGAAGAAGTTTTAGGAATTATCACTCCATTTGCAAGTCAAAAAGGAGAATTGTCTAAAGCTTTAATTGAAGCTGGTTTTAAAGTTAGTAATATTAAACTAGGAACAGTGCACGCATTACAAGGTGCAGAAAGAAGTATTATTTTATTTAGTTCTGTATACACTAATGAAGATGAAGGTACTATGTTCTTTGAAAAAGATAATAAGCCGAATATGCTAAATGTTTCTGTTTCTAGAGCAAAAGATAGTTTTATTTTATTTGGAGATACTAGAATTTTTGACGAAACAAAAAACACTCCTTCAGGAGTTCTGAAGAAACATTTAAATATTTATGAAATGGCAACTTAAAAGCTAAAAAAAGCCTCATGATATCATGAGGCTTTTTTATACTTTATTCTTATTTATCAAACTCTAAAATTGTTTTCTTAATAATAGAAATACAATCTCTAAGCTCTTCTTCATTCATTACTAATGGTGGTGCAAAACGAATAATATTTCCGTGAGTTGGCTTTGCTAACAATCCGTTATCTCGTAATCTCATACAGATATTCCAAGCAGTTTTACTCTCCTCAGTATCATTAATTACAATAGCATTTAACAATCCTCTTCCTCTAACTAAAGTAACTAGCTCAGTTTCCTCAATTAGTTTACTCATTTCGTCTCTAAAGATTTTCCCTAATCTTTCTGCATTACCTGCTAAATCTTCTTCTACCGCTACTTCTAGAGCTGCCATCGCTACTTTACAAGCCAAAGGATTTCCTCCAAAAGTAGAACCATGCTCTCCTGGCTTAATTGTCATCATAACTTCATCATCTGCTAAAGCTGCTGACACTGGAAATACTCCACCAGACAATGCTTTTCCTAATATTAAAATATCTGGTTTAATTCCATCATGTTGACAACAAAATAGTTTCCCTGTTCTAGAAATACCTGTTTGTACTTCATCTGCTATAAATAAAACATTATTTGCTTTACATAATTCATAAGCTTTTTTAAGATATCCTTCATCTGGAACAACTACACCAGCTTCACCTTGAATAGGCTCTACCATAAATCCTGCTACATTAGGATCTTTTAATGCCTCTTCTAAAGCTTCTAAATCGTTATATTTTACAATTTCAAAACCAGGTAAATACGGACCATAATCACTGTAAGCACTAGGATCAGTTGAAGATGAAACAGCTGCTAAAGTTCTTCCCCAGAAATTATTCTCAGCAAATAGTATTTTTGCTTTATTCTCTTCAATTCCTTTTACTTTATAAGCCCACTTCCTACATAATTTAAGAGCAGTTTCTCCTCCTTCTACACCAGTATTCATTGGCAATACTTTATCGTAACCAAATAGACTAGTAATATACTTTTCATATTGACCTAAAACGTCATTGTAAAAAGCTCTAGAAGTTAAAGTTAATACTTTAGATTGCTCATTTAATGCATTAATAATTTTTGGATGACAATGTCCTTGATTTACGGCAGAATAAGCAGATAAGAAATCATAATATTTTTTTCCTTCTACATCCCAAACATACACTCCTTCACCTTTACTTAAAACTACTGGTAACGGATGGTAATTATGAGCTCCATACTTGTTTTCTAAATCGATTGCTTGCTGTGACGTTAATTTTTCTAAAACAGCCATTTCTTTAATTTTTTAAAATTTATAAAATAACCATTCCTACTGTACCTTTATTCTTTCGAAGAAGTTCGAAAAAGCAGCGTGGGAGAGAAATCATCCCTAAGAGGTACGCAAATTAATAAATATTCATCGGCTGATAAAATCTTACTTCAAGCTTTTTGATGCTAATGATAAAATTTGTACTTCTAATCTTTTTATCTCTCTTAATAAAGCGTTTTTATCCATTTGCATCCAAGCGAATATCTTCAACATACTTACACCGAGTAAAAATATTACTGATCCCGAAGCCCACTTTATTAATTCTTTAATTTCTGATGCTTCAAAAAATTGAACAAGGCAGAATATAAAAAATCCGAAAAAGATTAATGTAACCATATTCATGGCAACTAAAATCCATTTATTCTTCCCTTTGAATAAACCAAATACCATCTGCCACATGGTTTGCTCTTCTAGTTCTTGATAAAAAACAGCTTCTTCTTCTGTTAATGTTTCTTTTATCAATTTATCAATATCTTCTGTAAATTTCATAATGTATTATTTTATTGTATTCTTTAATTTTTCTCTTGCATGAAATAATCTAGATTTCACAGTACCTACCGAAACTTTTAATAATTCACTTATTTCAGTTAATGATCTTTCTTCAACGTAAAAAAGACGTATCACTTGCTGATGTGAGATTGTTAGTTCTTTTATTGCTTTACTTAATTTATCTTTCTTTTCATGTATCGATTCTTGAAATTCTTCTTCAATTTCAACTTCTTTATACAGTGTGATATGCCTCGTCTGTCTTTGTTTTTCTTAAATAGTCTAATGCTTTCCTTTTTACGATTTGTATCGCCCAACTTTTAAACTTGTTCGCATCTTCTAAAGTACTTAGCTTATTTATTATAGTTACCCAACTTTCTTGAGCTATATCTTTAGCCACAAACGAACTATTTACATACGAAAAAGCGATTTTACAAAAAGACTGATGCCATTTTTTTACCAAAAACACAAGTGCTCTTTTTTCCCCTTTCAAATACGCTTTAACAAGATCTTCATCTGTATGTAGAATTTTATTTTTCATAAGTTATATTCACTTACATGACGTTTAATTTTACAAAAGGTTCATTTTAATATAAATTAATATTCGAAACCAATCTTAATAAGAGATATCTTTTCTAATTTTGCAATCGTTTAAATCAATATAAAGATGCCAAGAAGAGAACGTAACAAGTTTGTTAAAAGAGGAGAGATTATTGAAATTCTTATTGAAGATTATGCCTTTGGAGGAAAAGGTATAGGACGTATTCGTAATGAACATGGAGAATTTGTAGTTTTTGTTCCCAATACTTTACCAGGACAAACAGTAAAAGCTAGAGTTACGAAATCTCAAAAGAAATATGCTGAATGTAAATTAATTGATGTTCTGAAAGCTTCTGAAGATGAAATTTCTTCAAACTATCAAGAAGTTCCTGGTGCACCTTATATTCAACTTCCTGTAGAAAAACAACACGAGTACAAATACACAAGTACCATGTCGTTATTCAAAAAAATAGGAAAAATTGAAAATATCGAAGATTACTTTGATGAATTTGTGAGTTCACCAAACGTATTTCATTATAGAAATAAAATGGAATATAGTTTTTCTGCTATTGGTTACGATCGTGAACAAAAAACCGATGTAGATGAATTTACACTTGGCTTTAAAAGACGTGGTGTTTGGTGGATGGGTGAAAACTTAGATAAAGATAGCGGACTTTTTGATGCTGACTTTGAAAATAGTTTAAAAACAATACGAACTTTCTGTGAAGAAACAGGTTTAGCGCCTTGGCATGGACCAAAAAAAGAAGGATTTTTCAGATATTTTGTAGTACGAAAATCTTACAAGACAAACGAGTTGTTATGCAATCTTGTTACTACTTCTAAAGATTTAGATAAATTTAGTTTCCAAAAATTTATAGCGCTTTTACAAGAATTGTTTGGTGAACGTTTGGCAGGTTTATTACATACTATAAATGACGAAACTGGAGATAGAACAATCGCTACTTCTGGAAGTATTGATTTGGTATATGGTAAAGACAAAATTGTTGAAGAGTTATTAGGTTTAAACTTTGAAATTAGTATGAAAAGCTTTTTTCAAACAAATCCGAAGTCTGCTGAAAAATTATATAACAAGGTAGTAGATTATGCCTTAGAGAATAAAGAAGCTGTTGATAATACAATTGTCATGGATTTATTCTGTGGAACAGGAACTATAGGACAAATTTTAGCTTCTCGTAGTGAAAATGCAAAAATTGTTGGTGTTGACATTGTCGCTTCTGCTATTGAAGATGCTAGAGAAAATGCCAAGCGAAATAATATCGAAGGTGTTGAATTTTATGCTGCTGATGTAGGAAAGTTTTTATTAGAACAACCTCAATTCAAAAATAAAATCAAAACAATTATTCTTGATCCTGCACGTGCTGGTATAGCTCCTAAAACACTTAAAAAAATCATAAATCTAAACTCAGATAGAATGGTTTATGTATCTTGTAACCCGGCTACTCAAGCAAGAGATACAGAGCAACTACAGGAAGCAGGTTATGCTATTAAGAAAATCAGTTTAGTAGATCAATTTCCACATACAGCTCATATCGAAACTGTAGTTTTATTTGAAAAATAATAGTTTATGAGATTTTTAAAATATGCTATCATTTTATTTGTAGCAGCAATTTGTTTTTTATCGTGTGAGAAAGATGATTTTTGCACGCAAAACCCTGTAACTCCTAATCTTGTTTTACGTTTTTACGATAATACTACTTTAACGGAATTTAAAGAAGTAAAACGTTTTACTATGTCTACCGGAGGAATTACCTTATTTTCAGATATAGCAACAGATTCTATAGCTATACCTTTAAATACAATAGCAGAAGAAACTATATTTACTTTAACAAGAAATGAAACTGATAGTGAAGATAATACTGGAGATGAAACAGCTACTTTAACCGTAAAATATACTTCTGAAAATGAATATATATCTAGATCTTGTGGTTTTAGAGTAATTTTTAATAATGTTACTTTCGAAGCAACTGGCTGGATAGATCGTTTATCTGTAACTGAAGTAGAATCAATAAAAAATCAAGCGAATGCGCACGTTAACATTTTCCATTAAGGTATTCATCTTCTTATTTGCAGTTAACTTACAAGCTCAAAAAACTTCTAAAAAAGAAACTCCAAAAGATAGTGTAGTTTATAAAACAGGATACGGTTTACGTTTAGGAATAGATTTAAGTAAACCTGGATTAAGTTTTATTGATAAAAGTTATACTGGTTTTGAAATTGTTGGTGATTATAGAGTTTCTAAAAATTGGTATGTTGCAGCTGAAATTGGTCATGAAGAAGAAATTACATTTGAAGATTTTACTACATCTACTTCAAAAGGAAATTACATTCGTTTAGGAGCTAATTTAAACACCTATAATAATTGGTTAGACATGAATAATGAAATTTATATAGGTGGGCGATATGGTTTTGCTATTTTTGAGCATACATTAAATGAATTTACGCCAAATATATCTACTGGAAGTACAGATACACCAATAATATTTCCAAATCAAACTATTACTACACCTGTTAGTGAATCTGGATTAACTGCACATTGGTTCGAATTTCAAATTGGTATTAAAGTTGAAACTTTTAAAAATTTATTCATTGGGTTTCATGGCGCATACAAAATTGGTTTAAGCATAGACGATCAAGAAAACTTCAAAACTTTATATACTCCTGGATTTAATCGTGTATTTGAAAGTAATACTGGTTTTGGTTTTAACTACACTATTTCTTACTTAATTCCTTTTGTTAATAAATAATTTTAGAGCTTTCCCTCTATTTTACTACTTTTACATTAAGTAATAAACAAACTTATTAACAATGGACAGAATACCTAGCGTTGATCTAAGAGATTTCTTATCTGAAGATGAAAGTAGAAAGCAAAAATTTATAAAAGAAATTGGAAATGCATACGAAACTATAGGTTTTGTAGCATTAAAAGGTCATTTTTTAGATGATGCTTTAGTTGACAACTTATACGCACAAATCAAAAAGTTTTTTGATTTGCCTGTCGACACAAAACAGAAATATGAAATACCTGGTATTGGAGGACAACGTGGTTACGTTTCTTTTGGTAAAGAAAGTGCTAAAGGTAAAAAAGAAGGTGACTTAAAAGAGTTTTGGCATTTTGGACAATATGTAGAAAATAACCCTGCACTAGAAGAAGAATATCCTAGCAACGTAAATGTTGAGGAATTACCAGAGTTTAATGAAGTTGGGAAACAAACCTATAAAATGTTAGAAAAAACAGCTAAATATGTTTTACGTTCTTTAGCTTTATTTTTAAATTTAGATGAAGAATACTTCGATAATCACATTTTAAATGGTAATAGTATCTTAAGACCTATTCACTACCCTCCTATTCACGAAGAACCTAAAGGAGCAGTTAGAGCTGCTGCACATGGCGATATTAACTTAATTACACTTTTAATGGGAGCTCATGGTAAAGGATTACAAGTTCAAAACCATGACGGAGAATGGATTGATGCTATAGCTGAACCAGATGAATTAATGATAAATGTTGGAGACATGTTATCTAGACATAGTAACAACAAATTAAAATCTACTATTCATAGAGTAGTTAATCCACCTAAGGAACTTTGGGGAACATCAAGATATTCTATTCCGTTTTTTATGCATCCTGTTTCTGAAATGAAATTAGATGTTTTAGAAAACTGTATCGATGAAAATAATCCTAAACAATTTGAAGATATTACTGCTGGAGAATTCTTAAATGAGCGTTTACGCGAATTAGGATTAATAAAATAAAAAGTAATGGACTTACAAGATCAATTAAAGAACCTTTTTCCAGATCATCAATTTGAAGAGCCAAAACAGGAAGAAAAACCAAATGTTTGGTTACAAGATGAACCTTTACTTTGCAAATATGAAAAACGTAAAGGTAAGCCTATTACAATTATAGATGGTTACAATGGAGCTACTAAAGACTTTAAAAAGTTAGCTAAAGAAATTAAAACTAAATTTTCTGTTGGTGGTAGTTTTAAAGATGATAAAATTATAATTCAGGGTGATTATCGTGATAAAATTATGGAACTGTTAAAAGAAAAAGGCTTTAATGTTAAGAGAGTTGGTGGTTAATACTTTTAAAAGTATTAACCATTTTTGTTAAAACGCCTTTAACCGATTCAATAAAAACTACTTTTTTAACAAAAAAAACAATAAATACCTAAAAATTAAACCAAAACAAAATAATATTCTCAGAATATTATTTTTTTTATTAATATTGAAGTGCATTTTTTTAAGTCCCTATTAATGAGCACTTATTTACATATAACTAACGGTGATGTTACTACTCAAATTTTAAAAGATTTAAAAATAGAGGGTGAAATCATTACTTGGAGAGAGATGCTGTGTGAAGGAAAAACAACTACAGATGTTGGTAGTGAAGATTTTTGGAAAGTTCGTTTCGATTTTTTGAATTCTGCCTATAAAGTAACCAAAAAAACTTTTATCGACTTTACTCTAAAAGAATACAGAAACCTTTGTAAACAAAATCAAGATGAAATTGTATTATGGTTCGATCATGATCTATTTTGTCAAGTTAATTTAGTTGCAGTAGTTAGTTGGCTTAAGAAATATAGAAAAGGCAGAAAAATTACTTTAGTTCAAACTGATATTAGCGATCAATCTCAAAGTAGATATGGTTTTTCTGGAGTTTCAAAAGATGAATTAACAGTACTATATAACAATAGAGTAACATTATCACAAGACGATATTGAATATGCCGACTACATTTGGCAATTGTATTGTTCCGATAGTCCTTTACGATTAGAAACAGTTCATAAATTCAATCCTTCTTCTCCATTTATCTACTTAACAGATGCTATAAATGCTCATCTAAAACGTTTTCCTTCTTTAGAAAACGGACTAAATAAAATAGAGAATACAATTTTACATACTGTTAACACTTCAAACTTAAAGAACGAGAATGATTTAATACGCTCTTTATTAACGAATCAAAAAGTTTATGGCTTTGGAGATGTTCAATATTCTAACAAAATAAAAGAATTAAAAACGCTTTTTTCTTCACTAAATCCTGTAAAGCTTAGTGAGTCTGGAATTAAAGTGCTTCATAATCAATTAAATTACTATAGAGAATTACGTTCTGATTTTTCGTATCTTGGCGGGGCTAAAAAATACAGTTATTTGTATGTAAACGCTACAGACAAGTTACTGAAATTATAACATCTTAATGAAGATTAAAAATTCTGAACTTATTCTAAACAGTGATGGTAGTATTTACCATTTAAACTTAAGACCTGAACATATTTCAACAGATATTATATTTGTTGGAGATCAATATAGAGTAGAAAAAGTGACAAAACACTTCGATTCAATCGAATTTTCTACCCAAAAAAGAGAATTTAAAACAACAACTGGAATTTATAAAGGAAAACGAATTTCAGTCGTTTCAACAGGTATTGGCCCAGATAATATTGATATTGTTTTAAACGAACTAGATGCCTTAGTTAATATTGATTTTGAAACTCGAGAAATCAAAAAAAATCACACTCAATTAAATATTACTCGTATTGGAACTTCTGGTTCTTTACAAGACGATATTCCTGTAGATAGCTTTTTACTGAGTAGTCATGCTATAGATTTAAACGGTATGTTACAAGCTTATGACTTAAAAGATATCGCACATCCAGATATTGAAGAAGCATTTGTAAAACAAACCGATTGGTCGGAAAGAAAAGCTTATCCAATTGTAATTGCTAATTCTGAAGAGCTAGCTAATAAATTAAGTTCTGAAAAAACTCATCAAGGAATTACAGCTACTGCTGGTGGTTTTTACGGACCTCAAGGAAGAGTTTTACGATTACAACTTCAAAATCCTGAACTAAATTCTAAAATTGATAATTTTTCATATCAAAACCATAGAATTACAAACTTAGAAATGGAAACTTCAGCTATTTATGGACTTTCAAAATTATTAGGTCATAATGCATGTTCTATGAATGCAATCTTAGCAAATAGAGCAAATGGAACTTTTAGTGAAAACCCAAGTGTAGTTGTAGAAAAATTAATTTTATATACCCTAGATAAATTAGTTGAATAAATGTTGAATTTAAAAGTTGGTGGTGTTCCAGAACACTTTAATTACCCATGGTACATCACTCTAAAAAATAAAGAATACACTAAGCAAAACATCAATTTACGTTGGCAAGATTTCCCAGGTGGAACTGGAGCAATGTGTAAAGCTTTACGTGAAAAAGAAATTGATATTGCAATTGTTTTAACTGAAGGAATTATTAAAGATATTATCAATGGTAACCCTTCTAAAATTATTCAAACCTTTGTAAAAAGTCCTTTAATCTGGGGGATTCATGTAGGAGCTAAATCTAAATTTCAATCTATTGATGACTTAGAAAACGCAACTGTAGCTATTAGTAGATATGGTTCTGGCTCTCACCTAATGGCTATTGTAAACGCTTATAACAATGGATGGGATATTGATAAACTAAAGTTTAAAGTTGTTAAAAATCTACAAGGAGGAATCGATGCTTTAACCAATGGAGAAGCCGATTATTTTATGTGGGAACATTTTACAACAAAACCTTTAGTAGATAATGGTACTTTTAGAAGAGTTGGTGACTGCCCTACTCCATGGCCTTGCTTTGTTGTTGCTATTCGAGAAGAAATATTAGAAAATCATCCTGAAGAAGTAAAAACAGTATTAGATATTATTAATAATTGTACTTCGGATTTTAAATCTATTGAAAACATAGATGAAACACTTTCTATACGATATGAACAACAATTAGAAGATATCCAAAAATGGTTATCTATTACCGAATGGAATGATGGAAAACCGATGTCTGAAAATTTATTAACCAGTATTCAAAATAAAATGGTAACATTTAACGTTATTGAAGAGAAAATTGATTCTGGTAAATTGATTAAAATTTTATAAATTAGCATTTCTAAAAGTAAAAAAATGAAAAGAGTAGTATTTATTGCAATTTGTGTAGTTGGTTTATTAGGATTAACATCTTGTGGAAGCACAGCTCCTTGTGGCTTATCACAAACAAAAACTAAGCAAACTCAACAAAACCATCAACAAGAAGTTGTTGTTGCAGATGCAACAGCAGAATAAGTTGATTGTTCTTTTTTCAAATTCAATAAATCCGCTTCTTTAGCGGATTTTTTTGTCACCAATCACAAAACTTAAAAAACTAACTAATAGGAATTTAAATTATATTTCACTAGTTTTAACTGTACTTCAACGTAAAGCCAAATAGAAATATGAAATCAAAAATTACTTTAGTAATAGTTTTAATATTCATCGCACTATTTCAACCATGCAACATTAACTCTCAAGTTAACGATGTTCAAGTTTTTGGATTTATTCATAGTTTAGTTCATCATTCTTCTCTAAGAGAAACCCCAATTCCTGAAACTGCAACTTTTTACTGGGTTAATGATATTGTCCAAAGTACTTCTGATACATTTGCTGCCTCTGGTACATTTGGTCAGCTTACAGATCATGTTGATCGCAATCTTCCTCCTAATCCTGGGATTGGTTATGAAGGTGTTCCTGGTACATGGGATCCAGATACTGGTGGGACTTTTACAACCTCTACTACAAATACAATTTTAATTACTACGGCTAATTTTATACAATATGTTTCACCTACACAACAAGATCCTGCTGATTCAACCACTGGTAGAACTGTAGTTAGTAAAACTGAAACGCTTTTTGATTGGTTGAATAATGAAAAACCAAATTTGCGTTTTTATATTTATGGAAATTGGCCTGAGATGGATTTAATGAATAGTTACCCTCCTACTTTACCAACTCAAAATGAAATTGACGAATTCCATAATATTACAATGGGAACTTCTGGAAGTTTTGATTCTTGGTGGACCGATTATCAAGATGCAATTGTTACCTCTAGACCTAGTTATAACGCTCGTTTAATTCCTGTAGGAAGAATTATTAGTCAGATATTAACTTCTGTGATTCCAAATCAAATTCCGTTTAATGAATTGTACGAAGATTCAGATCCACATGGTAGAGCTAATATCTATTTTTTAGCAGGAATGATAACTTATATGGCGATGTATGAAAAAGAAATTCCAGCTAGTTATATGCCGTCTTCAATTATCAGTTCAACTATAAGAAATAACTTAACTCAAATTCGAAATTTTATTACTCAAGAACTCAATAACTTTAACTTTTCAAATGGAGATAGTAGAGTATTTTATAATCGACCTGTGTTAAGTACAGAAGAAAATCAAATTACAGAAAACCATATCTCTATAACACCAAATCCTGTTAAGAACACTTTTCAAATTGAAAGTCAGACTAACAATACATTTGATGTCTCTATCTACAATATAAAAGGGCAAGTATTAAAAAACATTTCGAATTACAATACAACAGAAAGTAATTTTATTAATATCAATAATCTTTCAAGTGGTATTTATTTTTTGAGATTGAAAGATCAAATAAATAATTCTATTACTACTAAAAAGCTTATCAAGAAAAAGTGATTTTTTTTACCCAAAGACTTTTTTAAATTTGGTTTTATGAAAATTAACTTCAAAAATATAATCTCTTACTTTGTTGCAATTATTTGTGTAATATCAATATTTGCACATGAATTTTT
>ERZ1740052.137-NODE-137-length-24814-cov-12.599903_pt1 | contig 24814 bp, 29 predicted proteins | sample MGYA00581750_ERZ1740052 | MGnify/ENA primary metagenome ERZ1740052 (study PRJEB43018, sample SAMN04849743) | marine metagenome | isolation source: floating plastic debris | place: Pacific Ocean | collected 2008-08-30 | study: EMG produced TPA metagenomics...
GTTTCAAAAATGCCTTGTTTGCGGTTTTGAGGATTCTTGTTTGCAGTTCGCTACAGCTAGTTGGGTGTAAAAATCTGGAACTTGATGCTTAGATGTTCCTACGGTTTTATCACCTGATTCCCATAGCGCTATGCGTTCGCGCTTGGTTAGCTCCGGTTGGTATTTGTTACACACTTCCTCAAGGAGCATCCTGGGGCAAACTTCAGTCTTGGATTCGCTAATCACAAAAAAGGAGGGGGTAATTGGTTCGTAGACGGGAATACTAAAATTATAGCTATTTGTATAACCACATTATTACAAATAAATAAAATAAAACGAGCTTAAAGACCTAGCAAATCAATGTAGATTTCGGGATATTTTCAGTATTTTTTCACAATACTACCTACATATGTTAGTTGTATTACACTACACTGAATAGAAGGCTGTTAGAATACAACGGTCTTTCTATATCTATATTCATATTTTTATTTATGGAACTTATAAGTACTGCTGCAATCGCTGTCGGTTCTGTGATTGCCACTAAAGCTTTAGAAAAAACAGGTGAGAAAGTAGGCGAAGCTTTATGGAATAAAACTGATAAATTTCTTGTCACACTTAAAAAACATTCTCCCCATACTATTACTGCAATTGAAAAAGCTCAGCAACAACCGCTTGATTATGGTAAGGCATCGCTAGAGGTTGAGAATGCTGCTCAATCCAATCCTGAAATAGCCAGAGCTATACACGAATTAGTTAATGCCGCTTCTTCCGAGTCTAATGCTAAGTTTGGTGAATTTCTAAAGCAAATAGCCGAAAACTTAAAGTCACATCCTCAACAAATAAGTAATATAAATTACCAAAAGTTGGCAGAGGAAATAAAGAATGTTTTTCAAAATAGCACTTTTAATGGTCCGGTTACATTCCAATGAGTGCAGTCGCCCGAGGATGAACGGGTAAAGCCACATTCATATAAGTATATACCTTACCAAGGTGTTGATAACTTTGTTGAACGTAGAAAATTATTGAAATACGTATTATGTTTTATTGGCGCAGGTGGGGTTACAATCTATGGTGTTAAATTAAAAGAAAGTTGGAATTCGACTACTCAAGATCCTACTAGGATAATTTTAAAACCTGAACAAGCCGAACCTCCTACTCCTCCTATTACGCCAACTCCGAACACTGCTGAAGAAGCTTCAAAACCTGACAAAACTGAAACTCCTACACCTCCAGAAGAAAATACTACTTCGGATTTGGTAGAAGATAGCTTTTCCTTTGAAACCGTCAAGGTCAGCGAACGAGGCGAAGTTATCAATCGAGAATCAAAAGCTACATCGATATGGATTGAGGATTTAGGTGAGGGAATTAAACTAGAAATGGTTCTTATTCCAAATGGAACCTTTACTATGGGCTCTCCGGCATTTGAAAAAGGTCGTCAAACAAATGAGGAGCCACAACGTAAGGTAACAATTCGACCATTTCTAATGGGACGATTTCTAGTTACCCAAGCTCTTTGGAGGTATATTTCTACACTGCCAAGAGTCGGAATTGATTTGTCATCAGACCCGTCTTATTTCAAAGGTAATCTACGACCAGTAGAGCGAATCTCCTGGTATGAAGCAAAAGAATTTTGCGCTCGTCTTAGTAGAGCAACTAATAGGGAATATCGGCTACCAAGCGAATCCGAATGGGAATACGCCTGTCGGGCTGGAACAACAACGCCTTTCTACTTTGGTAAAAGTATTACAACTAAGCTAGCAAACTATGATGGAAGTATCGTATATAATCGGGAACAAAAAGGTATATACCGAGAAAGAACTACCGAGGTAGGAACGTTCCCACCTAATAACTACGGACTATTTGATATGCATGGCAACGTTTGGGAATGGTGTGGCGACCACTTTTATGAAAATTACACGAAGGCGCTAAGCAATGAAAGTGCCTGGTTATCTATGAACGAGAATGCTAGAAGAGTTGTGCGTGGTGGTTCTTGGTTTAACTCTCCTGATCGTTGTCGCTCTGCTAATCGAACTCCCCTCGCACCAGATAATCGCGGCGTTTCAGAAGAACGAAACAGCAGCAATGTTGGGTTTAGGATTGTTTGTGTTCCTAAAGAGATTGCTTATTCATAGCGCTACCATAGCTATATCTTCAAAACGGTAAATTAGCTATATTTACTAATCAAAATATAACTATCCAGTTAGAAAAAGCATGCTATTAGTTTCATAGCATGCTTTTTATTATTAGTTAAAAATTTATCTATTTTTTGAAGACTTCGCTAACTACTTCCGCAGCTTCAGCTCCATCTCCGGTTGCAAACATTGCTGCTGCTGTCAAAAGCACAGCACCGACTTTCAAAGCTGAACCAATCAAATTTTCATTTCCTGAAGAAGCGTTTTTAGCTACATCTTGCATCCGATCATTTACAGCCTTTTGATATCTAGACATATGGTTACTCCAATATTCAACAGTTGATTTTAACTTGAAAGAATAGAAGTACCCTGATGGTTAATATAAAGTTTAAAGCCGAATTACGTTAAATATAAGACTTGCTATCTCTGTTCGGTTTATACGTTAATAGCTTAGTCGTTATTTTTTAGACACCAAACAAGAGCCGCTACACCACCTGCTACAGCTAAAGGTGCAGCAACAGTAAATACAGCAGGTGCAATTGCAAACGAGGCAATTGTAGTACTGCCGCCCGTAAGTGTTGTGATTGTCAAGCCTGCTCCTCCGGTTGTTGCAGCAATTGCACTTGCAGTTGCTCCAGTAGCGGTTCCAATACTTGTCAAAGCCGCCTTCTTATCCATAAGTTAAAGCCTGTAAAAAATTTTTAACTCTCAGCTTTAGTGTAGCGTTTCTAAAGAAAGCAGTATGGTGTAATACCCGAACCAAAGTTTTTCTAGTGTAATTGTACTTATCTAACGTTGCGGTATGTTAATTACTTTAAAAATGTACCTCATCTACCTATAATTTTCTGTATTTTAAATTTCAATCTTCGCAACAATGAAATTAAATCATTGAAAAAGGTGGTACTACACATCTGTAGTATCATAGGCTTACCCCAAAATTGGGACACTAAATACGTAGGAAAGTCAAGAGGGAAGTTTCAAAACATTTCTAGACAACTGCATGAAATTGAGCTAATCCAACCCCGCCCCTTTCGCGGAAGGCTTTCCGCGATGAGCCGATTTTATTTTGAAACAAATATGAGCGCTGCCAAGTACATCAGTTAGTGATGTTGCGCTTATGTTCATACTGAGCCAAAAAGGGGGATAATAGGTTACTGGTAGTACCTGATGCACCTTAACCCTTGAAAATAGACGGCTACGGACAAGCGAAAATCCTTACCACGCAGGAGATAGAAGCGCTCTTTGCTCTGGAAAATTCCAACGCACGCGACCGAGCGCTCTACGCAGTTATGCTCTACACCGCTTGCCGCGTTTCCGAAGCAATCCAACTCAGAAAGCGCGATGTCTTTGACAACAAGGGGAAGGTCCGCCCGTTTATTCTCTTCAGAAAACCAACCACTAAAGGAAAACTAGCTACCAGAGAAATACCAGTTATCGAAGACCTTCGGATTCATCTGGAAGCCTATCAACCAAGGAAGAAAACGCCTTTCCTCTTCCCCGGTCAACTTGGTAATAGCAGGGAGAACACCCACCTTCATAAAGATTCAGCCCTTTGGCTGTTGCGTCAAGCCTGTAAGAAAATCGGGCTAGAAGGAATCAGCACCCACAGCTTTCGTCGAACAGCACTTACCCAAATGTCCAATGCTGGTATTCCGCTTCGAGTTATCCAGCAGATTTCCGGGCATCGCACACTCGATGAACTGTACAAATACTTAGAAGTGAGCGAACAACAGGTTCTAGGTGCTGCTTCTAGTTTATCTGTACTAACACCGCCACGACCAAACAGCCAAGGGGATGCAAGCGATACCTTACCATCATCAAAGCGACCTGCTAGCAGCTTCGCCATAACCCAGTATGCCGAAGCTAATGCCAACCCAGATGATACCAGCGATTGAAGCGGAAGCTTCGCGAAATCACCTCACAGAATTTTTGGTCGAATTAAGCGGCAAGAATGAGGAATTTAGTGGCTTTGAGAGAGGTTTAGTACTTCTTGGGAGTGATGCGGTTAACCGTCGCTTAGTCGTGACGGTTAACACCATACATTTATTAAGCTAAAAACAAGGGGAATATAAATAATATTTAAGCTTAAGCAGAAGGTATTCAAAAACACGTAAAAGCGTTTATTTACCAAATTAAATAGAAGTGGATAGTCAAAAAAACTACTTTGGAGACATGAATTATGACACAGTGGGAAGATGAACAGCGTCAGAGATTACAAGAAGATATATGGGCACATGACAATAGGAGATATCAACAAGAAAGAGCGGCACAAAATGGAAATTCTTCTGATGATGGTGGTGGAGTTATTCCATTAATACTAGGTGCTGTTGCGATTCTTGGAGCGTTTTTAGGTGGCGGAGAATAACAATATCTTGATACCCTTTAGGGAAATTAGAATATATGAATTCTGTTAACTTTTGATATTCCTACTTTTTACCCTACAGCATTATCACTGTAGGGTAAATTATTTATCATAAAAAACTTGGTAAATATCTCGTTGTGGAAACTGTATTGCTTTATGTTTCGGTATTACTACAGGATTTATAGGTAATGCCTATGAATACTTGTATGTTTTTTTCCCAGAGGAGTCTCACGTAATCTCTCACCACTTCGGTTCAAAGAACTATGGCGACTCGGAAAAAATACGGAAGAAAGGACTGATTAGGCGATGATTTTGCTAAATTACCTCTCGGAAAGTTTGTTCACATTCGGTGGTAAAATGGGTGATTTTCTGGTTTTAATCAGGTGTTGAAAGCCCATATTTACACTTAATGCTAATAAGTATTATGAACTATTGCGGCTCCTTATTAGGAATGACTATGAAGTAAAAGAAAGCCCGCTTCTATCAAAAGCGGGGCGAGGAGTAATTATTTGTGTTTACACCCTCTTCTTAAGAAGGTTAAGACGATGCATAAATAAACTTAAATTCAACACGGCGGCTTGTTTGCGGTTTGAAGTGTTTACGTTTGCAGTTCGCTAGTGTGATTCGTTCTGTTGAAATGAGTTTATTTTACTCAGGGATAACAGGCAAGGTAAATAGAAGGGATTATTCCCAACCGAACCTTGATAACTTGATTTTTCGTGATGGTGCAATTCCATCCCTCCAGGTACAGGAGTGACAGCGAGTCCCCTATTTCAACAAGGTGGTTCCTTGTTGGGGTAAAGCGGGGAATCACGGCGGTAACTACTAGCCTAATGCGGAATCCCGCCTAGCATAGCTGGTCATGGATAGGAATACAAATCTCTTGACTAAATCATCGTAATGCAAAACAAGCCAAAAGGCTGGCAGGCTTGTCCCAAAAGGGAAAGGATAAGTGGTTGGCTGATTGGCGACAGACCAACATGTACTCACAATAAACCCGGTGAAGAGAGAGAATCCTAAAACCAGCGTCAAACGAAAAATTGGGAACGAAGTAACCCCTTGATGCGCTCTCAGGAAATGGTCGATTTTCCGAGTAGGTAGCCAACCGTAAGCCTTTAAGGGGAAGGATTGCCTCAGAAGCCAAAGCCTTTGGGAAAGCCAAAGGATATGCAGACGGAGGCACGGTGACTTGGATTGTAGAGGTACCAGTAGCAATGTATACATCTAAGACGAGTTTCAAGACTACGGAGGAATGGAATGCTATCCCCTGGCGAAAGCTAGAGAGGAAAGTATTTAAGTTGCATTCTTCGCATCTACAAAGCCTCGCAGCGTGGCGATATCAAAACAGTTCGTCAACTTCAAAAAACGTTGTTGCACTCTTGGTCAGCAAAGTGTTTAGCGGTTCGCAGGGTAACACAGGATAACCGAGGTAAGAAAACGGCAGGAGTGGATGGGTTGAAAAACTTGTCTCCTTCTTCACGTCTCATCTTAGTAAAATCCCTGAAGCTAGGTCATAAAGCCGCTCCCACTCGAAGGGTCTGGATACCAAAACCTGGCTCAGAGGGAGAAAAAAGACCTCTTTCTATACCCACTATCTTCGACCGTGCCTTGCAATCACTAGTGAAGCTAGTATTAGAACCAGAATGGGAGGCTCGCTTCGAGCCAAATTCATTCGGTTTTCGACCAGGAAGAAGTGCCCATGATGCGATTAAGGCAATATTCAACACGATTAAGTTCAAACCTAAATACGTTTTGGATGCCGATATAAGCAAATGTTTTGATAAAATTAACCACAATGTTCTGTTGTCCAAATTAAATACATTTCCCAGTCTTTACCGACAAATTAGAGCATGGTTAAAAACGAAAATAATCGATTTTTCGGAATATGCTTCAAGGGATAAATTGGATAATAAAACATCTATTGGTGTTCCACAAGGTGGCGTGATTTCGCCATTATTAGCGAATATAGCCCTCCATGGTATGGAAAATAGAATTAAACAAGTTGCCCTAACTTTACCCGGATGTAAGAGGGATAAATATAAAGCAATAAGCTTAATTCGATTTGCAGATGATTTCGTAATTCTGCATAAAGACCTTACCGTTATCCAAAGATGTCAGCAGATTATTACGGAGTGGTTAAGCGAAATTGGGCTGGAATTAAAACCAAGTAAAACCAGAATATCTCATACTTTTAATATGTACGAAGATAACGTTGGTTTTGACTTTTTGGGTTTCACTGTTCGACAATATCCGGTAGGAAAATATCACAGTGGTAAAAGCTCAAACGGAAAATTACTTGGGTACAAAACTCTTATTACCCCAAGCAAAACAAAGCTAAAAAGACACACGCATAAAATAGGTAAATTGATTGATAGGCATAAGTCAGTACCACAATCTGACTTAATCGCTCATCTTAATCCCATCATCCGTGGATGGACAAACTACTATTCGGGTGTCGTCAGCAAACGCATATTTAATCAGGCAGATACGGTATTATTCAGCCAATTAAAAGCATGGGCAGAACATCGCCACCCCAATAAATCTTCCCGTTGGATTTGTCAAAAATATTGGCAAACCATAGGACTTGATAATTGGGTATTCAAACCCCACAACCAGAAGATTCGCTTACTTAAGCACCGTGAAACTAGTATCGTTAGACACATACAAGTGCAAGGAAGCCGTAGCCCATTTGATGGTGACTGGGTGTACTGGAGTGGAAGAATGGGTAAACATCCCGAAGCGCCAACAAAGGTAGCAAAACTTTTGAAGAAGCAAAAAGGAAAGTGTACTCATTGTGGACTATTTTTCAATCACGAAGATTTGATGGAAATCGACCACAAAATCCCCCGCTCAAAAGGTGGTAGGGATAGTTATGACAACCTTCAATTACTTCATGGACATTGCCACGATGCTAAAACGGCAGAAGATAAAGTTGCTGTTGCAATTCAAGAGATAGATGAGGATTATTTTAATTGTAATCCCTTTTAAATCTGAATTTTTAGGTGTGCTTGACAAGCACCAAATCACCGAGGAGCCGTGTGAAGTTAACATTTCATGCACGGTTTTGTAGCCGAGTCAGGGGGGCGACTTCCTGGCTTAGGCATCCATCTAGTCCGATGCGGTTGCAGGCTTTTCTTAGTATCCATAGGGCTGAGTCTTTGTGAAGGTAGGTATCGTAGCGATTGCCGTATATATAACCAGGAAAGAGGTAAGGGTTATCTGCGCGTGGGGTGTATTCTTCTAGCTTGCGTCGTAGGTCTTCTATTACGGGTACTGTACGTGTAGCTAATTTTCCTTTAGTAGTTCCTTTACGGAATAATACTACTGGGCGTACTTTGCCTTTCTTGTCAAAAACATCACGCTTACGCAGTTGAATGCTTTCCGAAACTCTACAAGCGGTGTAGAGCATTACGGCATATAAAGCGCGGTCGCGCTCGTTGGAGTTTTCCGCCGCGAATAACGCCTGAATCTCTTCCTGGGTCAGTATTTTTGCCTGCCCGTGACCATCTATTTTCAATGTTTGTAGTAATGCACCGACAACCCACCATTATCCCGTTATCTGGGTCACTATAAACAATTTACCTTTCTTAATAGGTTTTGCAAATGGCAGCAATTACGTTTACTTATCAATAAAATCGGGTTATCGCGGTATTCTCCGCGATCAACAAAAAAATAAATTATTTCAATTATTCCTCTTGCTGTACCCCTAATTTTTTTCTAACTCCATTTCGTGAAAACCCCAACGTACCGATGGTACCCCTTAAAGAGCTACGCACTTCAGGTATCTGTATTCCCCGACAATTGTCGTGGCGTACACTCTTTAAGGGGTTAAAAAAAGTATCACCTCACGGTGATATCACCTTTTTGTAGTTGTTATTCTGTGTACATATTCAATTACAACCAGAGCAGTCTACAAAACGTATTCTCATTATGCAGCTCGCTTATTGAGAAAGGGGTTACGCTGGTACTACTACTCCTCCTTTTCTTGCTTTTTCCCGTAGCAACTCTGTTGCCCAGATACGCAGTTGAGCGCGAACCTTGGCAGGAAGCAAGCAACCCGCAACCCGCACCACTATACGGGGAACACCGTCCAGTACGTCATTAAGCATTTCTTTATCCCGACATTCTTCTAGGAAGCTTGCTACATCAGCAAGCGCTTCTTTTGTATTCCACTCTTCTGGTAAAGACAGTTGCTCATTATTTCTATTAGAAACTGAATAATCTTCTGTCTTGGCTCTAGTCGGTGTGGGGTCAGAGATACGGCTATTTTTGAGCTTGGTTTCTAACCCCTGTACCAGTGCAAGTCTTTGTGTATCATAGAAAACACTTGTATCAAGGCAATAGAAGCGGGTTTTCTTTCCTTGTGATTGCTCAACTTTAGCAGGTGCTTTCTGAAGCCCTATAGAACGCAGCAACCGCTCAATTAATTTTATGGGGCAACTGTCTTTTGTAATATGAATTCCCAAGAGGTTCCATAGTTTCTTTTTCAATCGCAACGCATTGGTTCGTAGCGTGACGACTTCCGGGGAATCTTTATGATATAAAAAGCTGGGATTGAGAAAGGGGGTAAGACCCAAGGAGTGCAGCAGACGTACTCCAGCGGTACCAGATTTAAAATCTGGGAGAAACGGTACACCTTGGCTGGATGCGAGGACGCGCTTGGTAAGTACCTTTTGTTCCTGTTCTTTGAGCGCGTCTTCGTTGGTAAAGAGATGGTACTTTTTGATTCCGCTGTAGAAACTGCCCCCATCTTTAAATTTAATAGCGTAGACCATCTCGGGAGTAAGTTGGACTCCAGGTAACTCATTGGTTAAAAATGCTTTTTCAATTTGAGCGCGTTCCCCCTGCGTTCTGGTAGGCTTTTTGCGTAGTGCCAGCGCAGTTTCAAGAGGAATCGCTGGACTTTGAGCGATTGCGAATGATTCCTGTTTTTTAATGATTTCTTTTTGTTCTCGTATTGTTTCGCCGATTGCAGTTGCTTCATCGTAGTCTTTGTCAATGATGTGATGACCTTCTTCAAGCAGTTCTAACCGTAATTGCAACGCCATTTGGTGAAGTGAGAAGTTTCGCCGAGCTTCTAATTTATACCGCAAGGTAATAAAGGGGTTATTCCAATCATCTTGAGCCAGTAATGTGTCAATCCGCTTCTTTATTTCAAGGAGGTCCTCCCGTTTTGATATGTCAAAATGTTGATTGGTGTTGGTGACTCCTACGAGAAATTCAAACTGTTCCTGAAGGGAACCAAAGGATGCACCAGCACTTTGGGCTACTTCATGGGGAGTAAACTTTTGGGCGTAGCTCTTTGCGTGTGCGCGTTCTTTCACCCACACACTTCGCGCAACCGCTGGTCGTACTCGTGCAAGCATTTGACGGAATTGGCTTGGCTCAATGACCCCACTATAAAAACCAAATACATGGCTAAAGTAATCAACATCAATGGAACACCCCACACCAAGCGATGAGGTGTACAGTAGTACTCTTGGCTTATATTTCGTGAGTGACTGATTCGTGGTGGTGATAAATTCTTTCTGTAGCGCTTCATGGGAGTTATCACCGTGGATGGTAATAACTTTGTGGTTTTCTTGTAGTCCTGGGATTTCATCCCGTAATGTTCGGGCAATCGCTTCACATTCTCGCTTACTGCTACAGGCTATCGCCACATTGCTTTCTGTGTTGGTAAGGAGGTAGTCTTGTAATTGCTCATACAATTTATCGGGTTTTCCACAATAAAAGTCTACATCCCAAGGGCTACCTTTATAGTCATGGGTAATTAAGTAGGGTTTTATTCCCAGCAGGTCTTCAAAGAATTCGAGTGTTGCGCTGGAAAGGTCGGCATCGGCAATCAGAAGCTTTCCACCATTATCCAAAAGCTGTCGTACTTTTACTTTGAAGGTATGTAATATGAGACTTCTTTTCTCCTTACAGGTATCGCTGAAGAGAATTTGGCTTAAAAATAATTCAATTTCGTCAAGCGTCATGAAGGTACGTGACCAGTCCCGGTCAAAGAATTTCCAAAGACTATCAGCACACGCACCAATTTCTGATAATTCTTCAAATGCAGTTTTTTTCGATACCTTTGTACCAAGTTCCTTGGTACTTTCTGCGTCGGTATCGTCAATCCAAGTATATTCCCAGGCTGCTGCTTGCGCTCTACCCAAGGCAATTCTGGGATTAAAGGTAAGAAATTTATAGCCCACACCTTTATGATGAATACTTTCAGTGGTAGTTTTGGGGGGCGAAGTGGGGGTAGTGGGAAACAGCGAAAGTTGTTCGTTGCTCTGTACCGTGCGAGTGACCACTTCTTCATACCCACAGTAGTACCGTTTTAACCGCTTGATTTGGGTACTTTTTCCACTTCCTTTCGGTGATTTTATGGCGATAAACTGCGCGTCTTTGGTGACTTCCAAGAGGTCAGGGAGGTACTTTTGAGCGGGGTCAACTACGAGGTCAGCAGGGTGGTACAGCCCGTGCAACACTGACTGCTCACGAGCGGTCGTGGTTTTTGCCCACCGCTGTCCTTTGGTAAGTTCGGGTTCTTCGAGTTCAGTAATTTCAGCAATTGAGCTTTTTTTTCTTTTGGAATAATAGTCTCGTGGTAGTGGGTTAAGTCCACCCCATTTCTGTGCGAGTTCCTTTATAGTTTGAAATTCTAAGAACGTTATGTACCTGCACGAATCATCACCAATTTCGTCAACATCATAGTACGATTTATTTACTTGTCCCCACCAGGCGAATTCTACCTTAAAACCAAGCTCCGTAAAGAGATGTACCGATTTTTCAATTCGTCTTACTACCAGCGGGTTTTTGACATCACCTGCATCCAGGGGGATAACAATCGACGTTGCTCCAGTTTGATTCCTTAAGATGGAAAGTGCCTGTTCTACCAATGTTGCACTGGTTGTGAAATTACCACCGCTGGCACCGATTACCGGAACGTCGTGGGTAAGGTGTGTTAAGTGGGGCTTGAAACTAACCCCTTCAACTGCCCAGATACGTTGTGCTGCTGCCTGATAAGGAATAACTCGAACCGGAAGTTCTCCTTGTAGATGGGGGGTGGGGTCATCTTCATATTTACTGGTTTTAGACGTTAACCAGCGGTAGCGTCCATCGGTTTCGTTTTCAAGTCGAGCGTGGAGCGCAACCACTAACCCATCTTCATTGAGTACCGGACACAGAATTGCTGTGTCATGAATATTGAGCGCACCGTTACGGAGTACTCCAGGAAGCCCAATAAAAGACTTCCCAACCTTTTCAAATTTCTTTACACTTCGGTACAACCCTTCTCCTATTTCTTCCAAAGACAAACCGCGATCACGAAGGTGGTTGCTATGACCTGAAGTCAAATCAAGTGTAGCCAGAAGCTGGCGATAACGGGTGTCTCGCTCCAGGGCAGATAATTCTTGAACCTTTTTTATGCCTTTTGGTTTTTGGGGAGTTCTAATAATTCGGGTTCGTTCGGCTCTCCACTCATCTTTTTTTTCTCCGAACCGCGCCCAGGTACCACAGCGTGTATCCCCAAGGTAGGTATAGTGCGGATGGTTGATGCTACTGTCTTTTGCTGCCGTTCTACAAAGGATTACCCCGGTAGCGGTATTGCGCTTACAGGAATTGCTGTTTGTTCTCCCAGCATCGCCACATACGGGGCAACCCCCCTTTTTATAGGTTTTAAATGCCACTTATGCCACCCCCTGGTACCGAGAAGGGTAAAAGGAGGCTCAAAGTTGTGTAGTATGAGACGTTTGAGCCAGTGGTGTTGTATGAAGTCTTACGAGATTGTACTGATGTCGTTGTTGAACAGGCGGAGTACAATAAGGAGAATTTTGATATGATTCTACGCGCTCTTATTACCGCGTGAAATCGGAGCAAAGTTGAAAAGTTCATTTATTTGTATTTCGGTGAGATGGAATTGAGATAAGTGGTACTTTTTTGCTTTGTTGTGGTGACAAGCTGGTGGTACAGCTTGGACACCCTAACCAAGAAGGGTTTACAAGGGTTGAGATACTTGTAAACCCTTCTTTTTACATTCCCATAGTGACCTTACTCATCTTGATATATCTTTGATATTTACAATATTTAACAATATAGGTCGGCATAGAAGAACCATCAAAATTTTTTAGGTATTTTTTAAGGAGCTATGCGGGTGTGCGGTAAGGATACTACTGTACGTTATTAGTTTTGTTCTTTCGTAATAGGCGCATGTCTTGTTAATCCTTATAGTCCTGACTTTCGGTGTACTCAGTTATGAGTTCTTCGCCAAGTTCTGTGAGTTCATGTATAAGCCCTTTGGCATCTTCTAAACGTTTCCCTACAATCAGGCTTGCAAATTCGCTTGCCGTTTTACCGTGAAATTCTGCCCATTTTGTAAGTAGTACTAATTCCTGGGGGGAAATAGTTATTTGCATCCTGACATTGGGTATTTTTTTTGCTGCTGGCATACCTTAGTTCATTTATACAACACTCCCTACTATAACTGTAGACATCAAATTGAGACATAGTGCTGTCTTACAACTCTCTTACACGATAGTACCTCCAGTATTCTCCATCTCAAAAGAAGTATACATTACGAAATATTTGTTGATTTGCGCTTTGCTGTCTTGTTGATGTGTTATAGTAGTGTTAACACCACAAAAGAGACATAACGAGGTAGTAAAAGAACACGTTCTTTACCAATATGGTTTCCCTTGTCTATACCCATTCCGTGGTGTCTACAAAAATATTTCCAAATATCAGTACCATGAAAAGTGAATATGAAAAAACAGGCGCTACCCGCATCCAGCTAAAGCCGAAATACCAGGCGCGGGCTACTGCGCTCTGTAGCCTCTTTGGCTTGGAAACTGTCACAGACCTCGTAGGGTTCCTCATTACCCATGCTGATGTGATTGCCTGCTCATTGGGGAAAGATGTCGGCAGAATTCCTTAAAGGTTGTCGAATTTTGCAAACGAGTTACTATCTAGTTTATGTGGTGTGCGGTAATAACCATGTACTAGCACCCCAGAAACAACTACCACGTACAACATAAGGGAAGGTTTTTCTCATGCAATCAACATTAGCTGTTGATATTGGTAATTTCTCAACACAGTCTGCTGTTATTTCCGTTGATGGGGCAAGTCCCATTTCAACAATTCATTCGGTGGTATATGACTGTACCTACGAACGGGAAATACGAGAGGGGGCGGCTGATGACCGTAGTCCACTGCTTCACATCGGTAAGAAAAGTTACCTTTTGGGTAAACGTGCCGGATTGTATAAAAGTCATCTCTCGGCAGCAGAAACAGGGAAAGCAAAACCAGAGGTAGCGTTACCACTACTCCTTGCAAGTGTGAACGATGATTTTCAAGGGGATGTAAAATTTCTTGTCCCCCAACATGATGATCGTAATGAAGCATTTCTTAAAAATGCACTCATTGGTTGTCATACGTTCACCAAGAATGGTAAGGAGATGAAAGCCGATATTACAGCGGTTCGTTTCTACGAAGAAACAAAAGCAGCAGCCAACTATATATTTAACGTTGGAGAAGTTTCACCCCACGACACGATATTTGTTATAGACGTTGGTGGAGGTACGCTGAATTACGGCATCTTTGCTTATGAGGATGATAGATTCCGCTGCCTTTACTATAAGTCCAACACCAATAGCGGTGGTATTGAGTTAGCAAAAGCCATATGTGCGACTGACTTAGTGAGAGGATTTTCCTGGACACCAGACATATCCCGAGTGATGTCTGCACTCAGCCAAGGTAAACGAATTATAGGCAACAGGGCTGATTTAAACTTCTCTCCGGTCTATGATGAATGCGTCTCACGCTGGTTTAAATCCTTGCTCGTCAAGGCAAAGAGCGATGTACACTCCTTCTTTCCTGACGTAACCAAAGTTGTCTGGGTTGGTGGTGGGGCAGAAATAGTAAAAGAAAAAGTTGTTCGAGTTGGTCATCTCGTTATAGACAACCCCCAGACTGCTAATATTTCCCACCTTATTCTCGACTCCGTACACGCTCAGACTCCCGTCTTATGTATGAACTAATGGTCAGCCCCGAAGTTGCAGGGTACATTCTTGCGGTAAAGGAGAAACTTCACCATACAACAGCAACAGAAACCGTGGCGTTTTTGCTCGACATTCGGTTTAATCAGCTTGATACCGATTTGTTACCGCTTACTCCTGTGGCGACAACACAGAGGCTGCGGGTCTATCTGCGGGAGCGTCACTCTGCTTCCTTAAAAGCATTGAGTTCTCGATTTGGTGTTGCACCTGGTCACTTTGCACGGGTTATTCTTGTACAGCTTTTTTCTCAAGACCCGCTCTTACTAGGGGTTTCACCGAAAGCTGTAACCAAGGAGACAGCAAAGACCCCCAATATAATGCAGTTAACTCCCGTCTCTGAGACTGACCCCGCTCCTCAACATGCACAATTTGATGCAACAGCATCATTTGATTCGCTTTTGTCATAAACTGTAACGCACACATCGTGCGCTTACTCTTCAACGTGCAACATGAACGTGTTGCACGTTCTTTTTCCTCCTTTTGTCTTTCATTTACCACTACAGTTCATGCTAGAACTCATTGTCTGTAAGGTTTTGCTTGCCCTGCTCGTAGTTGTATTTCTTCTAGGATGGCGAGGGAGGTAAAAGGTAAAAGATAGCAAGTAATCGCTACCAATAAAGTATGTCTGCGAAAAACTCTTACAGGCTACCTGTTCGTTTTCCCTTCTTTCCTCATAACGTCTATACACCCTGACTATAAAGGTTTTTACAGTATGGCTACACCAGAAACTTCCGCTGAGTATTTGGCAACATTCACCGAAACATTTGGTACAAAATGTCAGAATATAAAGCCCAAAGAATTTGCAGTTCTCCTGGAGCAAATGGCATATGTTCTTATGGATAGGGCTGAAGATTGTCATGTTTCTGAAGATGTCCGGGGTGCTGCAAATATGATCTATGAAAATCTACAAACTTCAGACCTCTTAAACTTAATGGGCACACTTGTAGAAAACGCCAAAATGCACGCAGAGTAAGAATGTCATACAGAACGGTTTTCTTTGTAAGTCAATCATATTGGTTGGCTTACCTTCCCCTCCTTTTTACCCATAACGGTATTGTATACAAAGGTTTTAACAGCTATGCATACTCGTTTTGCTCAATTCTTACCATACCATAATGATTTGGTTGACCAGTATAACGGTCAATTTGGAGAAAAAACTCAAAATATGTTTCCGGTTGATAGATATCAAATGATATTTGCAATCTACGAGGAGTTGTACTTAATTCATCCCGAAGACGTATCAGATGACGTTTATACACTCATAAATCAGCTATGTAGCCCAGAGGTTGAAGAGATTGCAGATAGCTATAAAGACTTATTTCTAGTGTTTGCCAACATGGTAACAGAGCCGGCGAAAAACCTACTCACCTGCCATGCTTACCAGATTTTAAGCGAACAATTTGGGGAAAACTTAGAATATATGACCGATATTAACCGTTACTTTATGTTATCCAACATAGCCTCATATGCCTGGGAAGAGGGAGTGTCAGTCTATAAAATGCCCTCGCTTATTAATCCAGACATCGCCGAGGGACTACTAGGTAACTTTGAACAACTACGTGACCCGTATGACGCAGAATGCTTGGCACGTTGCTTTATTGCCCATTGTTAAACGATTGCTTTGATTGATTTATTTCGGTGTTGTTCATTTACCTCAAATAAGTATGAAATTTGCATTGCTTGATGTTCCGAGCCTTATTTGTCAACGCTTGGAGCCTGGTGAAGTCACGATTCATGAAAGCGAAATTACCGTTCGAGTCGAAGCAATCCAAAAGGTACAAGCATTAGCATTACCGCTTGTGTGCTATAACGCTGGCTACGATTCTGATTATGGTGAGTTTCGTTATTTTGCCGTAGACGAGTATAACAATATCCTTAATTTACTCGCCTACCGACAACTGTACGACCAGGATACTCGCACCTACCATATCGTACAAGCTTGGGTGTGTGACAGTGAACAAGAAGCGTTACAGGTCGTTCGTCAGTATGAAATAGTATCTGGCGACAAGGACAGCGAGGACAGCGACCCGTTCGACGTTTCTTTTTAAAAGGTTCTTACAGCCAACACAAGAATGTTGGCTTTTTCTTTCTTCCTTTCCCGCATACCACTATTTATTCCCCTTGCTTGGTTCTTCTCACTCCCCTTATCTCTATACATTCTTAGGGGCTAAAGGCTAGAGGCTAGGGGCTAGGGGTTGCAACGCTTTTCTAGACAGAACAAATTTCTTACCACTTAAAAGAATCTACAGAGTACTACAAAAGTACGGGAGCTTTACTATGCATTTTGACCGTGAACGAGAGAAAGAGCGGGTACAAGCCATGCTCGCCACATTACCGCTTAAAAAAATAGTCTGGGGTGTTTTATTTGGGGGAGCCTTCTTACTGTCTCTCCCCGCACTTTCAAAACACCAAGACGCAATGACCGAACGGAGGAAACTTTATAAAGAACAATTGCGGCGAGAAGAGTACTTACTTCTCAAGAAGCAGGCAGTAGAGAAAGAAGAGGCACTTGCCAATAAGCTTTATGAGTCCTGCATTCCAGTGGTGGGGAGACATTATAAAAATGGTACTCACTACTTTACCTCATTGCAACCTGGCTCACAACCACTGGACCGCATTACAGGAAAGCCCTTTGCGCCAGGAGTATGGGTATGCGATGCCAACGGTACGGTAGGCAGGATTAACAAGAAAGGTCGCCTTGGTTCCGTTGATGAGCGCGGCGGTGTCTACAACATTTTTTATACAGGCAATAGAGACGTAATTCAGAAGCGTTTACAGCGCTTCAAAGGTTCGCAGTATTCACAACCAGTAGTAGGAGAGTAGATGTCATGGCTAAATTTTCAAGCGGCTCAAAAGATTCAGGCTACAGCGGTACAACGGTACAAGGGAAATCACCAACTGAACCACGAACCAACACATTTTTATTCCATATCCTTGCTTGGGCAATCTGGGGGATTGTAGGAGTTTTTATATTCTTGAACATCAAACCCTACCAAGAACTCGCCAAAATGCTCTTTGCAGGCGTTTCATACTTCCCTCTACAGCGTGCATTGGAAAGTATCTGGGTTATTGGCGGGCTGTTTAAATTTGTCTTCTCAATACTTGATTTTGGTATTGGTACTTTGTTCTGGGTATTCGTCCAAGCCCTGGAATTAATCCCAACCGAATGTATGGGGAACGAGGCATTTTTGGATAAAAACATCCAACGCGCTCACGGTAAGCAGTATCAGAACGATAAACGTGACCCTTGGGAAGTAAAAATTGCAAAGCGGTTTCGGAATTCAATCCCAACCGAGGTATTACGATTTTTAATCCTCATCGGTGTGTTGACCTATATTGTTGATTTCTTCTTATGCTTGTTTATCTTTCCTCCGGTAGTTGGTGGAGGAAGTGTATGGCAACTGTTCGACGTGCTGCAACTGCAACAATTCGGACGCATTGACTGGGGAAATATTATAAAGGCTGTTGCTACTGTCGGTGCAGTACAGTTCCTGGTCAAATTAAGAAGAGTTGTCACCCAAGTGGCACGGGATATTACCACTGACTAAAAGTATGGTGTGTGCAGGTTACTAGCCCTTGCACACACCACGATGCAATTTTTCAATCATCCACCATTAGAGGTTTCATACCAACCATCATGACAAATTTTAATGCAGAAGGAAACTTCAAAGATATCGAACGCTGGGAATACCTTGCTGAAAACCGTGCAGCATCGACCGGGATGAGTATCAAGGTAATCGGGGGCGTATTAGCAGGTGGATTGGGGTTAGCAGTTGGAGCCGAAGTCTTGGGGGGACTGGTTGCAGCCTGGGCAATGAAGTCAGCTTTTGATTCTGTAAAAACTATGGGGCAACGCTTACAACTGGTGAGAGACTGTGGCTGTAATGCTTTTGTCTTACGAGAAGATGAGTTTCGGACATACGCACAACAATTTGGTGCTGAAACGGTTCGTAAGGAATTAGAGTTTGCCCAGGAGGCAGGTTTACAACTTTCTCCGTTTGCAGCGTCTTGGTTACAAACGAATCAAAAAGCATTACCGCCAACTTCTACCGCAACAACAACAACAACCGCTTCCCATCCAACAAGCAGCCCAGAACCCCCAGAAACCCCACAACCAACTACCACCGAACAAGCATTCTTACCTGAAAGCCAAGAAACCACAACTAAAGTACCAGAAGCACTCCCTACCCAAAACAAAGAAACTCCCACAATAATCCAAAAAAATGAAACAGTACCGAAAGCACCAGACCCCCCTAAAGATGAAATAACAGATTTTTCTGCACTTGCCTTACAAGAGCGAGCAGCGGTACTTACCGAACAGCTTATACGTGACGGCTTTAAAGTTGATGAAGTCTTGGATTCCCAAGTGATTGCTATTAGTGGTACTCAACGCGGAGGAAAGGGAACATTAGCAGGAATTCTTGCAATTCTCTCCCAAGCGTTAGATCCAACCTTGAAGGTAAAGTACATCACTGCTGGACGAGATGTCTACCCGTTTCAATGCGAGTTACAAAGCGCGTGTCGTTACCACAGTATGGATATAGAGCAGGCAGACCAGAAGGTAAGCGATGGGTTACTTTCCTACTTACGCCAGATAGCAAATGACCCACCCTACTCGCATAAAAACGAAATGTTGGTAGTTGATGAAGCAATGAAATTATTCGGGTTAATGACCGATGAAGACCGTCAGTGGTCACTAGAATTTTTACTGTGTCGCTACGCCAAGTTAGGGGCAACATTAATCCTAGTCCTTCATGCTTCTAACTTAAGTGCGGTGGTGGGAAGTAAGAATACCGAAGGGTTGGCAAGTACGTTTAAGCAGTCAGTAAGTTTTATTGGATGTTCTTCCACCTCGGTAAAAGGAAAAGGGCTTACTCGGTTCAACATTGCAAGCGGTGAATATTTTAAGGCTGCCCCCAATAACTTTGCGACCCCCACCAAAAAAGGACATTTAGGAAGGATACCAGAATGGTTGAAAACCACCACCCACCCTGAAAACGGCTTTCCTGACCCAGTACGAACCTTGTTAAGCCTTCTGCCCGAATTGCGGGTAGACGACATAAGGCAACTGGAAAAGCACCACCACACCGCTCCTACCTTTCTCATTCCTGATACAAACACCCACTTAGAAAACTGCTTTTCAATAACGGTTGATAATGCAGACCAAGACAATACAATTCCAGAAGAAGACAGCAGCACTTTTCTTGATTGTTTAGTTGAAATACTACAGGCTGCTCACTCATACCCAATCTCGTTTAATGCGATTAGAACGAGTAGAAAATGGACATATTCTCTTGGTATTACTACGCCAAAAAGAGATGATTTACGGAACGGGTTACAAACACTAATGAACGAAGGAATACTCCAGGGTGATGAAGAAAAAGGCTACCGTTTTACCTAATATGAATTTCCTCCTCGTTGCCACTATTGGTAACAAGGAGGGTACCTCGGAAACAGTGGTGACACTTCGCTGTGACACTACCAGTAACCACGCAACCATAATGGTTACAGCCCTGTTACTGGTGTCACTAGCTGTTATTGGTGTCACTCGCGTAACCAGCCTGTGACACTGGGAGAATGTTGTGACTGGCAACGCTACAAACACCCTTTGAAGTAATAATAAAAAAAAGCCTTGGTATCACAACAAAATGCCAAGGCTTTTTTCTTACAGGAAGGTGCGGTACAGATAACTTTCCTTTCTATCGTTACCACTATGTGGAGTACTACAGTGCGGTTTCAAGGTAGTAGTGATAAACCGTATCATTACTACCAGTTTTTATGAGGAGCAGAACGAAGAAACACACATTATCACCGTGGTAGAATAGCCCCCACACGCCCCCAAAAAAATATAAAAACGCTTATATCCGTCTGGGTGAAATGAATGTCCAAGAACGCTTTGATTGCCAAAGAATGTTCATAATGAAAAGCCCCGTAAAGGTCGTACCCTTTTTGGCTTTCGTGAAAAACCCGTATATACACGAATTACTACACGGTCTATACGGTTTTAAGAGTAGTTTGATAGAAAGGGTGTGCGTGAAATTTCCGCCAAACCAAGTAACACCCTGTACAGACTGCGAAAAAGACCCTCATTTTCAACTATAGAAATGCGTCATTATTCCTTATACTTACGGGCTTTTACCGTTTCTTATTGAAGCTTCCTAATTTAACAGAGAAACGCATGACCTGTGATACTACAAGCAGAAATATAATTGCACTGTGAGGAGTGCTATAGCCCTACCACAGCGATTTTTACATTATTTTTTCTTTTCAAGTTTTTCAAGGAGATATATAAGGTCTCCTTTGGTGGTCATAAGGCATCTGTAGGGGGGTCTTTCTCCTGTGAATTGTATACTCCCCTCGGTGAAACACAATATGGTTGTTATCCACCCTGCGTCATATTCGGGATATTTCTTTTTAAATAACTTTGCTTGCACGGCTAAGCCTTGAAACGGGCATTTCTTAAAATCAAATCTGTAGACCTGTCCCTGTACTTTCTTATAGAGTGTGCCGTTTCTTATAAACTTTTCTTCCCCTTTATGTGATTTTACGTCGATGATGTAATGGTTATTCTTTGGCGAGCGGATAATAAAATCAATGTCCCCGTATCCTATATCTTCATTTTCAAGAATTGCCCAGTCTTTCGGTAGACTCGTATCAAGCAGAAACGCCACATCCTCTTCTGCCCGTGCCCCTTGTGCTGCATTTTCTTTTTTCCGTGTTGCTGCTACCGCCAAGGGTCTATACGTCCAAAGAATCCAGCAGACAACAAGAAATATAATTGCTCGTAGCGCTACTGGAATCTGTACCCCAAAAAAATAGTAAAGAAGACTCAAACCCACAGCGAGTATACAAAGCGAAAGTGTTGCGAGTAGTAGCACCGCTTGTACTTGTACCCACTGCGAATGGGCGTTTTGCTTATAACGCTTCCTGCTCACTTGATGCTCCTCCCCTGCCGTATAGTTTTGCGCGTAGTTTAATACCCTCTTACATTACATTACGTTACGTTATGTTTTATTATGCAGGAACTCACCATCTCAACAACATAAGGAACAGTTTAAAGAGGTGGTAATGGATGGTAGTTGAAAATGAGGGTCTTTTTCGCAGTCTGTACAGGGTGTTCCGTGTTGTACCGGAAATTTCACGCATTCCTTTTCTGTCCAACCACTCTTAAAGACGTAAAGACAGGGGTTTTATACGAGATGTGCGGAAAAAGTACGCAAATATGAAGCGAGTGAAGTATTTTTTCGATTATCTTTTCTGCGGAAGTAGTGAGTAAGTGGTGTGGAAACGGTGGCATACACCAGCAAGAGACTGTTAGTGTTAATAGACCCACGTATTAAAATAATTTCTTTTTTTCTTTTTTATTCTCAACTAATCCGTAAAAATATTGGTAGTTGAAAGTAAAGTTTTTAGTAATTGTAGTTGCATTTTTTATGCAACTGTATCATATTATACTTATATCTTGATTGTCAAGACACTCTAAATTTTTTTTCTCTTTTAATTCATTTGACTGAGAAAAAAATTTTATAGGCTCGTCTTGACAACCGCCAAACTGAGACATTTCGACAGTGTTTTTACTTTTACGCCCAATCTTTTTATTTAAGATTGTTTCAATGTTATTGAATATAAATTCCGATTCGCTCGGTACAAATATTAGTAGTTTATTAAAGTTCTTTTTATCAAGACATAACGAACCAAAAGCAATTTCAGGCAGTTTAAGTGTAAATTTTTTGATTAATCCACCGCCAAAATTTTTTTCAAAATATCCGCAATTTATGGTTAGTGAATTATTTTCGTAATCACTTAATGCTTTCCAAGTCTGAACATAGTGACCATGATAACGAATAAAATCAGATAAATTATTTGTAATTTTTGGTAGCATAAACTGCAAGTTCATCAAGTCAGTAATTTCAAAAGCTTTTAATGCTCTTTGTGTAAATATTACCCTTGTTTTATTTAATTCATGAGTTGTAAAGTCAAGCGAACACTCAATATTCATTAACTGTTCTGCATACTCATCATATGTAATCTGTGAATGTTTATTTGATTTTTCTAAAATTGTTTTCATTATTTCTACTCGTTATTTAAATGTTTTCTTGTAACTTGTGCTTGTTCAAATAAATTTTCTACATAATCATTTTGCTGTTTATAGTTATACATTCTATTCATTAAAAGTATATTGAGAATAAAAGCGATATCTACAAGCGTTTCTGAGTACATATTTTTATAGCAACATAAAAATATTGCACAATTAAAAACGCTTGCAGTAAATGTTAAATAAAACGTCCATTTATACTGTTTGATAGTTCCCCCCTTGTTTAGTACTCATTGGGTAAGTGTATGACTTTACAATCATGCTCACCTATTTGTAATGGCTGTACATACACTTGAAATTTTTCTAGTTTAAAATCAGTACAATCAAATTTTAATTTATACGCTATATCGCCCTTATCACGCTCACAAACTAACAAATTATCGTGATTTTTATGGTCTACTGTAAAAGTCCAGAATTGTATACGTTGTAGCATTTGACAATTTTTAATTTTGTAATGTTCTTGCCTTGAGGCGATATGTAGAAACAGCCAATTACACTCAAGGAGTTTCTGTGCTTCGAGCGCTCCATCAGTTAAAAACGTGTACGGATGAAAGGAGGAGAAACGGTAATATCTGGTTGTTCCAGTGTAGTATTTTAATTGTGATTCAATCTCAGCACTAGTTAGATTTGTAGTGTTAGAGTTCATTTTTTAGACCTCAAATTAAAAAGTTTTTTAGTAGTCGGATTAATTTTGTTTAGTGACTCGTTCGATAATTTCTTCAATCGAATTTCTAATAGTCTTTGATTCGTTAGCAAGAAATACCAAACGCCCTGACTTTTCAGCGTGCAGTAGTGGCGTTATCATAATTGCTAATTTTGGTAATGTTATAGAAAAGTTATTGACTTCAAATTGATTGAGTTTGTGGGTTAAAGAGCCACACGTAAGAGTAGTGATGTTGTTGTTTGAGTTGCTATCTATCAACCAAATTTGTAAAAACTGCATTTGTTCGTACTGCTCAAACGGTAAAAGTTTTTCACAGTTTGAGATAGTTTCTAGTAGTTCTTCAGCTTCTACAGTTGATAATATTGCTTGTAGTCTTTTGGTTAAGTGAAAGATTGTATTTTCTATTGCGTATTGTTTTTGTATTTCGTTGTAAGGTAAATCTAAAAAAGAATCATTTTTTAGTTGATTAATATTCGATTGGTAGTTATACATAATCTTAGTTCTTTTTTTTGCCCGTTATTATAGTGTTGTCGCACTAACGGGCATTTTTTAAATGCTTCTCACAGTCGAATTACTAATGAGAAGACCCTTAAAAAACCTATGTATAATGAAAAACCGGCTTTATTCCGTCAAACAGTTATAAAGGTTGGATTAATTCACAAAAAAGGATTCGCTTACTACCGTTCGCTTTTTTTGTGAAAAGGTAGTCGCTACGCTCCTGTACGAGGGCGGTAGGGGTAAGCTTACCCCTTCACCCTCGGAGCCTTCACAACCCCCCTTAAGGGTCGTTGCTCGTCTACAGACCCACGCACTAAAGTGAACTGCCCCCTTTGCCCCTCTATCGCTCCCCCCTGCCCTAGTGGCACAACATTTCTAGGCTCTCCCCCTTACCTTTCATAAGAAGCGTTATACTTCCTCTACATTCATTCGTAGGAGAAGACCCCCGATATGCTTACCGTTCAAATTCTTTCTACCGGACAAGTTCAGTATTATACTCAGGGCGGCAGTGATGAGTACTACGTTGGTACTGATGATATTGAAGCCCGTTTTATAGGTGAAGGATATAAACAGTTTGGCATTGAAGACACACAAGTCGTCAGGGATGATGAGCGTTTTAAAAACTTAATGAAAGGTTTTTCAATTGATGGTGAAAAAGAACTTCGGAAAGGTGCAGGAGTAGTACGAACTTACAATTATTTTGAAAAGTCAAAAGGAGAAAAAGTCACCTACAAAGACACACTTTACTTGTCAGAACGAGAGGTTGAACAAGTTAAAAATCAACCAAAAGACCAATGGAGTAAACGTTTACAGCACGCCCCAGAATTTCAAAATATTGAAAGTAGTTGGTTACATGCAACTCCCGATAAAAAAAATCCAAACAAGCAGTGGGTTACACTCGTAAATCCGGCAACCCAAAAGCAAGTAGAATACGACCGTGTTCACGCTCCTACTAAAAAAGATGTCTGGCTTATAAACCAGCAGAGTTTTAGGGGTGAATATAGCGAAGCTGTCACCAGGGGCAAGATAGGCTGAAAGTACTGC
>ERZ1740052.138-NODE-138-length-24621-cov-5.943051_pt1 | contig 24621 bp, 18 predicted proteins | sample MGYA00581750_ERZ1740052 | MGnify/ENA primary metagenome ERZ1740052 (study PRJEB43018, sample SAMN04849743) | marine metagenome | isolation source: floating plastic debris | place: Pacific Ocean | collected 2008-08-30 | study: EMG produced TPA metagenomics assembly...
GGACACGGAATGCGAGCTTATAAAGGATCTTCCGACAAAGATGATTCATACATAAAATACTATTTTAATGGAACAGCAGGTGTAAGTCCTGATAAAAACTCTAGAAATTTGCCTCAGAACATCAATTATAATTTGACTGCCTTAGAAAATAGTTTATGGCAACAAAGAAATAATCCATTAACATTTGCTGGAGCTTCTTTTGTTGGTGACAACGGAAATGGTACAAATAGAGCGAATGCACCTTGGGGTTGGAAAGGCGGAGATATCTGTAAAAATCCAGCGAAATTTTTAAAAGATAAATACGGTTGGACAAACTTTTCTACAGAATATATTAGTGATACACCAATACAATAAAAAACGAAAGCCTCATAAATTTATGAGGCTTTTTATCTTGTTGTGTTTGTTGATAGAAAATATAAACTTAATTTTTACCATCATTTAATGTTTCCATGAATGCAGTTACTGCTGCTATTTCTTCTTTAGAAAGTTTAAGATTATCAAAAGGTAAAGTTTGATAATCATTTTCAATTCCTAATCCTGCTCCACCTCCTTTATTATAAAAATCCATAACTTCATCTAAAGTTGTATACACTCCGTTATGCATATATGGAGCTGTAACTCCCGAATTTCTAACGGTAGGTGTTTTAAAGAAATGTTTACGTTCTGGTGTTTTAAACAACTCATATCGTCCTAAATCTGGAGATAATTTTGCATTTAAAGTATCTTTAGTAGCAGGAACTCCAATAAACTCTAATTCTGTGTCTGTATAATTTGGAGGAACAGTTCCATTAAAAACTGGTGCAAAATGACAAGTTGCGCACATTGCTTTTCCCATAAATAAATTAAAACCTAATTGTTCTTCTTTTGTTAAGGTATTTTCTTCTCCTCGTATATTTTTATCAAACTTAGAATCGAATGAATTTAAACTTCTTATGTAAGACGCAATTGCATGTCTAATATTATAATCGACTCTTTTATTTTTATATAAATCTGATAACTTATTCTTGTAAGTTTCATTATTCATAACTCTAGCTACCACTGAATCCATAGACATGTTGAATTCATTATGATTTTTTACAACACCTACTACTTGTCCTTCTAAACTTCCAGCTCTGGCATCCATAAAAAAAGCTTGCTGATAAGCCGAATAGGCAACTGTTGGTGTATTTCTAGTTTGAATTTTATCAAAAGTTTTCTTACCATCGGTAAAAGCTAAATCTTTTATGTGACAAGTTGCGCAAGCCATTGTATAATCTTTAGATAACGATTTATCATTGAATAATTCTTTACCAAAAATTATTTTCTCAGAAAGTTTTGTAGTGTCACTAAGCTGATCAGAAAAATAATCAATATTGAAAGCTGTATCAGAAAAAAGTGTTGTCATTGAGTTTGATAATGCCATTTCGAAAGGAAATGTTACATTCCAATCTTTTTGAATGTTAACTAATAATTTCAACTGATAATCTGTATGCTTTTTTATGAATGTAAAACGATCGAAAGTATCAAAATCATGATCTAAATCTTTTTGTGCTGCAATAATTTCTTCAATGAATTTATCTTTTAGTTCTTTAGATTTGAATTTATCTTCATTCATTTTTACAATTTCAATTATTGTATTATAAGTATAATTACTTTCTAATAAAGATTGGCTTAACACTGGTGAATCAAATCCTGTAATACCTGTAGTTGCAATTCTTACTATTTGATCTCTTAACATCCAAATGATGTGATAATCCTTTAGTTTTAACGCAACATTTTTCTGAATTAATTTTAATCGATCTCTAGTTACATTAACGGCTCTATTTAATACAAGTGTATCAATTTGATCTTCGTATAAATTTTCTTCTATTATCTGAAAACCTATTGGATTTATCACTCTAGTATCTTGAGATTCCTCTCCTTTAACTTGAATAATATTTGGTGCATTCAACGATTTGTAATTATTCTTATCAGAATACGCCAAAATTGGCTCCATTAATTTAAAATACTTTCTGGCAGTTTTGTAAAATTCTTTTCTTTCTGAAGAAGATGTGCTTTCTAAATTTATCTTACCTAAATGAGTTATAGCATTAGATAAATAATTATTATATAAAATAGAAATATCTGTAGAAAAATCAGCTACAGCTACATATTTTTTATCTTCTTTACCACATCCGACTAACAAAAGCAAAAGACATACACAGAGGTATGCCTTAGCTCGACTTAATATGTCTCTCATTTTTTTATCTTTCTAACCCAGTGATAACGTGTAAAACTGAACCTTCTTTTCTGTTTCCTAAATCAGGATTCGCTAATGGATCTGTAAATGAAGTTCCATCTGCAGGCTCCCATCCGTGATTTTGAGTAATTACGATAAATGTATTTTTACCATTGCTAACAATATCTGTTACATCGATCATACCTGTAATTTCCCAGTTTCTTGTGTTAGAACCATATCCCATATCAGCAGCTCTATTTTGATCACACTCTAATACAGTTTTGATTTCTCCTGTATTTAAATTGTATTGGTATAATTTAGCAAATCCGTTTACTGAAGTATCTAAATATCCATTTGGATCTTCTTGGATATAAGCATAATTTTCAGTTACTAAAATATTATCTGGAGAATGGAATCCATCAGCTTTTCCACCAACTTTATCACCATCTAAAACACATGTGATTTTAGCAGCTCCTGTTGGATCTGTATCATTTAATACAACTTTATAAATACGTCCTAAGAAAGTACCTTTACCCATTAATCCAGATTTATTTCTACCTGTAACAGCAAAGTAAAGTTCTCTTTGATTACCAGCAGATCCTCTTCTCCAGTCGATATCTTCTAAACGAGAGAATCCCATTACACCTTTAGACTTAGCTTCAGCATCTAAAGCACTAATTTCAGTTTCAGTTAATTCAACAAACTCAGCATCATACTCAGTTCCTTCAACCATATCAACTTCATAGTCGATTCCAGCAGTAGTAACTTTTAATCCGTACAATTTACCAGTTTCTAAATCTCCTCTATTTCCAACATACATTCCTAATTGTCCTGAAGGAACGTCGTTATCTGAATGATCATCTCCAATAAAAGCAACTGTTTGATTTGGATAAGCATCTTTACCAATAACAACAGCATTTTCTGTAGACCATTGACCTAAAGCTGGTAATAATCTTCCTGTTCCAGCATCATCAGCTGATTTATATGGATCTGTAGCGAAAACTCCTTTAGAAGAACCTCCCCATTCTCCTCCAGATAAATACATTGGCCCGAAACCATGCTCTTCTGGACTAATCATAGATCCTGAACATTGAGCAGTTTCTGCAGTTGCAGCAGCGTTTAAAATATACTCTCCTGCAGTTGGCTTTAAGTTTTTATCTAATTTAATTCTAGCAATAGAATAATCAGCTTCTATGTTACTAATAAATGCGAAAGGACCGTCCGCCTCTCTTAACAATCCAGCTCCATCTGCCATAGATCCGTAAACGAAATCTGGTGTGCTAGGAATAATATCTTCAGAAGATAAAATTGGAGTTATTTTTAATCCTACGAAATCACTAGTTACTTTTAAAAAGTTTGGTGTTTTAGAAGATGTTAATACAGCAGTAGCGTCTTGACCGTCTTCCCCATCTTGACCGTCTTGTCCATCTACTCCATCAATACCATCTTTTCCATCTACACCATTCATTCCATCTTCACAAGAATAAAATGTAGTAGTAGAAATAGCTAATGCTAATAAAGCAGCTACACTTAATTTAAGTTTTTTCATGTGTCCTTATTTAGTTTTGTTAATTAATATTTACTAGGCAAAACAAAGGCTCAGATTTAAACTTTAAGTGATCAGTATTTTAATTTCTTTTTAATAAAAAGTTACCTAAATCAATTAATCTTTAATAATTAGAACTGATATAAATAAGAAGATTTTTATAAAAAAAAGAAAAGTGATAACAATAATGCAATCACTTTTCTTTTTTAATTTATTCTTGTTATCTACTTGGTTAACCAAGCATTAAACATCCAAATTGTTTTTTCTTGTTCTGCGATAAAATCGCTCATCATAGAATTTGTTCCTTCATCGTTAGCTTCATCAGATAATTCTAAAATTTCTCTTTCTACACTTAATAATGTAGTTAAAGAACTCACTATTAATTGTATTGCTTGTTCATCGTTACTTATCCTTTTACCAACTGTAACGTTACCATTATGTAAATAATCTTCAAAAGTATGTAAAGGCTCACCTTGCAAAGTTAGAATTCGCTCAGCAATTAAATCTATTTTTAATTGGGCATCTGTATATAACTCTTCAAACTTTACATGTAATTCAAAAAAGTTTTTCCCTTTAATATTCCAATGTAATCCTCTCAAATTTTGGTAATGAATCTGAAAGTTAGCCAATAATGTATTTAGTTCTTTTACTAATTCTTCAGATTTTACTTTATCTAATCCTATTATTGTTTTAGTCATAATCGTTTTTAATATTTCTTTTCAAAATTATCTCAAAATAAAAAGAAACTACTATTAATATAATTGATAGTTTTAATATATTTTTCGAAAATTATTATAGAATGACTATAACGCAGTTAAAATATACCTTATCTGTTGCAGAACATAAAAACTTTACTGTAGCTGCTGAGCATTGTTTTGTTACTCAGCCTACACTTAGTATGCAAATTCAAAAACTAGAAGAAGAATTAGATGCTAAGATTTTTAACCGCTCTAAAAAACCAATTGAATTAACTCCTGTTGGAGAAAAAATAGTTGAACAAGCTAAAGTTATTGTGGATGAAAGTAATCGAATTATAGATATTGTTCATCAGCAAAAAGGATATATCGGTGGTGAATTTAAGTTAGGAATTATTCCTACAGTTATGCCTACTTTATTACCAATGTTCTTAAAAAACTTTACTAGAACTTACCCGAAAGTTCAGTTAGTGATTGAAGAATTAACTACAGATGAAATTATTAGGAAATTAACTGATGGATATATTGATGCTGCTATAGCTGCCACTCCATTAGGCAATGAAGCTATTAAAGAGCGAGTTTTATATTACGAACCTTTTGTCGGATTAATTCCTAATGAACATCGCTTGTTTTCTAAATCTAAATTAGATGTGGAAGATTTAGAATTAGAAGATGTTTTACTATTAGAGGATGGACATTGTTTTAAAAACAGCGTTATTAATCTATGTAAAATGAATAAAAAAGATGATGATAAAAAGTTTCATTTAGAAAGTGGAAGTTTTGATACATTAATTAAGTTATCTAAAGATGGTTTAGGTATGACACTTTTACCATATTTAAATACATTAGATTTATCTGAAGAAGACAAAAAATATTTACGAGAATTTAATACTCCACCACCTGCAAGAGAAGTTAGTTTAATTTATCACAAGTCGCAGTTAAAAATGCAACTAATTGAAGCTTTAAAAAGTAATATCGATGGTATTATTAGAGGTGCAATTGCTTTTAGTGATGTAGATATTATTAGTCCTATTAAAAAATAAGCATTTGCTATAACAGGAAATAAAAAAGGAAGCTGAATAGCTTCCTTTTGTTTTATGCGTACATTTTTTCTCTTAATTCTTTAACTTTAGGATCATCTAAATAATCATCGAAAGTTGCATACTTATCAATAACACCGTTTGGTGTAATTTCTATAATTCTATTTGCAACTGTTTGAGCAAACTCATGATCGTGAGTTGTAAATAAAACAGTTCCTTTAAAGTTAATTAAAGAATTATTCAGAGATTGAATTGACTCTAAATCTAAGTGATTTGTTGGTTCATCTAACTTTAAAATGTTAGCTCTAGTCATCATCATTCGAGATAACATACAACGTACTTTTTCTCCTCCAGATAAAACATTACTCTTTTTTAATGCTTCTTCTCCTGAGAAAATCATTTTTCCTAAGAAACCTCTTAAGAATACTTCTTCGCGCTCTTCTTCAGTTTGTGCATACTGACGTAACCAATCAACTAAGTTTAATTCTCCATTTTGGAAAAACTCAGAGTTATCTGCTGGTAAATATGATTGTGTTGTTGTGACACCCCAATTATATTTTCCTGCGTCAGCTTCAACATTCCCTGCTATGATTTGATAGAAAGCAGTAGTCGCTTTTGAATTTTTAGAAATTACTGCAACTTTGTCTCCTCTATTTAAATTGATATCAACATTAGAGAATAATAATTCTCCCTCTGCATCAGTTTTAGATAAACCTTCAACATTTAAAATTTGATCTCCCGCTTCTCTATCTCTTTCAAAAATAATAGCTGGATATCTTCTACTTGATGGTTTAATATCTTCAACATTAAGTTTCTCGATCATTTTCTTACGTGAAGTAGCTTGCTTAGATTTAGCTACATTAGCAGAAAAACGACGAATAAACTCTTCTAATTCTTTCTTTTTATCTTCAGCTTTCTTGTTTTGTTGTGCTCTCTGTTTAGCAGCTAACTGACTTGATTCGTACCAGAAAGTATAATTTCCAGAAAAGTGATTTATTTTACCAAAATCAATATCAGAAATATGAGTACAAACTGCATCTAAAAAGTGACGGTCGTGAGAAACAACAATTACTGTGTTGTCGTAATTTGCTAAGAAATTCTCTAACCAAGCAATAGTTTCAAAATCTAAATCATTGGTAGGCTCATCCATAATTAATACATCTGGACTTCCAAATAACGCTTGTGCTAATAAAACACGTACTTTTTGTTTACCATCTAAATCTTTTACTAAAGAATAATGTAAATCTTCTTTTATTCCTAAATTAGATAACATTGCAGCTGCTTCAGAATCGGCATTCCAACCATTCATTTCTTCGAACTGAACTTGTAATTCTCCAATTTTCTCAGCATTCTCATCAGTATAATCAGCATATAAAGCGTCGATCTCTTTTTTAATCTTGTAAAGATCTTTATTTCCCATTACAACTGTTTCTAGAACAGGAAATTCATCAAATGCATAGTGATCTTGGGATAAAACTGACATTCTTTTTCCTGGTTCTAAGTGAACATGACCAGAAGTAGGATCTATTTTACCTGATAATATTTTTAAGAATGTAGATTTACCAGCACCATTTGCACCGATAATACCATAACAATTACCTTGAGTAAACTTCGTGTTTACTTCATCAAATAATACACGCTTTCCAAATTGAACGGATAGGTTAGAAACTGATAACATTGTCTACTTTTTAAATTTCGTTGCAAAAGTATAAAAACTGTGGGCTTTTGAAAGCATTTGAACAGCAAATATTTATTTTATTAAAAATGATTCTATTTTGTTAATATTAACATCGAATTAACAACATAATATTACTCTTATTTCTATTTTTGGTAGCTGAAAAATAGACCTTTCTAACAAGAATATGATTAAATATATAGTACCTTTAATTTCGATTTTCTTAATTAGTTGTGCTACTTCAAAGGATGAAAACTTTACGTATGTAGGTGGAAAAATTATACATCCAAAAGGTGATTTTGTTATTATTTATAATAACGAAAGTGAAGTTGTAGATTCTATAAAATTAAATATAGATAATACTTTTTTAGGAAAATTAGATAATATTAAAACTGGTTTGTATTATTTCAAACACGGACCAGAAACTCAATATTTATATCTAGAACCTCAAGATAGTTTACTCATGCGTTTAAACACTTGGGGATTTGATGAGTCACTAGTTTTTAGTGGTAGTAATGCAGAAAAAAATAATGCGCTCATTGAAAATTTCTTAATTAATGAAAAACAAGTAAAAGATTTCTACAAATACAACAAGTTAACTCCTAATGACTTTTTAAAAACATTAGATTCGTTAAGAAAACAGAAAGACGATTACTTAAAAGAATTTAAAACAAGATCTGTTAATATTTCTGAAAACTATCTTGATGTTTTAAAAGTTGTTTTATACTATCCTCTATATTCTAAGTTAGAAACTTATGCAATAAATAACAGACTAAGAGATCAACCTGATAGCATAAACGAAAATAATTTTATTTCACATAGAAAAGATATTGGTATTAACGGAGATTCATTGATGTTCTTTCCTCCTTACAGAAAATATGTTTACAACAATATCTATTATGATGTTTATGCAAAAAATATTAAAGATGAAAGTGATGAATTTACCATTTCTGTTTTGGAAACTGTAAATAATAAAATAGAATCTACAGACTTAAAAAACAGACTTTTAAAAGAATCTATAATTCGTCATTTTTATTCTAAAAAGAGTTGTGGTTTAAATAAAAAGGCTTATAATTTATTTACAGAACTTTCTTCTAATGATGCAGATAAAGATCTTATTTCTAGATTACTCTCTGACGTAAAACATATACAAAAAAACAAACGTTTACCTGAATTTACAATTCATACACCTCAAGGTTCTATAGAAGGTATTAAAGATATTGTTAGAGGTAATAATACCGTAATATATTTCAGAAATAAAGAAATTTCACCAGATAATTGGGTTGCTTCAAGAATGAATTATTTAATCAGTAAAAATCCTAATATTAAGTTTTTAGTAGTAAATATAGATAATCGCAAAAACGAGTATATTAAAAAACTGGATATTAAACATCAGTTTTATCTTGATGAAAATAGTCATGCTCACAACTTCTTAACTAGTAAATATCCAAGAACAATATTGGTAAATAAGAAAGGATTTGTAGGTAATAGTTTTTGCGCTCTATCATCTGAAAAAATAGAAAAACAAATCACTGAACTTCATTAATTTAGCTTTATTCTATTTATTTGTTTTTATTTCACTACTTTTGCCGCGTCCAAAAAAATAATATAAATATTTAGAATTCATGGATAGGGCATCTGTGGATTCGATTAAATTCACAAAATGTCAATAACTTTTTCTGACTTAGGTTTAAAAGAACCTATTAATAAAGCGTTGGTTGATTTAGGTTACGAAACACCTACAGTAATCCAACAAAAAGCAATTCCACAAATAATATCATCTAAAGACGATTTAAAAGCATTTGCACAAACCGGTACTGGTAAAACTGCTGCTTTTAGTTTACCAATAGTGGAACAAGTAGATGAAAACAGCAATCATACTCAGGCGATAATCTTATCTCCTACCCGTGAATTAGCTGTTCAAATTGGAAAAAATATTGAAGACTTATCTAAATATAAACCTAACTTAAATGTTACAACCGTTTATGGAGGTGCTAATATTGAACAACAAATTAGACAATTAAAAAAAGGAGTTCAAATAGTAGTTGGTACACCAGGTAGAACTGTTGATTTAATAAGAAGAAGAGCTTTAAAACTTAATAATGTAGATTGGTTAGTTTTAGATGAAGCTGATGAAATGCTTAACATGGGATTCAAAGAAGAACTAGATAATGTTCTTGATGCAACTCCAGATACTAAACAAACATTATTATTCTCTGCAACTTTTCCAAGAGAGGTTGAGGCTATAGCTAAAAACTACATGGAAAATCCTGTTGAAATAACTTCAGGAGAGAAAAACCAAGGATCTGATAATGTAACACACGAATTTTATAATGTTACTGAGAAAACAAGATATCCAGCACTAAAACGTGTAGCTGATGTAAATCCAGACATTTATGCAATTGTCTTCTGTAGAACAAGAAGAGAAACACAATTAATTGCTGATTTATTAATTCAAGATGGATATAATGCTGATGCTTTACATGGTGATTTATCTCAAGCACAAAGAGATAGCGTTATGGAAAAATTCAGAAAAAAGAATATCCAAATGCTTGTTGCTACAGATGTTGCAGCTAGAGGTTTAGATGTAAATAACTTAACTCATGTTATAAACCATAAATTACCTGATCAAATAGAAAACTATAACCACAGAAGTGGTAGAACTGGTAGAGCTGGTAACAAAGGGGTTTCTATTGCTTTAGTTAATAGAAAAGAAAGAAGTAAACTTTCTCCTATAGAAAGAATCTTAAAGAAAAAATTTGTTCAAACTCCTATTCCAACAGGAAAGGAAATTTGTGAAAAGCAATTATTCCATTTAATTGATAAAATTGAAAAATCTGAGGTTAATTCTACAGAAATCGATAGCTTTTTACCTAGTATTTATGAAAAATTAAGTACGTTTTCTAGAGAAGAACTTATTCAAAAGTTTGTTTCATTGGAATTTAATTCTTTCTTATCGTATTACGAAAATGCTCCGGACTTAAATAAAATGAGCTCGAGAGATAGAGATAGCGGTTCTTCAAGTAGAGGTGGAAGAATGTCTAGTGAAAACATGACACGATTCTTTATTAATATCGGAAGGAAAGATAGACTTAATCCTGCTAAATTAATGGGATTAATTAATGAACAAGGAATTAATAAGAACGTAGAAATTGGTGCTATTGATATTTTAGATACTTTCTCTTTCTTTGAAATTGATAAGAACCACGAAGCTCAAACTTTAGAGGTTTTTGAAGAAAACCAACCAGATTTTAATGGTAGAAGAGTAAATATAGAAATCACTAAAGAACGAAAAGGAGGCGGAAGAAAACGCTCTGGAGGAGGAAGAAGAAGAAATGGTGGTGGTTCTGACAGATCTTCTAACGGAGGAAATAGAGGTTTTGGTAGAACTAGAAACAAAAGTAATAACAAATCTTCTGGTCAATCATCTGAGAGAAGACGCAATAACAACAACAGTTCAAGAAAAAATAGACGTAGATAAAAATCTATTTTATAAGTATTAAAAGCCGCTTTTAAAAAGCGGCTTTTTTATTTTGATTTAGAAAAATGATCTTCAAAATTTGAAATAAAATCATTAATGTATTTTTTCAACTTATCTTCTTTTCTAAAAACAATATAATGTATTCTTTTAACTCCATTACTTCCCAATTTTTTAAAAGTAAACTCTTCTGAAATTTTAAATGAATTCACTGCCCAAATTGGTACACATATTAACCCCATATTTGCTTCTACCATTTCTAAAGCTACTTCTGTTAAAGGAACTGCTGAAATTTTCTTAGGTATAATTTTATTAGGCTTTAAAAAGTTATTGTAAACAGAAACTGTTTCCAATGGAAACGAATGGATTATTAAATGTTCATTTTTAAAATCATCAGCACTTAAAAATTCTTTTCTACTTAGAATATTTTCTTTGTTTACAATTGCAAAAATTTCATCATTATATACTTCTACTTCCTTTAAATCTTTATGATCTGGTTTTTGAGTTACTATTGCTATATCTATTTCTTTTGATAATATTTTAGGTATAGGCTGATGGGTTGCTTCAAGTATTATATCGATAGTAATCTCTGGATATAATACCCCCATTTTTTGAATAAACCCAGAAATACCCTGATAGAAACTATAACATTCAGTACTTAATTTAATATTTCCTTTAGAACCACTTTTTATTTGTTCTATTTGTTCAAAACCTACTTTAATCTTTTCAAGAACATCATTTCCCAACTTATACAACTCCTTACCTTCTTCTGTTAAGATCCATTTATTTCTTGACCTTAAAAACACTTTAAATCCTAACTGTAATTCTAATTCTCTTAATTGATGACTTAATGCTGACTGTGTTAAAAATAATTTTTCTGCAGAATTTGCAATACTACCTTCTTCAGCAATAGATTTTATCAATTTAAAATATTTAATTTCCATATATAACAAAGCTACTAATTTGTCTAATAATTCATCATTGAATAAAATTCAATTACATATTAGAAACTCTCAGTTTTAAAATTACAGTTGAGCTCTGCTTGAAATTAATTTTGATTAACCTTAAATTTAATTACAATGAAAGAAAAAACAACAAAAAATTCACTTGAATTAATAAATGCGATACAAATATATTTTGACGCTATACATTATTGTGATGAACAAAAACTTAATGCCATTTTTCATGAGAAGTCGAGTCTTTTCGATGTAGATAAAGGAAATATATTTGTGGAATCTATTACTAGTTTTAGTAAAGACGTAGCTGGAAGAATATCTCCTGCTAGTAAAAATCAAAAACCAGAATATGAGATTTTGATGATCGATATGTTATCTTCATCTTGTGCTACTGTAAAAATAAGAATTAGAGCTCATGAAAATATATTTGTAGATCATCTTGGATTTGTAAATGGGGAAAACGGATGGCAAATAGTTTCTAAAATTTGGCATTTAGAACAAATAATCAATAAGTAAAATAACCTCATAAAAAAAGTACGAGCAAATTGATACTCGTACTTTTTTATGAATTATTTGTTTAAAAAACTATTTCTCTACTTTTACAGCTCTAGTTTCTCTATTTACGGTATCTTTGACTTGACCAGGATATGTCATATCATTCTGGATTTTTTGTGAAATATTGAATGATAGTTCAGCAGCTTTTTCGTCATTAACTTTTGTGCTTTCTACCATAACTCTCAATTCTCTACCCGCTTGAATCGCAAAAGCTTTCTGAACTCCACTAAATCCGAAAGCAATATCTTCTAAATCTTTCAAACGTTGTATATAACTATCTAAAACTTGTCTTCTTGCTCCAGGTCTAGCTCCCGATATTGCATCACAAACTTGAACAATAGGTGCAATTAAAGTTTTCATTTCTATTTCGTCGTGGTGAGCTCCAATTGCATTACATACATTTGGTTTTTCACCATACTTTTCAGCCCATTGCATTCCTAATAATGCGTGAGGTAATTCACTTTCTGTTTCTGGTACTTTACCAATATCATGAAGTAAACCAGCTCTTTTAGCAGCTTTAGCATTCAATCCCATTTCTGCTGCCATGATACCACATAAATTAGCAACTTCTCTAGAGTGCTGTAATAAATTCTGGCCATAAGAAGAACGGTACTTCATTCTACCCACAGTTTTAATTAATTCTGGATGTAAACCATGAATTCCTAAATCAATTACCGTACGCTTACCAACTTCAATTATTTCTTGATTGATTTGTTTTTCTGTTTTTCTAACGATCTCTTCAATTCTTGCTGGATGAATTCGACCATCAGTTACTAATTTGTGCATCGACAAACGAGCAATTTCTCTTCTTACTGGATCAAAACAAGACAATATAATTGCTTCAGGTGTATCATCAACAATAATTTCTACTCCTGTAGCTGCTTCTAAAGCTCTAATATTTCTACCTTCTCTACCAATAATACGACCTTTAACATCGTCTGATTCTAAATTAAATACAGAAACACAGTTTTCAACTGCTTGCTCTACTCCTACTCTTTGAATTGTATTTAAAATCACTTTTCTAGCTTCTTGCTGAGCAGTCATTTTAGCTTCTTCAATAGTTTCTTGAATAAAACTCATTGCATCGGTTTTAGCTTCTTCTTTTAAAGAAGCAACTAATTCTGTTTTTGCTTCATCTGCAGAAAAACCAGAGATTTGCTCTAACATATCTACATGACGCTTATGAAGTTTTTCTACTTCTGATTCTTTTTTATCTAAAAAGTCTAATTTATAATCTAAATCAGCTGTTTTTTTCTCTAAAGATTGACTTAATTTTTTGTTTTTATCTAACTCTGAAGATACTCTAGATTCTTTATCTCTGATTCTTTTCTCAACATCAGACATTTTCTTTTCTCTAGATAAAATTACTTTTTCATGCTCAGATTTAAGCTCTATGAATTTTTCTTTTGCTTGTAAGATTTTATCTTTTTTTATTGCTTCGGCTTCTACTTTAGCCTCTTTTAAAATATTTTCAGCTTCTTTATTCGTTTCCTTAAGTAATTTGTTTGCCTTAGATTTTTCTAAAATCTTAGCTACAATAAAACCAACAACAATACCAACTACTCCAGCTAAGATTGGCATAACTAAATCTTCCATATCAATGATTTGATTATATATATTTATTTAATAAAAAAGCCCACATTAGTATGGTTTTATAAACTCCTTAAAAACAGGTTTAGAACTAACTGGCTGATCAAGGATCCGAACTAACGGCTTGCTTTACTAACCAAGACTCATTCTTTTTAAAGATATAGTGTTGAGTTTATTAAACTAATATACTAATGTAGGCAGTATCTTACTTATTACTATGTAATGAACTTATTTTAAATGAGCTTCTAATAAACTAGTTAACTCATTTACTTTATTTTTTATCTTATCAGACTCATTTAACGCCTTAATTGTATTTATTTCTAATTTCGAAGCAAACTGTAAAGCACACATAGCAAGCACATCTTGTTTGTCTGCAACAGCATAGTTTTGCTCAAAACTTAAAATTAAATCATTAATGTTTTTTGCTGCTTTACGCATTCCTTCTTCCTCTTCTGTTGAAGTTACAATTAAAGGATACGTTCTACCAGCAATAACTACATTAACTTTTATTTTATTCATTTTAAAGAACTTTTACGAATTCAAGAGTAAGATACATTTATCTATTTCTCGAATTAAAGCATTTATTTTGAGTTTGGTATTTCTCGAATCTTCATTACTGCCTTCCATAGTTTTAGCTACTTTTAAAAGATCAAACTGTTTTTTTTGTTCTTCTAATTGCTCTTGTTTTTTACTTAATAAAATTTGTAACTCACCATTTTGTTGAAGCAACACCTCATTCTCTTCAATAAGAAACTCGTATCGGACAAGTAAGTCTTTTAACTTAACTTCCAGTAAATGAATTGCTTCTAATGTGTTATTCATTTATTAATAAAAATAAACTATTTCAACAAAATTAACAATCTCTTTTAACAATCACAACTCTTTACCTCTTTTTTATAAATACCACTGATTATCAAACGAATACATTTTGGTATAATTTTAGTACTTTCGTTGATAAACAGATATGCTTTGAAACATTTATATACTATACTTTTATTATTCACAATTAGTGTTGGTTTTTCTCAAAGAAAATACTCTCAAAGTTATTTTTCCAACCCTATGGATATTCCTGTAGTTGTTGCTGGAACATTTGGAGAACTAAGGAGTAATCACTTCCATTCTGGAATAGATTTAAAGACACAGCAAAAGGAAGGAATACCAATTTTAGCTCCTGCTAATGGTTATATTTATCGTATTAAAGTAGCTCAATATGGTTTTGGGAAAGTTTTATATGTTAAGCATCCTAGCGGTTTTACAACCGTTTTTGCACATTTACAAAGGTTTGCTCCTAAAATTCAGAAATACGTAAAAAGCATTCAATACAAAAAGAAAAGCTATTACACTGGAAATTTATTCCCTGGAGAAGAAAAATTCCCTGTTAAAAAAGGAGAAATTATAGGTTATTCTGGAGATACTGGAAGTTCTGGAGGTCCTCATTTACATTATGAAATAAGAGACTCTAAAACAGATAAAATTATAAATCCATTACATTTTGGATTAGCAGTTAAGGATACTAGAAATCCAATTATAGAAAAACTAATGGTATTTCCTCTTGATACAAATGCAAGGGTATATATCGCTAATGTTAAATCTATTATTCCTATCAAAAAAGTTGGCAAAGGTAAATATGTATCTCAAAGAATTGAAGCTAGTGGACCTATTGGTTTAGGTGTTGTGGCTTTTGACAGACAAGATGATGCTATGAACCGAAATGGAATTTATAGTTTAGAAATGAATGTAAACGGTGAACGTGTTTATTATCATGATTTAGAAACTTTTTCGTTTGCAGAAAGTAAGTATATCAATTTATTAATTGATTATGATCATTATGGAAAATTCAAGAAGAAATTTCAAAAAACACATCGAGTTACAAAAAACAAGTTAAGCCTTTATGAAAACTTAATTAATGAAGGAAAATTAAATATTGAACCTTTGGCTAGTTACAATATCGAAATTATAGCTAAAGATTTTGAAGGAAATGCTTCTAAATTAAGAATTCCCATAAAAGGAGTTTCAAAAAATGAACTTGAAGTTAAAAAAGATACTACTGAATATAAAATTACTGCTGTAAATTTTAATAAGTTTCAGAAAGAAAATGTAACAATTGCTTTTCCTAAGAACTCATTTTATCATGATTGCTATTTAAATTTTGATGTTAATGATGGAATAGCAAAAATACATGAACCTACAATTCCTTTAGATAAACGTTTTACACTAACGTTTAACACTTCTCATTTAAACACTAAGAAAAAACAACAAGTATATATTGCTAATGTTACTAAGAAAAAGTACCCTAAATATGTTTCAACAAAAAAGAAAGAAAATAAAGTATATACAAATCAGAAAACATTAGGAAGCTACACATTAAAATTAGATTCGATTTCTCCAAAAATCAATTTGGTAAATTTTGCAGATCAACAATGGATTACCAAGAATAAAACACTTAAAGTTAAAATTAAAGATGAAGAATCTGGTATTAAAGATTTTCGCGGTTCTATAGATAATGAGTGGGTTTTAATGGAGTACAATCATAAAAAAGGAATTTTAACCTACGATTTTTCCGATAAAAAATTGGTTGGTAGCAAACATATCTTTAAAATTGTAGTTTCTGATAATGTTGGAAATACTGAAACCATTTCTGCAACGTTTTATCGTAAACCATAAGTAATTTTGAAAAAACTTCTATTCGCCCTTCTATTCCCTGCATTGATATTTGCTCAAAAAATGTCAACCGTTAAAGGATAGATTACTAATAAATTCAAAGATCCTATTGAAGGTGGTGCTATTTCTTATTTAGGACTAGGAACAACCACAGATAAAAATGGTTTTTTTGAGTTTAAAATACCAGTACGAAAAACTGTACCTGTTACTTTTTCTCATGTTTCGTATAAAACATTTACCAAAAAGTTTACGACAAGAGGTGTAAGAACAATTAAGTTTTCTCCTACTCTTGAAATTAAAAATCAAGATTTAGAAGAAATTATCATTAAGAACAGGAAAAAAGAAGTTCAAGGAATTACAGGTATTAATATTAAAACTGTAGAAACTAGTGTTGGAGCTAATTCTGGGATCGAAAATGTTTTAATGACATTACCTGGTGTAAACAATAACAATGAATTAAGTACTCAATATAACGTTAGAGGTGGTAACTTCGATGAAAACTTGGTGTATGTAAACGGTATAGAAATTTATCGTCCGTTTTTAATTCGTTCTGGTCAACAAGAAGGTTTAAGTTTTATTAATACACATCTAGTTCAAAATATTAACTTCTCTGCTGGTGGCTTTCAAGCTAAATATGGTGATAAACTTTCTTCTGTATTAGATATTACTTACAGAAAACCTAAAGAGTTTCAAACTCAAGTTGACTTAAGTTTACTAGGTGGAAGTATCACTGTTGAAGATGTGTTTTTAGACAAAAAACTAAGCGCTGTTGTAAGTGCACGCTACAGAGATAATAGTTTACTCGTAAACTCTAAACAAATAGAAGCAGATTTCAATCCGAATTTTACAGATATTCAAACTCTAGTAACTTATACTTTAAACGATAAAATCGATATTAATTTCTTAGGAAATTTTTCATTGAATAATTACGATTACAAGCCATTACGTAGAAGTACTCGTTTTGGTACTGTTGCCGATCCTATCGAGCTTACTGTATTTTATCAAGGTCAGGAAGAAGATACATTTCAAACTTTATTCGGTGCTCTTTCTGTAGATTATAAAGTTTCTGAAGATTTTAATTTAACAGGAACACTTTCTTCTTTCAACACACAAGAAGAAGAGCATTTTGATATAGCTGCTGCTTATCGTTTAGGAGAAGTAAATACAAATATTGGAGATGAAAATTTTGGAGAAGCAGACTTTACACAAGGAATAGGATCGCAAATAAATCATGCAAGAAATGATTTAGACGCTTTAATTACAAGTGCACAAGTTCGAGGTGTTTTAATAGATGGAGATAATGAATGGAGAGCTGGTGTAAAATATCAAACAGAAAATATTAAAGACAGAATTCGTGAATGGGAAGTAATAGATAGTGTTGGTTTTTCTGTGAGACCTCCAGCTACAAATTTCATCAACGAACAACCTTATGTTCCTTTTACAGGACCAATAGAACCTTTTCAAAACGTTAGAGCAGATAACGAAGTAGATACGCATCGTTTTTCTGGTTTTGTCCAATTCAGTAGAAAAACTTCTTGGAACGAACACGACGTATGGTTTAATGTAGGTGTGAGAGCACAACATTGGTCTGTAAATCCTGTCGGATTAGCTTCAAAAAGTCAAACAATTGTTAGTCCTAGAGCTCAATTTGCTATTAAACCAGACTGGGAAAACGACATGTTATTCCGACTCTCTGGTGGTTTATATGCGCAACCTGCATTTTATAGAGAATTAAGAGGTTTTGATGGTCAAGTTAACCCAAATACAAAAGCTCAAAAAGCTATTCATATGGTATTAGGTAATGATTATAGTTTTAAACTTTGGGACAGACCTTTTAAACTTACCACTGAATTATATTATAAAGATTTAAGTGATGTTAACGCTTATTCTATCGATAATGTTCGTATTCGCTACAGAGCTGATAATGTTACTGATGCTTATGCATATGGTTTAGATATTCGATTAAATGGAGAATTTATACCTGGTAGTGATAGTTGGGTGAGTTTTGGTTTCTTAAAAACAGAAGAAAACATAAATAACCAAGGATATATTGCTCGTCCTACAGATCAAAGAGTAAAACTTGGAGTTTTATTTCAAGATTATGTACCAAACTTACCAGATTTAAAAGCTTATTTAAATTTAGTATACAATACAGGAGTTCCTGGCGGAGCACCAGCTTATGCTAATCCTTATGATTTTCAAAATAGACTTCGTGATTACCGACGTGCAGATTTAGGAGTTTCTTACATTTTTGTTGATGCTAATAAGAAAGCTACAAATGGATTCTTAACTAATTTTAAAGAACTAACTGCTGGTATTGAGTTATTCAACATGTTTGATATTCAAAACTCTATTACCAACACTTGGGTAAGAGATGTATTTAGTAAACGTCAATTTGGTATTCCTAATTTTATGACAGGACGTGTACTAAATGTTAAACTGAAAATGAAGTTTTAAAGTGTTTTGAAAACTATATTTCTTCTTTTAAGTTTTATTGCTTTAGCTAGTTGTTCAAGTACAAAATATAATCAGCAGATTCATATTTCTCATGATACAGAAATTATTAATAGTCTTTTGGATAGCATTTACACAGTGAAATTATGCTTTCCATATTATATCTTATCTAATAGAAGTAAGAAGAATTCTCAAGTAAATAAACATAAATTATCGTCTATAAAAGAAAGAGATACTATTCAGAAAATAGTAATCTTAAAAGATAATTCTCTTGATGAATTATTTTTAGAAGAAAAAACTAAAAGCTATGTTAAACGAAGATTAGGAGAAACTTCTACAGCTTATCAAGTTATAAAAAACTCAAAAAAACTGGTTTCTTTACAGTTTAAACCTGAACTTCTGAAACAGCAAAGAGTTGAATTTTTGACTAAAAAGCAAGCAGAACTCAGAAATATAAATACTTCTAGATTTGGTAAACAAGATTTCATATTAAATGTAGGTTTTATGTATTTTTCCAGAGTTTATTTCTCTCCAAAACATAACTATGGATTTTTTAAGTACACTTATATAGGAGGAGGAACTTGTGGTTTTAATGCACTTATATTCTTCTCAAAGAAAAAGGAAAAGTGGCATTATGAACAAACTTTCGGTTTAGGTGTATTTTAAATCTGATTAATTGAAATAACATATTTTTATTATTGTAAAAATCGAAAACCTTACTTACACTATTTGAGTATGGCTTTTTCTTGTTTTACCAAGTTAATTTTTGTTCAAATAATGCGAGAATATTAAAAACTTAAGTAACTGGTTTTATATATATTTATTAGCTCAACCAAACAACAAACCACCAAATAATGAAATTAACTCAGTTCTTCTTTATTTCTGCTATACTAATGTTACTCACTGGATGTAAAGAATCAATCGTAAAAGAAATGAAACTTGATCAAAATTGGACGTTCAAAAAAGCTAACGATACTTTATGGAAAAATGCTACAGTTCCAGGAACAGTTCATACCGATTTACTTGCCAACAAAGACATTGAAAACCCCTTTTATCGATTAAATGAACACGATGTGCAATGGATCGATAAAAGTGATTGGGAATATAAAACAAGTTTCGAAGTTTCTAAAGAAGATTTTTCTAAAGAAAACATTGAGTTAGAATTTTTAGGAATTGACACCTACTCAAAAGTATTTCTGAACAATCAAGAAATTATGACTTCTGATAATATGTTCAGAAGATATACGATCAATTGTAAACCTTATGTAAAGGAAGGTAAAAACGAATTACATGTAATATTAGAATCTCCTATTAAAAAAGGAATTGAAAAATATGATGCCATCGATTATAAAATTACAGTTTCTGATAATGATTTAGCGAAGATTGGGAAAGTTGAAGGAGAGAAAAAAGTAAGTATATTTTCTAGAAAAGCTGGATATCATTTCGGTTGGGATTGGGGACCAAGATTAGTTACTTCAGGAATCTGGAGACCTGTAATTCTAAGAAGTTGGGATAATTTTAAAGTTGACGATGTATTTATTCGTCAAAAAAGTATAGGAGAAATAGCACAACTTTCAGCAGAAATAGAAATCAATAGTTCTAAAGAAGTTGAAAAAAGTGTTTTTGAGATTTTTGTAAACGATACCTTAGTAAAAACAGAAGAAAATCCTTTAGTAATAAACAAGAATAAATTTACCATCCCATTTGAAATTAAGAATCCGAAACTTTGGTGGCCAAATGGTATGGGAGAACAGCATTTATATGACGTAAAAGTGAAAGTAAGTCATAAAAATCATTCAGATGCTAAATCACATCAAATCGGTTTACGAACTATAGAATTAATTCGTGAAAAAGATAGTATTGGAAGCTCTTTTTACTTCACTATAAACGGTAAACCAACTTTTATGAAAGGTGCAATTATATTACACAAGATTTAATTTTACCAACAGTTAAACCATAGAACATCGAACAATATTTAAATTACACCAAAAGAGCATATTTTTATGAAAGGAGCAAATTATATTCCGCAGGATATCTTTTTACCTCAAGTAAAACAATCAAACTACGAGCATATTTTAAATTCAGCAAAAGATGCTAATATGAATATGATTCGTGTTTGGGGAGGTGGTGTTTACGAAAATAAAACCTTTTATGATTTATGTGATAAGAAAGGATTATTGGTTTGGCAAGATTTTATGTTTGCTTGTGCGATGTATCCTGGTGACGATGATTTTCTTGAAAGTGTGAAACAAGAAGCCATTGATAATATTAAAAGATTACGTAACCATACTTCTATTGCTTTATGGTGTGGAAATAATGAGGTTTTATCTGCTTGGGAACGTTGGGGTTGGAAACAACAAGTAACTAAAGAACAATCAGAAAAAGCTGCAAATACTATATGGAAAGCATATACAGATATTTTTCATAAAGTTTTACCAGAAGCTGTAAAAGAATACGATTCAGATAGAGAATATTGGGCATCTTCTCCAAGTAGTGAATTAGGAGTTCCGGAATCTCATACAGATGGAGATGCACATTATTGGGGCGTTTGGTGGGGAAAAGAGCCATTTGAAAATTATAATGTTAAAATTCCTAGATTTATGTCGGAATTCGGTTTTCAATCTTTTCCAGAATTAGCTACTGTAAATAAATATACAATCCCGGAAGATCATGATATTTTTTCAGAAGTAATGAAATCGCATCAGCGTTCTAGTATTGGAAATGGTACTATTGAAGAATATATGCTAAGACATTATAAAAAGCCTAAAGATTTTGCTAGTTTTTTACATGTAAGTCATTTATTACAAGCTTACGGAATTACAACTGGAATTGAAGCACATCGAAAAAACAGATACCGCTGCATGGGATCTTTATATTGGCAAATAAACGATTGTTGGCCAGTTGCTTCTTGGTCTAGTATTGATTATTATGGAAAATGGAAAGCATTACATTATGGTGTAAAAAAGTCTTTTGAAAAAACGATTGTTAGTTTCGATAAAAAAGAAAATGGAGTAAACGTTTTTATCGCTACTGACGATTTAGCAAATCAAAAAGGTGAGTTAAAAGTTGATTTATTAAGTTTTGATGGACAAATTATCACATCATGGAATGAAAGTGTTGAAATAAAAGCTAATGCTTCTAAGAGTTATCTTTCTATATCAAAAGAAAAGTTAGAAGAATTCTCATCGCAATGGAATACAGCTTTCTTAAGTGCTTCATTAAAAGTTGGTGAAACTACAATTGCTAAAAAACAACATTATTTAGTTCCTTTTAAGACTTTAGAATTGCCTGAACCAGAAATTACTTTTAATGTTTCTGAAAATGACACAGAATACATTGTTAGTTTAAAAACTAAAAAACTAGCCATTGGTGTTTTTGCTTCTGGAAACTTTGATGAAAATTTCTCTGATAATTATTTTACTATGGAACCAAATACAGAGAAAACAATTACTATTCAAAAAGGAAACTTTAAAACTTTAGCAGATTTCAAAAAAGAATTAAAAGTCTCTAGTTTAGTAGATACTTATGAGACAATTGTAAAATAAATAAAACTTTTTAAGGTTCTGTATATATTGACTCTCTTCTATGAAATTCACATACAGAACCTTATTATTTTTCTTCTTTTTAACTCTTAAAATAACTTCACAAGAGTATAAAAACACATTTGATTTTTATATTGAAAATAAGAAATCTTTATTAGGCATAACTATTGGACAAAGCATAAAAACTATTCCTAAAGAAAGATTACAAGAGTTTCCATTCCACATAAAAGATGAAAATCGAACTATATACTACTTAATATCTCCTAACCAAGAACGTATAGCTTTACTTTATTCAGATTTTAACAATAATGAAAAAGTTGGAAGCATTGTTATTATTAATAATGAAGTAATAACAGAAGATGGTTTTAAAATAGGCACTATATTTAATGAAATTATAACTCAGATAGATAATGATAAATTACAAATTCATATCGATAAAAAAGATTCTAGTGTAATTCTTAGCGTAGATCACCTTCATTATACTTTAGATTTTTTTTCTGATACTACTACTATTTCTATAGAAAAAATCCCGTTAAACTCTAAAGTCATTTCAATTCTAATTCAATAAAAAAACATTTAATTAACGTATCTTGCAGTCGTTTTTTTATGGAGAAAATTATGCAAGACAATACCCTGTTTAACTATATAAAAAAAGTAGTAAATAATCTTCCTAAAGATTGGTTGAATTTAACTACACACAGATTAGATATTTATAATGAATCACAGGCTAAAACTGAATTTTTAGAACAATTTGAAAATTTATTCAAAAATGATAATGCAGATAAAATTGCATTGAGTGAATTGCCTACTGCTTATGATTATATTAGATTAGGACATCCTTTATCTTCTGTTTTAGAATGGACTGTTGCAAAAACAAATAACACAAAACCGAGTAATGTTATTAGTTTTTCATCAGTAAGCATTCCGCTTTTAGCTATTCTTAGAAAAAACTTATTCTTAAAAAAGAACACTTTAATTCTTTTTAAAAATGAATTACCTAAAAACTTCAATATTAATCATGTTAAAGAAGTATATGGATATCAGTTTGAAACTAAAAAAATAAATGCTTCAGATGAAATTCCTGAATTTGATGGAACTACTATTCTTTTTTCTGAAAAAGAAAGTATTTGTGAATTTGATCTTACTTTAAACGTTGATTTTTTTGTTAATACGCAGCAAAACTTAGGTAGTGTCTTATATGTTAATGGAGAGCAAAATGAAAATTATATTTCTGAAATACAACATGTAAGAAGAAGAGAAACTATAGCAATGACTCCTGCGAATACCTTAATTGCTCTACAACAATTTATTGGAGAATCTTTTGATACGGTAAACTACGACTCAGAAAAAAATAAAGTAACCGTTTCTAATTTAGTTAATGAAATTACTGGAGTTAATACCAAAGCTGTTATAGGATCTAGTGGGCTTTCAATTCAATACGCAATTATGATGGGATTAATTCATGATGCTGTTGAAAATCATAAAGGTAAAGACATTAAAATTATAGTTCCTCCAAACTGTTATGGAGGTACGAATGACCAAGCCAGAAGAGTTGCTGCTTGTATAGATAATGTTGAGGTAATGGATTTACCGGTGGATGGTGACAACGATATGGTAAAAAGTATCGATATTGTTTTAACTAAAGTTACAGAACTTAATGCTGTACCTTATATTATTGCTGAAATTCCAACAAACCCGAGAGTTGAAGTTCCGGACTTAGTGAAAAAACGTGTTAATACTGATGGTGTATCAGCCGTAGAACCTGTTTTTATTTTAGATCAAACTTTTTGTCCGAATGTACACTTTTTAGGCGACAATGAAATGTTAGCTGATGTAAAAACGATAGCATATGTAAGTGGATCTAAATTCCCTAGTGGTGGAAAATGTACAGCTGGCTATTGTACAGCAAATACAAAAGCAGCTTCTTTAATGGATAAAATAGAAGATCATATTCAACTTTGTGACAATGAAGCTACTGCTCTTCAATTAGAAATTTTAGCTGAACAAATGCCTTCAATGAATCAAAGAATTAAGGATGCTTATGTAAATACTCGCGAGTTTGTTACTTTTATTGAAGAAAATTTACCTGATGCAAAAATTTATTTTGTTTTTGGCTTTTTCATCTTTTTTCACACTAGTTGATCTGTTATTCTTTTTCTCTTCTGGTGCGCTTTATTGATCTAGCTTGTTTTGGCTTTTTCACCGTTTTACACACCTGAAGATCTGTTATGC
>ERZ1740052.139-NODE-139-length-24616-cov-10.276902_pt1 | contig 24616 bp, 17 predicted proteins | sample MGYA00581750_ERZ1740052 | MGnify/ENA primary metagenome ERZ1740052 (study PRJEB43018, sample SAMN04849743) | marine metagenome | isolation source: floating plastic debris | place: Pacific Ocean | collected 2008-08-30 | study: EMG produced TPA metagenomics...
GTCCGCGCTTCCGCGTAGACTTACCTGCTAACGCTGCAGAGTTGATTACTTAGCTCAAGGAAGAAAACGTTAGCTTTGATGCCCATCCAGCAAGAAATGATGGAGCTATCTGGGGTTTATTGGGTAACTTAGTTTTTCCAATCTTATTGATAACCGGACTGTTCCTTTTGTTCCGTCGTTCGAGCAATCTTCCAGGTGGTCCCGGACAAGCGATGAATTTTGGTAAGTCTCGGGCACGTTTCCAGATGGAAGCAAAAACTGGAGTCATGTTTGATGATGTAGCCGGAATTGAAGAAGCGAAAGAAGAACTTGGTGAAGTTGTTACTTTCCTCAAGCAGCCTGAGAAATTTACTGCTGTCGGCGCACGCATTCCTAAAGGTGTATTGTTAGTAGGACCTCCTGGAACTGGTAAAACTTTATTAGCAAAAGCAATTGCTGGTGAAGCTGGCGTACCTTTCTTCAGTATTTCTGGTTCCGAGTTCGTGGAAATGTTTGTGGGTGTGGGTGCTTCCCGCGTTCGCGATTTATTCAAAAAAGCAAAAGATAACGCTCCTTGTATCATCTTTATTGATGAAATTGATGCTGTGGGAAGACAGCGTGGTGCGGGTATCGGTGGTGGTAACGATGAGCGCGAACAAACCCTCAACCAGTTACTAACCGAGATGGATGGTTTTGAAGGTAATACCGGCATCATTATTATTGCTGCTACCAACCGTCCCGACGTATTAGATGCAGCCCTATTGCGTCCCGGACGCTTTGACAGACAGGTGATTGTTGATGCACCTGATATCAAAGGGCGTTTGGAAATCTTGGAAGTCCACGCACGCAACAAGAAATTAGATCCAAGTGTATCTTTAGAAGCAATTGCTCGCCGTACTCCCGGTTTTACTGGTGCGGATTTAGCGAACTTACTCAACGAAGCGGCTATTCTTACCGCTAGACGGCGCAAAGAAGGTATCACGCTTACAGAAATTGATGACGCTGTAGATCGGGTAGTTGCCGGTATGGAAGGCACGCCTTTGGTAGACAGTAAAAGTAAACGCTTGATTGCTTACCATGAAGTCGGACACGCTTTGGTTGGAACTTTAATCAAAGACCACGACCCAGTACAAAAAGTTACCTTGATTCCTCGCGGACAGGCACAGGGTTTGACTTGGTTTACTCCTAGTGAAGACCAAGGTTTGATTAGCCGCTCTCAATTGAAAGCGAGAATTGCTGGTGCTTTGGGCGGACGTGCTGCTGAAGAAGTAATTTTTGGTAGAGACGAAATTACTACTGGTGCCGGAAACGACCTACAACAGGTAACTGGTATGGCACGACAAATGGTAACAAGATTCGGGATGTCCGATTTAGGACCATTGTCATTAGAAAGTCAACAGGGAGAAGTATTCCTCGGTCGTGACTGGACAACACGTTCGGAGTATTCCGAATCAATCGCGGCTCGTATTGATTCCCAAGTACGCAGTATTGTTGATGACCGCTATCAAGCAACTTTACAGATGATGCGCGAACATCGCAGCTTGATGGATAGATTGGTAGATTTACTAATCGAGAAAGAAACCATTGATGGTGACGAATTCCGTCAAATTGTGGCCGAGTATGCAGATGTACCAGAAAAACCACAATACGTTCCATCTTTGTAATATTTCTTAATTAGTTTTTTCAGAATCTAATATTTTATGGGATGCGATGATATCGCGTCCTTTTTTTTGTATTTCCTGTAGAGACGTAGCAGTGCTAGGTCTTTGGGTATTTTGGGTTGAATTGATAATTCCGTAAACTATTGTTAGCAACCGAAAATCTTTTAATTATCTGTTGGAGAACGACATTATCGGGAGACGTAGCAGTGCTAGGTCTTTGTGTATTTTGGGTTGTATTGATAATTCCGTAAACTATTGTTAGCAACCGAAAATGTTTTAATTATCTGTTGGAGAACGACATTATCGGGAGACGTAGCAGTGCTACGTCTCTACATTTGTTATGGTGGTGTTATTAAAAGTATGAAGATGGGAATACCGGCAATTGAAGAGTACGGCGATTTACCTCAAGTCGAATGCTTCCCAGGATAATTGAATCAGACAATTGTTCTGTCCAATGGCGCTCATTATTTCTTACCTAAAGTGATGCAGCAACTCAGGCTAAATTATCCTCAGATTTTTTCCAGACTGCTTCTTATTTCTTTGATTGATACTACAATCGAATACTTGCAACAACGATTTAACAAGCCTTTAATTCTATGTACTACAGCAACGCGGTTAGGGCGTGTTTACTCTCAACGACTTGAAGAAGTAGGCATTGCTTACAGTGAACCCAATACAGATTTGCAATGGATATTAATGCAATCTATTTACCAAGGAGTGAAAACATTTGAAAGCGATTTTGCTTGTAAACTCGGCGAAATTTTTTTTGATGAACTACTTAAACTCCAACCATCTGTTGACTGTATAATTGCTGGATGTAGCGAAATTCCTTTGTTGCTCGAATGGTTGAAAACTAGCTCGGAAAAGCAAGTGAAAGATTTTTTATCAAAATTAGAAGTTATCGATCCTGTAAGACTTGCTTTGAATAGTACACTTAAATCGGAATATTTGGGTACAGTGAGTGATTAACAAAACACAACAATGAAATAGGGCAGCATCAGATAAATTACGATGAATAAGCCGTTACAACAGTTAATTAAGAGACATCGTATCCACCTACAAAACTCTTTTATGAGTCGTATTGTGATAAAACTGATGTTATGACATAAAGCTTTTATTAAACAATTTCATCCAAATTTTGAGAAAAATATGAACGATATAATTCTTTGCTCACAATTGCACCTTCAGGAGTTAATTTAACTAATCCAATGCTTTCTAATTTATAGGCAACTGTAGGTGAAAGATTTACGGCTGTTTGGGCTGTGAGTATTCCCGCGAATGCTGATGCTAAATCGGGATTTGAGAGTAAATCGTCTAATTTTTCTCGTAAATGATGCCGATAAATTCCTCTTTCCGTACTTGCTTGTGCTAATAACTCTTCTAAAGTTAATTCTTCTTGGCTTAAATGATAAAGTGCAATGTTAACTAAAGTAGGTTGCCCCCCTATTACTTCCATTAATTGTTGAGCTTGTCCTTGCTGCCAATTTAGCCCGTAACGTGCTGCTAATTCTTGTATTTGCTCAAGTGTAAATTCGGGTAGCTCAATGGGTAATCCAATATTAAATGGCGAACGATTCAAATCTAGAGGAACATAAATATCAGTAGAGTAATCTACAACTAAACGCAGTTTTTGCCACACTTGATTATACTGGGCGTTTTCATGCCAAGAACGTAATAATGGTAAGAATTCTTGAGCTAATTGTGGATATTCAAAAACACGATTGAGCTCGTTAAATGATAAAACTAGGGGTAATTCAAGAGTTTCTAATATACAAGCCTCAAAATAAAGATTGCAGCTTAATTTACTACCAATTTCTTCATCCCAATATTCATCAAGCTGGGGTTCGATATCCAAACTCTTGGAAACCATACTGCACAACCAGCGTAAAAAAGTATTTAAATCCAGAAATTTATCAGTATCTACTAAATTTAAATCTAGGTGTACCGTATAGTAACTTAATGATTTTGCATAATCTAGCATTCTAAACTTCAAAGAAGTTTTTCCCATCCCCTTCGGAGCTTTGATGCGAATCATACATCCAGCACGGGAAATTTCTTGATTAACTGATTGCTCAATCGGGGGACGAGGGATATACAATTTAGAGTATACCGATACAGGCCCGGCGGGATATTCAATTGTGTCAAACTGTTCTACTTCTTCCCCAGTGTTGTAATCAGACTTAATTAACTCTAAATCAAAAGCACTGAAGCAAAGTTTCACCGAACGCGAATCCAATGCCGTTTTCAAAGACCATAATCGCGATAGGGTATTGGTTGAAACACCGATGCGAATGCTTAATTCTTCTTGAGTAAAACGTCTACCATCATTTTCTTGCAACTGGGCTGACTGTATTGCTGTTTGCAACCGTTTCAAACCAGTTGCAGTCAATACTATGCCTCGCCTTCGCCTTTGTTTCGACGCGTCCATTTTAGTGAACATCTAATTAGGTTGTACCACAAATATTAGCGTATTAATTAGCGGTTAACTGGCTTCCAACCATCAAATTCTTAAATGACTGTATAGTTTTTTAGTGAATTAAAGATATGAAATAGGGAACAGCGTAAGAAGATGGTATCGATTATTCTTAAACACTATTTTCAACAGGGCTAGTAACGGCTTCTGCATACTAGGCACTGAAAAACCATGATTATTTAGTATCGGAGCAATAAATTTATTAAATGGGTTCTTAAATGGCTTAACTGCCATTGAAGATGATTATTTGCATATGCCAAAATAAAGACTCAATCAAATACCCAATTTACTAGCAAACCGAGTAGTTTTCTTCCTTGGAAAACTATTAATGTGTTTAGTGTGTTCCCTATATACCGTCAGATTACTCCAAGTAATCTGGCGGTATAGAAATATATTACCGTTGTTTTGAAATTATATTCAATACCTCGCGAGGAATAGATTAATTAGTTTTTGCCAGTGCTTTGATAGGAGTCTATAACTATTTGCATCGTTTCCACAGCAAGTTCTCGTAAATCGCGATTTAAAGGAATTGCTCCTCTCTCCCCAAACCAGCGATCGAATATGGTTACGTATTTACTTTCATTATTTACAAATCCTTGCATAAAGCCGTAGAAGGTATAGTTTACGGTATCCAAGAAATCGGAATTATCCTCGGGAACCATGCAGGCAATACCTTCTCTAGATAATGGTCGATCTGGTACTACTTTGTAAGTATCGTAATGTTTTTCTCTGCCCAACCACGCTTCTAAAAGAATACCATCGTCAGCAAAAGCATCTATTTTTCCTTGTTGCAAAGCAGTATATCCTTGCCATCTATCTTTGAGATATACAAGTTTTGCTTGTGGTTGCGCCTGCTTAATAGCTTGTTCGTTTGTGGTTTTTGCTAAAACACCGATTCGCTTTCCGATTAAGCTTTTTGGAGAGCCTAGATTACTGGCTTTTTTAACTAATAAATTAGTACCAGTTGCACCATAACTAAAGGAAAAATCTACATTTTTATTGCGCTCCCAGGTAAAGCTGCTGGCATCGCAAACGATATCAACTTTTCTATTAACTATATTAGGAATGCGTCCGGCTGGTGCTAGTGCAACTAATTTAAGTTGGATTTTTCTGCCCACTTCTTTTTCTAACTGCTGCTGAATCAGTTTGAGCATATCCACAGAATAACCAATCAACTGCCCTTGTTTGTCTTTATAAGCAAAAGGGAAAGCATCTTTACTGGTTCCTGCTGTTAGTACACCCGTGCGTTTTACCTTTTCCATCACGGTTTCTGCTGAAGCAACACTGGGTAGCGCTGCTGTTAATAGCAAACTTAAGGCTGTTATTGCAATTTTTTTAGACATTCTCACTCCTCGTACCACCAGGGTTTATCCTTAAAATTCTATGTAGGTTAAAAATACAGTAATTGCCCTGTAAGATTACAAGTTAAGATGATACAAGTCACAATTTTTTATATTTTCATATGTATTAAATAGAGAAACTACGGCGTAATATTATGTCCGCTTTAATACTTTTCATATTTGTAAGGGGTAGGTAAGAGGTTACAAAAAAAGTTATATAGTAAATAGTTACCCGAACTTGAGATAATAGTATTCTGAAAAAAATATGACGGAAATAATAGTATTTGTAGTCTGCTTGACAATTGGCTTTATTATTTATCGGCTTGTTTCTAAAAAATCTTCACCGACTAAACCATCAAACTATAAAATTCACAGCAATTCGCCTTTATTTCATAGCGATTATTATCCCATCAATCAAACAGTAAATCCAGAATATCAACCTGTTGCAGAATGGAGTGGCCGTTTAATTTTACCAGTCGAATGTAAAAACGAGCATTTTGTTGAATTTGAAGTTGAAAATGCTCCCGATTCATATATGCATTTAATTGGTAAAGTTGTGAAATTGAAGTGGAGTAATGACACTAAAGTACAAGAATATGTCAAACGGGTAAGCTTTGACGTTAATTTGACTAAGCAAGCTAAGAAAAGTCATCAAGCAGGTATGATTCATCCTGTAAGATTGGATGGACGTTTAATGGTCGATCCATTGGAATCTTTAGCAGGTGCAAGACCGATGGATGATGTCTGCGTGATGCTATTGCAACCGGAAGTAGAAACCTCTTCAGCAGGAGAAACGCAATTAATTATTAAAGAAGAACCGATTCAGATCGCAGGGCGTTTTGTCGGTTTGGTAAAAATTTTAGCAAGAATAGAATCATATAGCGATTTATTTAAAGTTTGTCACTACAACAAAGTTACTAAGAACTTTTATAAGGGAATTGAAGAAACTATTTGCATACCGCAAGTTCCAAAAGATAGACGGGGCATTTCTCGTTCAAATAACAAAGGTATTGAAAAATCGACACTTAATTTTCAAGGCTGGTATATTTACGGGGCATTTAATAGGGAAGGTACTTTTGTCGTACAAGCTATTGAACCCCGCGCTTTAGTAAAAGTAGAACCACAAAAAGTCATTACACAATCGAATCAAGTATTTAAATACATAAATCGAGGAATGTGGGCAAAAACTAAATTGCAAAAAGGAAAGTGCCAGACAGTTTTATTAGCACCAAATAAAGATGCAAAAAGCGTCGTATCTGAATGGCGTTTGGGCGATAAAGCTTTGGCAATGCATTTATTTGGCGGTATCGGCGGTAAAAAAGCAGAAGCACCCCCTTGGCTTCCGGTTCCAGGTCACTTTTCTTACGGGATTGCAGAGGTAGTACGCGATCGCATTACGTCGGAATTGCGTTTCGATCTGGTTTACTATCAAGTTTATGGTAATAATGTAGACGGAATCATCAGCGGCAGTTTAACTTGGGCAGCTTATATGGGTTCCTTGTGGCAGGGTTGGTTGGGAACTCGTCCAGTAAGCGATATTTTGGTGAAATACCAGCCGATAACTACCGATTACGATTTTGATGGAATTAAATTATCTCCTTTAAATGAGTTTATTGAAGAACTTAGAGAAATTACAGCCCGGTATCGCGTCGGTGATGGAACTGGTGCATCATTAATAACTCCAACTGCTTCCTGCGTTCAAGATTCCAACCAAGCACTTTACGCCACAATTAGCGATATACGGAAATTTGTGGAATCAAACCCCACAATTAATCAATGGTTACAAAAGCATCCGGAAGATAAGCAAACTCAGTATTTTAACGAATTAACTACTTTAGGAAATATTTTAGAAAAACAGTTAATTCCCCTTGGAGTTGTGCGGCGAGATTGGCAACAAAATATTCAAGATTTATTCGGCACTAATAATAAAAACGACAATATTATGACAACTGCCATAAAAATGCTGAAAAGTTGGCGAACCGTATTTCCTAAAAGAGCGCAAGACGAAACCACTAAAATTTTTCTCAAGCAAAATGCTATGGCATGGGTTTTAAGAACCAATCAGGTGGGAGGTTTTGACGATAGTATTGCTCCAGTTGCGCCGACGACTCTTTTTAAATAGGTAATAGGTAATAGGTAATAGGTAATTGGTAATTGGTAATGGGCATGGGGGATTGGTAACTGGTAACTGGTAACTGATTACTGCTCACTGTTCACTGTTCACTGTTAACTGACAACCGTTTCTCGTAATATTCGATAGGATTGCTAGGTACATTATTCGTTGCTTTAATCGCGATACATTTTATGACTCTTAATTTATATTTTCTGCGACATGGAGAAACTACTTTTAGCCAAAGTGGTGATTTTTGTGGCGAAACTAACGCGGAGCTAACGCCGGAAGGGGTGCATATGGCGGAGGGTTTTGCTGATGCTTATAGAAAACTTAAGTGGGAAGCTGTTTATGCTAGTCCGATGAAGCGCACTGTTGCTACTGCAAAGCCTTTTTGTGATCTTACGGGCATTGATATGCAGTTGCGCGATGGGCTTAGGGAAGGTAGTTATGGTGAATGGGAAGGTAAAAGTAAGGAGTTTGCTCAAGAAAATTACACCGAAAATTATATTAATTGGTTAACAGAGCCTGCTTGGAATGCTCCGAAGGGTGGAGAAACTGCGGTGGATATCGCAAATCGTTCTATGCCTGTAATTGCTGAAATTCAAGATAAGCATCCTGAAGGTAATGTTTTAGTGGTTTCTCACAAAGCAACTATTCGGATTATGCTTTGTAGTTTATTAGGTATTGATTTGGGGCGTTACCGCTATCGGATTAATATTTTAGTCGCCTCGGTGAGTATGGTTAAATTTGATGTTCATGGTCCTTTATTAGAATTTTTAGGACACAGAAATCATATACCTGAAGATATTCGCACTCGGAAGGGTACTTGATTGGTAATGGGTAGTTGGTAGTTGGTAATTGGTAATTGGTAGTTGGTAGTTGGTAATTTAAATTATCCGGCGATTTAATATCTCCCTCCGGGAGACGCTCCGCTAACGCATCTACACAAGGGAAACCCACCTCCGTGGGTTTTTTTTGTTTGTAGTAAGCGAGAAGATCGCTTTATCGCTTTATCTGAAGACTAAATTCTTGATTACGAACCTATCATAATTAATGAAATCTTTAATTTAAAAAAATAAAAATACATAATAATATGTCAAATACAAACGATATTCGCTTAATTCGCGCTTATGATTCGTTGCAAGGTTTATCGGTAGGAGATGCTTTTGGGGAAAAGTTTTTTCTACATCCCGATGTTGCTGAAAATATTATTGCATCCCGCGCTATTCCGGCATTGCCTTGGTATTACACCGATGATACTCAACGTTATCGATTTATTGGGTTTTGCGAGAATATGGGGAAATTAAACAAGATACATTAGCTGAAAATTTTGCTCGCAGGTATGACAGTGAAAGGGGTTATGGTGCGGGGATGCAAGTTTAATCGCAATATTGTTGGTTTGATTGAGGTGGTTAAGGAGTTTGGGTGATTGGTGGTAAATAAGATTTTTAACGCAAAGGAGCGCGAAGGTTAACGCAAAGTAACGCGGAGTTTTTTATGAGAAGTGTAGTTAATTCTGATGCTCAATCTATTAAAAAATGGTTAGATTTTGCAATTCCTAAACTTGGGTTTAAATCAACTGTCTATTTAATTGAAAAATTGAATAATGAAAATAATAGGCTTGTAGATAAAGCTGTATATTGGCTCCCTGTGTTTATTTCCCCCAGCGATACAAATTCCTTTTAATGTAAATTCAAATTCTCCTTATTTCACAAGGGTTTTACAGCCAAATTTCATTCCCTCAAATTAGAGAGCGATCGCGCTCCTTAATCAAGTTTTGATCGCTTAGCTTACCTAAAGCGTTTCTTATAAACCCCATTGCCTTGCAAGAGCTAATCTCGGTTGTTAAAAACAAGCGATTTACCTTACTTAAATCATTAGACGTTTTCTTTATCACAAACCCATCCTATATAATCCCGCTTATAATGAGATAATTACTTATTTTTTTGCCAATACGGTATATTTAATCGCTCAATTTTTTTAGATAAAAAGAAAAAAAAAATTTTTATTAGTAACGCTTTCGTGGTATTATTTTCTATATAGAAGGATTTAAATAATGGGGAGGCTTGGCTGTCGTAAAAATTTGAAAAACATCCCATTATAAATAATATTCATTTGCCTTAATATATTATCTCATATTTTAACGATTTAAAAAAAATTTTTCCCATCAAATAAAAATCAGAGAATTTTGAATTATTTTTTATAGAATGACACGGCGCTAGAGATATGGCCAGTACATCAGGCATAAATTAAAAAGATAAAATCAAAGAAGCGTAATGAAGATTTTTACCGATATTATGAATACCCCCACGATGAATTTACCTTCCATCCTAGAATTAGATATTGATGATATCAATCTAACAGACGAGCAATTTTTTCAACTTTGTCAAAACAACCCAGACTTAAGATTCGAGCGCACTGCTTCAGGAGAATTAATTATTATGCCACCAACAGGAAGTATCACTAGCGATAAGAATTCGGATTTAAATTATCAGCTTAGAGGTTGGAATCGTCAAAATAAATTAGGTAAATGCTTTGATTCCTCTGGTGGCTTCATACTTCCCGACGGCGCACAACGTTCCCCAGATGCATCTTGGGTAAAAATGGAACGATGGAATGCTTTAACTCAAGATGAAAAGGAAGGATTTGCTCCTTTATGTCCCGATTTCGTCGTTGAATTAATGTCTCCTAGCGACACTCTTGAAAAAACAAGAGCCAAAATGAAAGAATATATGGACAATGGTGCTTCTCTAGGATGGTTAATTAACCGCAAACAGCAGCAAATTGAAATCTATCGTCCAAATCAGGAAGTTGAAATTCTTCAATCTCCACAATCTCTTTCGGGAGAAGATGTCTTACCAGAATTCGTTTTAGATTTATCAGAAATTTGGTAATTGATTATTATAATTCAAAACTCTGCGTACCTTTGCGCTTACCTTTGTATTCCTCTGCGTTAATAAAGCCTTGTATCATCTCATAATCTAGACGCTCAAATCAAATAGATATCGAACTAACATGAAGCAATGTAAACAGCAACCTAATTAAGTTTTGTAAATCCTTAAAAATAGCCTCAACAAACAAGCAACGTACTACAAAAAAACAACGAATTATCTAGCTTTTAACTTGCAAAATTAAAACAGCGTATTACTTTCGCCAGCCTACAAATAGTATGTTACATACCGTAACTCCTATACTGCTGTTGGACTATTGATAATAGCATCAATAAGCGGTCAAAACATTGCGAAATATTTAGATAAGTTAAAATTTACAAATACTAATATTTAATCATAATTTCAATCTAGATTAATTTGAATTATAGGTATAGGTTAATAGACTAAAATTTGCACGGTAAAACTATGTGAAAGATGAATAAGTTATGCCGATGTAGCTACTATTAGAAAGTTGTTAATAGTCGTATAGTCTCTAAAATCGAATGACTTCCCATCTCCTCAGTTCTTTCAATCTGAATAATTTATCTCTAAAAAACCGCGTGGTAATGGCTCCGATGACTCGCGCTCGTGCGGGTTCGGAAAGAATGCCAAATGCTTTAATGGCAGAATATTACGCTCAGCGATCGGGTGCCGGTTTAATTATTAGTGAAGGTACTACCATTTCCAAGCAAGCAAATGGCTGGCAGCATACACCTGGTATTTACACTGCCGAACAAACAGAAGCTTGGAAACAAGTAGTTGATGCGGTACACGCGAAAGGTACGCCGATTTTTTTGCAGTTATGGCACACGGGTAGAGCTTCCCACAGCAGTTTTCAGGAAAATAATCAGCTACCTGTTGCACCTTCGGCAATTAGAATTGAACGCTCGGAAGCTCACACACCAGACGGTAAAAAGCCTTATGAAACTCCTAGAGCTTTACAAACAGAAGAAGTTTCCCAAGTTGTGGAAGATTATCGTCAAGCGGCAGCTAATGCTAAAGAAGCTGGTTTTGATGGAGTAGAAATTCACGGTGCTAACGGCTACATTATCGATGAATTTTTGCAATCTAAAACCAATCACCGCAGCGATAAATACGGTGGTAGTTTAGAAAATCGCTATCGGTTTTTAAAAGAAATTGTGGAATCAATTCTTACCGTATGGGATGCGAGAAGGGTAGGAGTTAGACTTACTCCCAACGGTAATTATAACGATATGGGTTCGCCAGATTATCGGGAAACTTTTACTTATGTAATTGAGCAGTTAAACCAATATGGATTGGGTTATCTACACGTACTTGACGGTTTGGGTTTTGGTTTCCACGAACTTGGTGAACCAATGACTATAGCTGAATTGAGAAAAATATATAACGGTACTTTAATAGGTAATTGCGGTTACGATAAAGAAAGTGCAGAGAAGGCGATCGCTGATGGAAATGCTGATTTAATTGCTTTTGGCAGACCATTTATTAGTAATCCCGATTTAGCTGAGCGTTTTGCTAACAATTGGGAACTAAATCCCGATCCAGAAACGGCTATTTGGTATTCGTTTGAAGCGGAAGGTTATACAGATTTTCCTACATATCAAGATAAAGTAGCCGTGTAGGAATTATTTCATAAATGTATTCAGTAGGGTGTGTGACGGTTACGATAACTTATCGAATGTAACTCAATAATTGAATATTACCGTCACGCACCACAATCAGTTAGTTAGTAGTTAGTAGGTTGGGTTAGACGCACGAAGAATAATATCTATAAACCCGAAATTAACCTTGCGTCGTAACCCAACATCCGTCATTGTGGGTATTTAGCAACAACTTTATTTATCTAATAAATCAATGTCAGGTTACGACACGATTTGAAAGATTCTCGCTGTGTGTGTAACCCAACCTACTAGCTAATGATTTTGTAAGTTTTTCTGCATAGATTATGTTTGATTGTTGTTAGAATTTTGTAATCGGAAATAGAAATCAATAGTTTCCTGTGGTTGTCTGGATGATACTTGTAAAATTTCTTGTGGAATAGGAAGTAGGTTTCTACTTAAATTTAGATATTGTAAGTTAGTAAGTTCTGCAATTTCTATTGGTAAACTCCTCAGTTGATTATCACAGAGATTGAGGGATTCTAAATTTATGAGTTTTCTTATCTGTGCTGGTAAATGACTCAATCGGTTGTCGCCGATATCTAATCTCCGCAGGTTAGATAGTTCAAGTATTACTGCTGGTAAACGATAAAATTGATTATAGTTAAGATCGAGCCATTCAAGATTCCGAAGTTGTACTATTTCTTTTGGTAAACGATAAAGTTGATTTTCACTGATGTTGAGGAATTCAAGCTTTGTTAGTAATCCTATTTCTTTTGGTAAGTCACTTAGTTCATTTCCACAAATTTCTAATTCTTCAAGGTTGCTGAGTTGAAATATTTCTGCTGGTATAGTGTTTAGTGGATTACCGCTGATATCGAGGATTTTTAACTTCTTTAGTAAAAATATTTGTAATGGAAAATTATTTAATTGATTTTCTCGTAGGTGAATTTCTCTCAAGTTCGTGAGCTTGTATATATCTGCTGTTAAACTACTCAATTGATTAGTGTCTAAGTCCAGAAATTCTAACTTGCTTAGTTTAGCTATGTCTGAAGGTACATGACTCAGCTTATTATTCATTAAGTTGAGACGTTTTAAATTTGTCAGCTGAAATATTTCTTCTGGAAAGCTAGTAAATTCGTTAAATCCGATGTTGAGTTCTTCAAGATTGGTTAATTGAGTTATTTCTGCTGGTAAACTACTAAGTTGATGCATTTCAAGGTTGAGATATTTTAGATTAGTAAGTTTTCCGATTTCTTTCGGTAGAGAGCTTAGAAACTCACCACAAAAGTGTAATTTTGTCGCTTTCTCTCTCGCAGCTTCTTCAATTACCCGTAACAATTCTTCCTCAGTCATCAGCTAGCACTAAAATAGATTAAAATTTATCTACAATCATCATGTTGGGTTACGACACGATAATCAAGATTTTAATTACAACCTCAATTAACTTTTTGTGTCTAACCCAACCTACTAGCTAAAATATATTAAAATTTATCTACAATCACTATGTTGGGTTACGACACGATAATTAAGATTTTAATTACAACCTCAATCTTTTTGTGTCTAACCCAACCTACTAGCTGGTTGATGGCGAATATCAAACAACTCAATTTCAAGGCGATCGCTCAATAGTGTCTCCTTTATTTCCTGAGTTAAATCTTACAGCACAACAAATCTTTGATTCTGCTCTGTAAGGTATTTAAATTCTTAGTAGTAGGTTGGGTTAGACGCAGGGCAAATAATAGTTATTAACCCTCCTATAAATATTGCGTCGTAACCCAACACCAAGATTGTGGATATTAACAATATCTCTATTTATTCAATAAATTAATGTTGGGTTACGACACGATATTAAAGATTATCGCTATTATTTAAATTAGTTTTCCTGTCTAACCCAACCTACATATCTAAGATTACCTAAAAATTGTAGGTTGGGTTTCACTAAGCCATAGGTAATCATAAAGCCGGGAAGGGAGTAAACTTTATTTTCACTAAGGTTGAGAAATTCAAGGTTAGTTAGTAATCCTATTTCCTTCGGAAAGTCACTCAGTTTATTTCCTGAAATTTCTAACTCTTCAAGGTTGCTGACAAAAGTAATTGATATCTCTGTGAATCAAGTGTTTATTCGGAACTTCTCTGTAGAATAAGTGAATATTATGGGTATGTAATATTTGCAATGATTAGAAAATATCTAAATGTTTATCTTAGGTTTTATCTTAGGTTTAATTTTATTACTTACTGCCCTATGGATGGTTAAGCAGCGCCGAGTTATTCTCAGTGAAGTACGAGCAATCAAAATCATTCAAACTTCCACTGTAGGAGAGTTAAAAAATCTCAGCCAAGCTATTGAAAATGAGTTAGGGATTGGGGGTTTTTTTAAAGAGCAAGTTGAGGTGAAAGGGGCTATTAATAGTAACACCCCAATTACAGCCGAGCTATCAAAACGTCCCTGTGTATATGCTAGAACCAAAATCGAGGAAAAATATGAAGAAACTTACAAAGATGATAATGGTAAGCCCCAAACTCGTCAAAAAACCACAACCTTAGCAGATAATGTACTCAAGACTAACTTTGAACTGGATGATGGTACAGGTTCCATTCAAGTTAACCCAGATGAAGCCAATATCGATGCAATTGAAGTTGTCAATCGCTATGAACCCAAGGAAAATCATCAGATTTCCGAAAAGAAACGTATTTTGGGCTATCAATATAACGAATGGATTTTACCTTTAGCTACAAAGTTTTATGTAAGGGGCGAAGTCAGGAATAATGAAAGCGAATTGGTTATTCAAAAACCTTTAGGAAACGAGAATAATTTCTCCATCACTAATAAGTCGAAAGAGCAATTGCTGCAAGATAAAAAAGATAAACAAGCTAAAGCTCTTAGGAAGAATTGTTACATTATTAGCTTGGGTTTGGCTGTTATCTCTATCCTAGTATTCCTCTTTTTTCAACATCTAGTTGTTGTCAATCAAATCCATGCTATAAAAACTATCCCTACTTCCAGAGTAGTAGAGTTGCAAAGCCTCAGAGATAGTAGAAAGAATGAATTAGATAAAGTAGGTATAATCAAACAACAAGTAGAAGTAAAAGGAAAGATTCATAGCAATAATCCAATCATAGCTAAACTATCCCAGAAACCTTGTGTTTATGCTAGAACCAAAATCGAGGAAAAATATGAAGAAACTTACTACGATGATGATGGTAAGCGGCAAACTCGTCAAAACACCACAACCTTAACAGACAATACCCTCAAGACTAACTTCAAAGTGGATGATGGTACAGGTTCGATCCAAGTCAATCCAGATGGAGCCGAGATTGATGCAATTGAAGTTATCAGTCGTTATTCTCTAGAAAAAAATCATCAGGTTTCCGAAAATAAACGCATTTTGGGCTACCAATATAACGAATGGATTTTACCTTTAAATACAAATGTTTATGTAATGGGGGAAGTCAGAAATCATCAAAGCGAATTGGCGATTAACAAACCCTCAGATAGTGAGAATAATTTCTTCATCACTCATAAATCCGAAGAGCAATTTCTGCAAGAAAAACAATCCATAGCTTCTCATCAGAATATTTATATGGCTATTTTGGGTTTGGGTACCATTTGTCTTGCTTGGCTAAATGTTACGAGCTGAATGGCTCAAATGTTAGTATTACCGTCACGCACCAATTGATTTATGATATTGAGTTACAACAAGATTATAAATTATTAGTAGTAGGTTGGGTTAGACGCAGGGCGAATAATAGTTATTAACCCTCCTATAAGTATTGCGTCGTAACCCAACACCAAGATTGTGGATGGGAGCATCCCAAATTTGAAAAAATATTTTACCGACACCCTATAAGGGCTTGGCTACAGAAACTAAGCCCCTGAAGAGGGGCTTCGTAGTATTAGCCCGCCCGCTTACAGCCTGCGGGCTTTTTGCCTGCATTGGGATGCTCCCTTGTGGATATTTAACAATATCTCTATTTCTCCAATAAATTAATGTTGGGTTACGACAGGATATTAAAGATTCTCGCTATTATTTAAATTAATTTTTTCCTGTCTAACCCAACCTACATATATGTGAGGTGAAAATGTTGGGTTACGACAGGATATTAAAGATTCTCGCTATTATTTAAATTAATTTTTTCCTGTCTAACCCAACCTACATATATGTGAGGTGAAAATGTTGGGTTACGACAGGATATTAAAGATTTTCGCTATTATTTAAATTAATTTTTTCCTGTCTAACCCAACCTACATATCATTCAGATTCAGTTTGTAGGGTGCGTTATAAACGTTAGTTTTAACGCACCACAAATTCTAACAGCCAACCTGCTTATGATTCTCCCCTATTCCCTTAGTACCAGCAACAAAAAAGATATCGCCATTTTTATCTGTAGCCCAACCAGTAGCTTCTACAATCGGCTTTTGGATTTTAGGTTTTAAACTTAGATTTTGTCTATCCATTCTTCTCCCACTCTCTTCTTCTAACTCAACCCAATCAACATCCAAAGCAGAATTGCTTCTGAGTGCTTCACCAGGTTTTGGAGGTAAACCACCTCTTTTAGTGACAACAAACTCGCTTTGATTCCCCCGACGAAATCGACAAACTTGAGAAACTTTCGTATCTACAGGGATATTTGGTAATTCCACTACTTCCCTTGTAGGTTGTACATCTTGAGCGTTGATATTTAACTCGCCGTTTAAATTCGGATTTTGCTGAGAAATTGCCGTAATATCGCTGGTTAAAAGTTCCTGCGGATTTAGCTCGTTAGGATTATCTGTAGCTAAAATTTCCGCTAACTCATCTCGACTACGGGGTTGAATGCCAAAAATACCATTAGCATTGATATCAACTCTACCAGCAGTACCCGTAAAAGCATTAGCGGTAATATCGCTGTTTTCTGAAGGAAATGCAACTATGAAGCCATTGGGAATATTTATGTTTATATTACCACCATCGCCGCTGAGTTCGGCTTTTCCGGCATTTGTAGAAATTTGACTGTTGTGACGTAATAATAATAAATCTTTTAACTGGAGGTTGATATTTCCTCCGTTTGCCGATTCAGTTTCAGATATAAGTTTGCCTTGGTTATCTAGAAGTATGGAATCGGCGGTGATTTTTAGTTCTCCTGCATTTCCTAAATCGCTTGCATCACTATCAAAAGTTATATTTGGTGACAGCTTAGGGAGTTGGCTACTAACGCTAATTTCAGCATCATCTCTAACAATTAATTGCTTTGTTGAAATAGTTATTTTTCCTGCATCTGCTGAATTTATTGTTGTAGATGCAATACTACTAATAGAACCTCTTGGTGATGTACCAGCTAACTCTACAAATTCGGAAGCGTTTATGGTTAAATTTCCTCCCTTCCCTGTAGCCGGAATAAATTGTGAATTTATACCTGTACCACTAGTTTCTACTGATATCGTAGCTCCATCGTAAATAAATAATTTTCTCGTATTAATCGTAATGTTTCCTCCATTTCCATCACCAAAAGTACCACTAGACATTAAACTTGTAATCCGATTACTACCAAATAGCTTTACAGAGTCTGAAGCATTTACAGTTAAATTTCCTGCTGCACCTTTGCCAGAAGTAAAAGTTGTTATCCGTGCGCCATCCCGAATAATTAACTGACTGGCATTGATTGTTAAATCTCCAGCATTTTTAACACTTTTTGTTGAAGTATTTAAGCTGACTAATTCACCAATTAATTCTACAGAATTACCTTGCACGTTAATATTACCACCGCCGTTTTTACCGCTTACATCTACTCTTGATGCAATGGTTTGTTGATTCCTATTTCGGGTAATTAATTGAATATCCTTAAAATTTTTCACACCTTCCAATCCCAAAACCCAACCGCTATCAATCGAGTTGAGATTTAACGAATTGTTACCTGCAACAGCAACTAATTCAATTTGTCCAGATTCTGCTGTTAAATTGCCACCTTCCAATATTACATCACCACCAATCAGCGCTAAAGTTCTGCCTGGGGATACCTGCAAACCAACAGGCTGACGAAAAAAATTAGTTGCATCGTCTGATGATGCTTGGGATTGATTGCGGATGGATGCAGCAGTTGTACCAAATTGTAAACCAACAGGAACGCTTATAGTTAATAAAGGTGTATTTTGGGGTTGTGTAGCGCTAAATTTTGTCCCATCGGCAAAGTTAATACTACTTGCGGTAGTTGCTAAAAAAGAACCACCGATATCTAAAGCAGCATTTTCACCAAAAACAATTCCATTGGGATTAATTAAAAATAAATTTGCCGTACCGTTTGCACGAATTATACCATCAATATTAGAAATAGATTTACCTGTAATGCGGGTAATAATATTTTGAATGTTTACAGGATTGTTAAAATATGCCGTTTGATTGGTGGGTAGGGAAAACTGCTCGAAACTATGAAATAAATTATCTCCTGATTGAGTTCCACCTTCAATAATTTTGATATTATCTCGTGTAGTGATGCTCGAATTATTCGGTAAAGTAGTATCTTTAAGGATTTGGGCACTAATAGAATTGGTATGAAATACTATGGTTGTAAATATTCCCACTAGTAGTTTTTGAAAGTAATGCTTTGGAACTATCATTATTGATTCGGATATTGCACTCTAGAAAAAATACCACAATAGTAAATAAGTAGGTCGGCGTTGAAAATTGTAGTTAAGATCTCTTAGAGTAGCCAGTAGCGATAAGGGTTTAAGAGGATGTTTGAAAAGTATCGTTCTTAACTAATTATTGCTTTTATCCCCCCTTCCCCCCTTAAAAAGGGGGGTTAAAGTCCCCTTTAGAAAGGGGGATTTAGGGGGATCTCAAAAGTTTCGAGGGGAGCATCCCAAATTTGAAAAAATATTTTACCGACACCCTATAAGGGTGCGGCTACAGAAACTAAGCCCCTCTTCAGGGGCTACGAGGATACTAAGCCCCTGAAGAGGGGCTTCGTAGTATTAGCCCGCCCGCTTACAGCCTGCGGGCTTTTTGCCTGCATTGGGATGCTCCCGTTTCGAGTATCATTTATAGCGCATCCTTACATCCTCTAAGAGTAATTTACATTTTTTTTTCATAGCGATACTTTATTTGTGCCGACTTAATTACATCAAAAGACTAAAATCCCCAACTTCTATTAAAAAGTCGAGGATTTTAGTATTTTCAGAACTTACGCACTCGCCACGATTTTCGAGCATTTGGGATTGCAACATACGTCGCAATGACTATAGTTACCTTTCCCGTGGGTAAGTCCTAATTTTTTTGAATTATTAAGTCACATCCGGTTGCATCAAAGCTTAATTTATATCAGATTAACAAGGGAGCATCCCGATGCAGGCAAAAAGCCCTCAGACTAGAAGTCTGGGGCTAATATTACAAAGCCCACCTGCGTGGGCTAATATTACAAAGCCCACCTTACGGTGGTGAGACAAGGAAAGGGGTGTCGGTTTCCGTCCCAAATAAGCGCGTTAGCGTTCACGCCGAGCGTGCGGCGAGCGCGTCTCCCTCCGGGAGATACCCGTTCACGTTAGCGTAGCGTGTCCGGAACGGACATAGTGCGGCTCAGGGGCTTTGTTTCTATAGCCGCACCCATAAGCGGGTGTCGGGTAAAATATTTATTCAAAATTGGGATGCTCCCATTAACAATTGAATTCATCGAGGAGAAAACAAGGAATTACTTCTTGTGTTCTTCCACATAAACACAGGGCACGGGCTATAAGCTTGCTGTCAGGCAATTCTCGTAAAGAGTCTCTTAACTCTTCATCTTTAATAAAATCTTCATTGCGAACTAGATCTAAATCGAGTGTCAATTCCAAATTCAATGCTTTTTCTGCTAACTCTTTATCGCTAAACAAATCACTTAAATCTAATTTATGATTTTGAATAGCTTCTCCTATTTCTTTAGCAATTCTTTCCTTGAATTCGTTGATTTTTTCGACGTTCATGATTGTTTTTCCTTATTAAATAAGTACACAAAATATTCAGTATCACTATTCGCAAAAAATTGAATAACAATACTTTCGCTTTCGATTAGCTGTTATATTGTGTCTCTTAAACCAATCTGAAGAAATTTATATTCAGTAGATTCAATAGACACCTGTTAAGCAGTTAAATCAATTTGTAGAAGGTGAAGAAGTTGTCTTTCCTCCTTACACTATTAACTAGATGCAGCTTAAATTAACTTATGCAGTTTTTTTATTGAAGGGCTAAAAATTCATGTTTTTGCAAGGGTTATTCGGAGAGGGGAAATAAAGCCTGTGAGGCAATTGAGATAATTTTTAAGTCTATGTAAGTAGGCTTATTAAGCGTAAGTAAACCTTTCAAAATCATCGTAACTCTTAAATACAGTTAGGCTACTGTTGGTTTTTATACTTAATATTCAAGTTATTCAATAAGAAAATCTTATGAATCTTATAAAGATTTTAATCAGCTATATAACGTTTCCCAGTCTCGGCAAGGTATAAAAACCTCACCCCCAACCCCTCTCCTTATTAAGGAGAGGGGAGATAATGTTTCCTAGTCTCCGCAAGGTATAAAATGATTTAATAATAATTAATGGAGTGGTATTGATTTTGAAATAATGTACATATTGGTTGTCAAAGAAGGAGAATTATTTTGATAAAAAAGAAAAACAATTACCAAATTAGATTTAGCTTGATTGCTTTATTAATGTTTACCAGTTTAAGCTTGCATCAACCAGTAATAGCCCAGACAGAAACGCGAGTTAATAGAAACGCTCCGAGATTGCCAATACAGTTAAACAAAAAGAAAAAGAAGCAAGATGCTTCCGATCGAGGCAGACCAACTAGAAGAAGAGCAATGGGGAACCGTAACGATTGTCCAGGGACAAGTATACCACTTACTGCTTTAATTCCTGACAATGGAGTTAGTAAAGTTGTCGAAGCAAATCCAACATTTTGGTTCTTTATTCCTTATAAATCAAGCAAGATACCTAGAGGAGAATTTATCTTACAAGATGAAGCCCATAATGATGTATATAGAACTAGTTTATCGATAGATAAAGGTGAAGGAATTGTTGGTGTTAGTCTGGTTTCTAAGAAGACTTTAGAAATTAATAAAACCTATCAATGGTATTTTAAACTTTATTGCGATCGCGATGAATCATCAACACCTATTTACCTGCGTGGATGGGTACAAAGAATTGTACTGCAACCGCAGCAAGAGAAACAATTAAGTACAGTTACTTCTCTCCGTGACAGGGTGGCTTTTTACGCTCAAAATGGTATTTGGTATTCAGCTTTGACAGAATTAGCGAAACTTCGTTTATCTAATCCCGAGAATAAAACTTTTGTTAGATACTGGTTGCAGTTATTAAACTATCTCGATCTACAAGATTTATCAAATAAACCACTTATTGGAAAAGTTAATTAATCAATTATCAGTTTTCACTAAAATTATAGATTTAAATTACATAATTAAACCCAAAAAATATATTCATAGCATAATTTTGATTTGCTGACAAGCAAGTCTGCACAAATAAAGTATCGCTATTTAAAATGCAGGTAAATTACTCTTAAACCCTTCTCGCTACTCCCCGAGATTAACTAATATTTTCAACGCCAACCTAATTAATTGATAATTGATAATTGATAATTATCAAAGCCAATTTCCAACTAATACGTAAGGTGCCCAATTAAAGGGTAATTGGTTATTTCTTAAAAGATTTATCTGAGCTTTTTGTAGAGCTTGGGCTTTATTCAATTTATTCTGCTGTAATTCTTGGTAAAATTGACTCATTAATAAGGCTGTAGATTTATCTTCAACTGCCCATAAGCTAGCTAAGGTACTTCTTGCACCCGCACGCACGGCAATTCCAGAAAGCCCTAAAGTTGCTCTTTTATCTCCCCTTGCAGTTTCGCAAGCACTAAGTACTAATAATTCAATGGCTTTAGCATCTGCATTTGTATTTGTTTGAAACAACTTATCAAAATCTTTGAGTTTGAGTAATTTATTCCAGGTAAGAATATAGGTATCTTCTAAGTTAGAACTAAAATTACCGTGGGTAGCCATATGAACTACGGTGTATTTAGCAGAATGAATTTGCTTTTCTAAATTAGTTTCGGTAAAAGATTGATTTAATAATATTTTGCTATTAGGTATTTGCGATTGAATGGTATTTAACTCAAGCTGTACGTTATAAAGAGGGTTAAATTCTTTATTTTCAATTAATAGTTTTTCGCTAACTCCTGCCATCAGAATATTTAAGTTTCTTTTGGGTAAAGGTTTTGGCTCTAGCATTTGCAAACCTGGGGTTGAAGCAATGGCATATTTTTCGATTAAATATTTTTGTTTTTCACTATCGTAAAGTACAGCCATTGGAATATTTTTTAAGTTTCCATCCAGCACGAATACTAATGTCTCGACTTGATTGGTTTGTAAATCTGCTTCTAATGATTGAATCAACCAATTATAAATTTCTCCAGATATTTTTTTCACCTGATTCATTTGTTCTGGTTGTCTGAGACTATATTGTAATTTTTCTATAGTCTTTTCCAGTTTATTTGCCGGAATAAAAGTCGTGTAACGATTGAATTGATTTTGGTTAGGAAGTTTGAGAATTATTTCCAGACGATTTTGTAAAATGATTGGATAAATAACTGCTGCGGCGGTATCTATTTTATCGACAACCGTATCAATAATTTCTGGTTTAGCCTGCAAGCAAACTTCCTGAAAGTAATTTTCTATCTCTCTTAATTGTAGAGCTTCAATAACATCGCGGGCATTTTCAAGGTTTGTTTGCTTAGAATTTGTTTTACTCAATTTTGTACTATCAAAGTTTTGCTGACTCGAAGATTCTAAGAGTAAATCAGCTAATTGTCTGTATACGGGTTCAACATTATCTCGAAATGAGAATTGTATATCTGGATTAAGTAGGAGCAAGTCACCGCGTAAATTATTCAAATTATCAACTGCTTGGGAGTAATAATCTATTGCTTGAGTAGTATTATTTTGAATTTTAAATATGTATCCTAACTGCCATTGCCAAAGATAAGCAATATCTTGAGCTTGTATTTGTGCAGCTAAATCAATAGCTTTTTTAGTTAGCTGTTGAGCTTCGGTAAAATTCTCATTCTGTAAGTATATGCCGCCGAGAGTACCCATTGCATAAGATTGCCATCGCTTATTTTCTAAATCTGTAGCTTGTTTAATCGCGACAGTTAAAATTTTGGCTATATCTTGCAATTCCGGTGCAAAATTGGGACTAACTTGTTTTAAAGATAATAGATTTTGTGCTAATTTAATCCGAGCGTTAATAGATGTGTCGGATACAGGTAATTTATCGATAGTTGACTGTAATTGAGAAGATAATTCAGCAGCTTTGACAAACTCTTTCAATTCTATTAATCCGTTAATTAAATTACACTGTGCTTTTGCTTTAATTGCTGGTGATGTCGATAAATCTATAACTTGCTGGTAAGTTTGTATGGCTTGGCGAAATAATTTTTCTACTTCTGGGGATATCGGTTTATCAACATACAGTAATGGTGTAGTTTGTGCGAAATTTGTTGTTTTCTGCAAACGCGCTTTTGCTTTACTTGCTTTTGCTTGTTTAGCATTACCTAAACTAAGCAATATTTGAGCTATTTGAGAATTGGATTTAATTTCTTGCGCGATTTTATAGCTTTGCTGCAAAGTGTTTATGGAAGTATCTATTTCTCCTAAATATAGCTGAGTGTCAGCAAAACTTTGCAATGCAGCCACTTTAATAACTGAGGCTGGCTGCGGTTTTAATTTTGGCGATAATTCTTTTAACAATTGATTCGCTAGCTGATAGCGCCCTAATGCTTGTAAAGCTAAACTTTGGTTAATTAAACTACGAATATGTTGGTTTTGAAAATTTCCTTGTTGGTAAATAGCAGTAGCTTGTTTCCAATTTTCTAATGCCGAAGCGGCTTTTCCTAATTTCAATTCTAAATTAGCTTGAATATCTAATACTTGAGCGAAGATTTTTAATTTTTGCTCGGATTCATTTATATTTAACTGATTTTCTAATAATTTTCTGCTTTGGTTGATGTAGCTTAAAGCCTGTTGATATTTTCCTATTTGTTTATAAGCTAATGAGAGATTGCTGAGGGTGACGGCTTGTTGAAATTGATTGCCTTGACTGCGATAAATTTGTGCTGCCTGCTCTAAAACAGAAATAGCTTCTAAAAATTGTTCTGTATGATAAAGTCTTTTACCTTTTTCCAATAAAACTTGGGGATTTAGATTATTTTGAGCAACTTTTTGCAGAGGATAAATATATTGAGCCTCGGCTTGCGGAAGTAAAGCAGAAATTAAAATTGATTTGTAAGTTAAGGTGAATATAGCTACTATAAAAAACAAAGTTATCTTGGAGAGCCATTTTTGAGGAAGCATATTTTTGTTAAATAGTTAATTGACTCTAAAATACTGATATAGCTAATTTCAGTTGACTATAATACACTCCGTAACTACCCCCTTCCCCTCTCCTTACTAAGGAGAGGGGTTGTATTCCTAGTTCCCAGGTTCAACCTGGGAACCCCCGGCAAGAGTCGGAGGCTCTTGT